>Ga0265327_10000772_pt1 | contig 49388 bp, 48 predicted proteins | sample 41621metaG_FD_202089 | JGI IMG/M metagenome (GOLD analysis project Ga0265327, IMG submission 202089) | Rhizosphere microbial communities from Carex aquatilis grown in University of Washington, Seatle, WA, United States - 4-16-21 metaG | ecosystem: Host-associated > Plants > Roots > Rhizosphere... | reverse complement strand
ACGGCGTCAGGCGGGCATTCTTATGGACGTTCATCCGGGGTCTCCCGGCTAGAGGTTGGAGCTTCGCAACCCCACTCTCTCAACCCGATCCCGGGTGAACAACCTTCATAGCTTCGACACCTAGGCCGTCATGGCGGCGACCCAGTTCGGCGGGTTCTCGGCCCTAAAGCGGCTCTTGTCGGCCTCGCCGCCCAGGCGCTCGATCAACTGGGCGTCATTATACACCTGCCCGGTGAAGCTGGCCGGGGTCTGCATGGCGAGCAGGATCGCGGCCTCGACGTAGGAGTCCGGCTCGGGAAGGGCCGGCCGGGGCGGGGCGTCGGCCGGCGGCGGATTGGTCCGCTGGGACTGGGGCCGCCCGAACATCAGGCCGGGCGTGGCGATGCCGCCGACGGGGCGCATGGCGTTGACGGCGATGCCCTCGTCCTTGAGCTCTCGCGCCAGGCCGATGGTCATGGCTTCCACCGCCCGCTTGGTGGCGCCGTAGTGCGAGCCGCCGAACGCCGCCACCGACGAGATGTTGATGATGTTGCCGCTCTTGGCCGCCTGCATGTGCGGCAGCACCGAGCGGATGCAGCGGAACGGCCCATGGACGTTGATGTTGAACTCCAACTCCCACGACTTGATCTTGATCGTCGAGATGAAGCCCGCCGGCTGGACCGCCGCGTTGGTCATCAGGATGTCGATGCGGCCCCAGGTGTCCATCACCTTGGCGGTCATGGCCTCGACGGAGTCCCAGTCGCCGACGTTGCAGACCACCGGCAGGGCCTGGCCGCCGGCTTCCTCGACCAGCTTGGCGGTGTGATAGATGGTGCCCGGCAGGCGCGGATCGCTCTCCTGCTCGGTGCGCGCGGCGATCACCACCTTGGCTCCTTCGCGCGCATAGCCGACGGCGCAGTATTCGCCGAGGCCCCGGCTCGCGCCGGTGATGATCGCAACCTTGCCCTTCAGTCGTCCTGGCATGAAATCTCTCCCTGAAATGGTCTTGGTCGAAAGGCCAAAGGCTACGCCCGCGCCGCCGGGCTTGCTAGCGCGGGGCATGCGGCGGCAAGCTTGGCCGATCGCAAGGGAGCCCTTCCATGAAACGCCTCTTCGCCGCGGCGGGCCTGGCCGCCGTCCTCGCCGCCGCGCCGGCGGCCTTCGCCAAGACGCCCGCCGAGACCACGGCCGACGCGGTCCGCGCCGCCGACACCGCCTTCGCCGCCCGCGCCCAGGTGGTCCCGACCGCCCAGGCCTTCCGGGAATACATGGACGAGACCGATGGTCTGCAATTCGGCGGCGGCGCGCCGGCCCGGGGCTCGGCCGAGATCTACGCCGCCATGGGCGGGGACGCGCCGCAGCACAGCCGGCTGGAGTGGTCGGTGACGGACGCCTGGGGTTCGGCCGGCGGCGACCTGGGCGTGACCACCGGGACCTGGAAGTCCAGCGCCCTGGACGGGTCCCGCCCGCCGGTCACCGGGCGCTATGTCACCGTCTGGCGCAAGAACGCCAAGGGCGAGTGGAAAGGCCTGATCGACATCGGCAACGCCGACCCGCCGCCACCCAAGGCGCCTGCCCCCTAAGCGGCGGCAGCATCGGCCTTCATCTCGCCCGTCAAGCCGACGGCCGGGTCGTGGACGAAGGTGCGGCCGGCCTTGTGGTTCAGGCCGCCGATGATCCGGAAGCTGCCGAAGTGGAAGGCGAACAGCACCAGCTTCGAGGCCAGCGGGAAGACCGCCAGGAACTGTGTCCAGACCTTCGTCCCCATGGTCATGGCGACATAGAGGTTGGCCGCCGCGGTGAAGAACATCAGCGCCGACCAGACGTAGCCCGCGCCCACGGTCAGGCTGGCGGGCAGGTAGAGCTTGGCCTGCGGCGGCATGTACCGCTCCAGCCAGCCCGGCTGCAGCATCACCAGGCCGATGGCCGTGTAGGCGATCGTCGGCTTGATCATCACAAAGCGCGGGTCGTGGGTCAGGATCGTCGCGGAGCCGAAGACGATCACCAGGGCCAGGCTCGCCCACTGCATGCCGGCGACCGGCCGCCGGCGGATCTTCAGATAGGCGACCTGGCCGACTCCGAGAGCGATCCCCAGCGCGACGGAGACGACGATGTTGTGCGTCAGGGCGAAGATCGCGGCGAACACGAACGTCGACAGCATGTCGAGCAGGATCGGGCGGATCGCGAAGGCGAGGTTTTTCATGGAACGCGTCACTCCAGATGTTCGCCGCGACCCTAGGATCGATGGGGCGTTCTCGCCGAGGCCGTCCACGCAGGAAAGGCCTCCGCTCGCGAAATTCGCGCCGCCGTTCGCGCTTCGTGAGCGGTCCTTCTTCAATCCGAAACCCAAAGACCCTATATAGGTCTCGTTCGGACTCGTCCGGACTATGGAGATAAACGCGCGTGTAATAAGCGGACTGGACCCGGGTGCGATTCCCGGCGGCTCCACCAACATCCTTCCGGGTTATCGCCGGATCGCATGGGGCCGATCAGCATCGACAGACGTCTAAAGGCGTTGCTTTCTCTCGGCCTGACCCACCGTTTCGGGTCTTAAACTAACTGCGAACGATAACTTCGCTGAAGAATACGCCCTCGCCGCGTAATGCGGTGCGGTCGAATTCGACCTTAAAGCCCTAGTGTCTTAGCAGCGCTAGGCGGGGCCCGGGGGCCGCCTGTCAACAGAAGGCCCCCACCTATTTGCCGACCTGGCCGGCGGCCCCCGTGTTCAGACAAAGAGTTGCGGGCCGCCTGTCAACAGAAGCCTCCCACCTTTCCAATTTCGATTTGCGCCTGTGCCGGACCTTCCGGCCCATCAAATTTCACGGCGTCCCCTTGCGGGGAATCCTCTGAGCGCTACGCTTGGATCATGGCCAAGGACGACAAGCTGAAGGACTTGATGCGCTACGATGCGCTGCAGCAGGAAGCCCTGCGCGGCGTGGTCAAGGCGGCGCTGAAGCGGGCGGCCAGTCCCGAGGGCCTACCCGGCGACCATCACTTCTACATCAGCTTCCGCACCGACGCCCCGGGCGTCTCCGGCCCCAAGGACCTGCTGGCCAAGTACACGGACGAAATGACCATCGTCCTGCAGAACCAGTTCTGGGACCTGGCGCCGGGCGAAACCGCCTTTTCCGTCACCCTCAAGTTCGGCGGCCAACCGAAGAGCCTGGCGATCCCTTATACGGCGGTGACGCGGTTCTACGACCCCAGCGTCCAGTACCTCCTGCAGTTCACGCCCACTGAAGAGCCCGACGCCGCGCCGGCGCCCACCGCCGTGCTGGCGCCCAAGGCCGACCGCGCGCCGGCCAAGAGTGCGCCCGCGGCGGCCGCCGCGCCGGCCGGATCGGCCGATGAGCCGAAAGTCGTTTCCCTGGATCAATTTCGAAAGAAGTGATTGCCGTGACAGATGTCGCCTCGGCCACGCCCGAGACCCAAGCTCCCGAGCCCCTGACCGACGACGCCATCCTGCAGCGTTTCCTGAGGACCAAGAACCAGCCCACCGGGTCGCAGACCCTGGGCTTCCGGATGGTCAGCGTCAGCCAGGAGAAGATGGAGGTCGAAGTGGCCTTCGAGGCCAAGGCCGAGCTGCTCGCCAATCCCATGAAGCAGGTCCAGGGCGGCTATCTGTGCGCCATGCTGGACGAGTGCATGTCGGTGGCCTGCATGGTCGCCTCCAAGATGACGGCCGTGGCGCCCACGGTGGAGATGAAGACCAGCTTCTTCCGGCCGGCCGGCTTTGGGCCCATCCGCGGCGTCGGGCGGGTCGCGCGCTGGGGCAAGACCATCGCCTTCACCGAGGGCGAGCTCTACGATTCCCAGGGCCGGCTGGTGGCCAAGGCCACGGGAACCGCCGTCCCCACGCCCTTCAAGAACTACAAGTAGGCTGACTTGAAGCCCTGGGCCTTCTTCGCAGCCCTGGCCGCAAGTCTCCTGGCGTTCGCCGGGTCCGCCACCCAGGCGGCCACGCCCAGCGGCCCGTTCTCGAACTGGGCGGCCATCGTCGTGGCCGGCGACTTCCATTCGGCCCACAGCGACAAGACGACCGAGGCCTTCGACAACGCTCGCCGTGACGTCTCCTTGGCCCTGGAGAAGGTCGGATTTTCGTCGGCGAACCTGCGGGAGTTCTCGGTCCGGCCCGACCGCTATCCCGACACCAAGCCGCTGAAGTCCGACCTGGAGCCGATCTACACGTCCCTGCGCGAACTCACCGCCCAGGCCACGGGCGGTTGCCTGATCTACTTCACCTCGCATGGAGCGCCGCAGGGGGTGGTGCTGGGCGACAATCTGGTGCCGCCGGGCATCCTTGACCAGCTGATCACCCAAACCTGCGGACGGCGGCCCACCGTGGTGATCATCTCGGCCTGCTTCTCGGGCGTGTTCGTGCCGGCCCTGGCGGATTCCAACCGCATGATCCTGACCGCCGCGCGGCCGGATCGCTCGTCGTTCGGCTGCAGCGAGAGCGACAAGTATCCCTATTTCGACACCTGCTTCCTGAAGGTCCTGCCGTCGGTGCGCGACTTCGCCGCCCTGGGCCCGGCGGTCCAGGCCTGCGTCGCCCAGCGCGAACAGGAAACCGGCGCCCAGCCCCCCTCCGAACCCCAGGTCTCGGTGGGCGCCTCCTTGCGGCCCATCCTGCCCCTGTATCTCTTTCCCAGCGGCTAGGCGCGGGCCGCTAGCGGCCGGGCGCGGAGCAGCCTACAACAGGTCCGTTCGCGACGACGGGGGGCTGCGTCCATGACGAACGAGTGGCGCTTCGCCGTCGGCGGGCGCGTGGTGTTCGGAGTCATAACAGCCGCGGCGCTGCTGCTGGCTGGTCCTGCGGGGCGGGCCCAGTCGCCGCCCGCCTCCAGCGCGGCCAGGCCCGCGGCGTCGGCGCCCCCCTCGGCGGCGCCCGTCCCTGCGACCCCGCGGCCAGCGCCGACCCCTCATCCGACCCAGACGACAGCGACAGCCCCGCCCGCCGCCGCGGCTCCTCCGCGACCTGGCGCACGCCTGGCGCCCGGCGACGCGATCCCGCCGGTCGAGTTGGAGGCTTTCGTGGACGGGGTCGTCCGCCAGGCCATGGCCCGCGACCACGTCGCCGGCGTGACCGTCTCGGTCGTCCAGCGCGGCCAGGTCGTGCTCAAGAAGGGCTACGGCGCCGCCAGCTTCGCGCCCTACCGGCCCGTCGATCCCGACGCGACCCTGTTCCGCATCGGCTCGATCTCGACGACCTTCACCTGGATCCTGGCGATGAAGCAGGTCGAGGCCGGGCACATGCGGCTGGACGCGCCGGTGAACCTCTACCTGCCAGAGGCGCTGCGCATCCACGACCAGGGCTTCACCCGGCAGGTCCGGGTCGAGAACCTGATGAACCACACGGCCGGCTTCGAGGATCGCAGCCTGGGCCAACTGTTCGAACGCGACGCCGGGAGGCTGCGCACGCTGCAGACCTATCTGCGACAGGAGCGGCCGCGACGGGTGCGCGAGCCCGGCGCCGCCGTCAGCTATTCCAACTATGGCGCGGCCCTGGCCGGCGCGGCCGTGGCCGAAGTGGCCGGCAAGCCTTACGAGACGCTGGTCGAGACCGAGATCACCGGCCCGCTGGGTCTTGGCCACACCACCTTCCGAGAGCCGCACCCCGAGAAGGCCGGCTGGCCGGCGCCGATGCCGGCGGCCCTGGCCCAGCAGCTTTCGCAGGGCTATCGCTGGACGGAGGCGGGGTATCGCCTGCGGCCCTTCGAATACATCGAGCAGATCGGACCGGCCGCCGCCGCCTCGACGACCGCCGCCGACATGTCTCGCTACATGCTGGCCCTTATGGGCAACGGCGCCCTGGACGGCGTCTCGATCTACGGCCCGACCACCGCCATCGCCTTCTCGACCCCCCAGCCGCCCCCGGCCCCGGGCGTGCCGGCCTGGCGGCACGGGTTCGCCGAGACGCCGTTGTCCGGCGGCTTTCTGGGGGTGGGGCATTCGGGCGGCGCCCTGTCGTTCTTTTCGAACATGGTCCTGGTTCCGGACCTCGGGCTCGGCGTGTTCGTCGCCACCAATACGGAGACGGGCGCCGGCCTGGCCGGCGCCCTGCCCGACCGCATCGTGCAGCGCTTCTATGCCGGACCGCCTCCGCCGCCTGGCCCCGGCTCTCGCGACCTGGTCGCCGACCGGCGCGCCTTCGAGGGGGTCTATCTGACCGACCGGCGGCCCTACGGCGGCATCGAGGGCTTCGTCTACAGGCTGATCGGCGCCGAGACGGTGCGGGTGGGCGAGGATGGCAAGCTGCTGCTGACCGGCGGCGACGTGCGGGGGGTCTGGTCGCTGGACGGTTCGCCCGCACGCGGCCAGTTCCGCAGCGACGACGGCCCCCAAAGGCTGGTGTTCGATCGTTCCGGCGGACGGGCGCGCCGCTTCTTCTCACCCTCGGGCGGGCTGACCTTCGAGCGCGTCGGCTTCTGGGGTCAGGCGGCGGCCCTGGTGTGGGCGACGGTGCTGGTGATGGTGGCCGCCCTGTCGACCCTGGGCGGGGTGGCCCTGCGCCTGCGCCGGGACTTCCGCGAAACCTCCAGCCAGAGGCGCGCCAGCCTGCTGCAGAGCAGCCAGTCGGTGCTCTGGATCGTCGCCGCCAGCCTGTTCGCCGGCTGGGCCATGAACACCGGCGACATCGCCCAGGTCATGTACGACTGGCCGGGCTGGAACCTGCTGCTGGCCTCCACCTGCGCCCTGGTGGCCTCCCTTATGTCGGTGGCCGGCCTGGCGCTGGCGCCGTTCATCTGGCGAGGGGGACGACGCCTCGACGGCTGGGGCGTGGGGCGCAAGATGCGTTTCACGGCCACGGCCCTGATCTTCCTCGGATACGCCGTCCTCCTGGGCTTCTGGGGCGCCCTGGAGCCGTGGAGCGGCTGAGGCTCAGGGGTCCTTGGTCACCTGGATGGTGATGCGTTCGCGCTCGCCGGAGCGCCGCTCGACCAGCAGCCGGCGGACCTGGGCGTCGTCGTGGAAGGCATAGCCCTTGATGGCGTCCAGCAGCGCCTTGGCCAGGTTGTCGAGGTCGAGCCACGGCGGATCGCCGGTGTATTCCATCAGGATCTCCACCTGGAACTCGCCCCACGCCGGGCGCGACCCACGCCATTCCTTGCGGAAGAACTCGTAGATCAGGGGCTTGTAGTACTTGGCCTGGGTGGTCAGGCCGTCGACCATGACGGTCAGCACCCCGCCGGCCTCGCGGACGCGCACCTTGCCGCGGCCGGTCCAGCCATCGGTCGGGGGCGCTGTGTCGGTCTCGGCCATCCGCCAGCTATAGTCGGGAAGGCCGTAGACGCGATAGCGGTTGCGACGGCGGACCGCGGCGTGAATCCTGGGCTGCAACTGGAAGGGCGACGATGCAGGGACGCCGCTGGACGGCAAATTGGATGGTGGGCGCGCTCTGCCTGTCGGGCGGCTTGTCGGCCAGTAGCCAGCCCACCGCCCCGCAGTCGGTCACCTACGAGCATTCCTGGACGGGAAGCGCGGGCGAGGGCGTGGTCGCCGTCGAGGTCGACACGCATGGCGTCGCTCGACTTCGCACCAGTTGGACCAACGGCCAGCCGCCAATCGTCCTGCGGCCAGGAGACCTGGCGGCCTTCGAGGGCAAGCTGGCGGCGGCGGCCTTCTGGGATCGACCGGCCATTCCTCCGGCCGGCGGCGGCGCCTGCCTCGACTACTGCTCCGAGCACGACTTTCGCGCCACGGAGAACGGACGGTCCAAGATAAGTATGGTCCAGGGCGGGCCACTGGGCGCCGCGGTCAACGAACTGGACGCCATCGCACTGGCCAGGAGCGGGGCGCCTCGGGCTACGCCTTCGCCCTGGTGGGGGCCGGCCACCGCCGAGCGTAGCGCTCCCGCTCAGCCGCAATGCGCGGCCGACGACCGGCTGTGCCGGGCCGAGGCATGGCAACGCGTGCTCGATGGGCTGCGGTTGAAGACCTTGGCTGCCTTGCCGGAGCTTGGCAGGGCCTACCGCCTGGTAATCCTCGCGCCGATGCGGAAGCCGGCGGCCATCGAGCTCACCACCGAGTTTCGGCCACAAGGTCGTGGCGGACGACGCGTCTACTGCCTCGCCGAGTTCTTCGGCCGCTGCGACGAACCCAACATCGTCCTCATACGTTCGAGTCATCGCCGCCGGGTCCAGCCCATCGAGGACCTCGAAGTCATCGAAGCCGCACTCGCCAAGGCTGATTTCGCTACTGTCGATGGCGACGATCCGCGGCCGTGCGCCAGCGGGGTCCGCTGGATTCTCGAGGCGATGGTGGGTGACCGCTATCGGATCGTGCAGGGTACTTGCCCGGACCGCCGTGGCCTCGACGGCCCGCTCCACGCGATTGCCAAGCTGGGCGCAGTCCCGCTCTAGCTTGATCGGGCCGCGCCTCATGCTACACCGCCCCCGATTTTCACGGGATTGGCCATGACCGCGACGCGCACCGAGACCGACACCTTCGGCCCCATCGAGGTTCCCGCCGACCGCTACTGGGCCGCCCAGACCCAGCGGTCGCTGCAGAACTTCAAGATCGGCTGGGAGAAGCAGCCGATCCCGGTGATCCGGGCTCTCGGCGTGGTCAAGCGCGCCGCCGCCGAGGCCAACATGGCCCTGGGCGTGCTCGACCCCAAGATCGGTAACGCCATCGTCGCGGCGGCCCAGGAGGTCATCGACGGCAAGCTGGACGACCACTTCCCGCTGGTGGTCTGGCAGACCGGTTCGGGCACCCAGTCGAACATGAACGCCAACGAGGTGATCTCGAACCGGGCCATCGAGATGCTGGGCGGGGTGATGGGGTCTAAGACGCCGGTCCATCCCAACGACCACGTCAACATGAGCCAGTCGTCCAACGACACCTATCCGACGGCCATGCACATCGCCTGCGCCGACGAGGTGGCGCGCCGCCTGATGCCGGCGCTGGAGCACCTGCACGCGGCGCTGAAGACCAAGACGACCGCCTTCGCCCACATCATCAAGATCGGCCGCACCCACACCCAGGACGCCACGCCCCTGACGCTGGGCCAGGAGTTCGGCGGCTATTCCGCCCAGGTGGCCAGCTGCGTGCGGCGCATCAAGGAAACCCTCTACGGCCTCTATGAACTGGCCCAGGGCGGCACGGCGGTGGGCACGGGCCTGAATGCGCCCATCGGCTTCGCCGAAAAGGTGGCCGAGCGGATCGCGGCGATCACCCACCTGCCCTTCATCACCGCCCCCAACAAGTTCGAGGCCCTGGCGGCGCACGACGCCATGGTGTTCAGCCACGGGGCCATCAACACCGCCGCCGCGGCCCTGTTCAAGATCGCCAACGACATCCGCTTCCTGGGCAGCGGCCCGCGCTCGGGGCTGGGCGAACTGAACCTGCCGGAGAACGAGCCCGGCTCGTCGATCATGCCTGGCAAGGTCAACCCGACCCAGTGCGAGGCCCTGACCATGGTCTGCGTCCATGTGATGGGCAACAATTCGGCCATGAGCTTCGCCGGCGCCTCCGGCCATTTCGAGCTGAACGTCTTCAACCCGGTGATGGCCTACAATTTCCTGCAGTCGTGCCGGCTGCTGGCCGACGCGGCGGTCAGCTTCACCGACAACTGCGTGGTCGGCATCGAGGCCCGCGAGGACAACATCAAGGCCGCGCTCGACCGTTCCCTGATGCTGGTCACGGCCCTGGCCCCGGTGATCGGCTACGACGCCGCCGCCAAGATCGCCAAGACCGCCCACAAGAACGGCACCACCCTGCGCGAGGAAGCCGTCGGCGGCGGCTACGTCACCGACGCCCAGTTCGACGAGATCGTGCGGCCGGAGAAGATGATCAGCCCGGGTTGAGGGGCCTCTCGCCTTACGCCCAACATCTCTTCTGTCATCCCGGAATCTGCGCAGCAGATATCCGGGACCGCCGGAAACGCCCGTGGCCGGCAGTACCCATGACTGCGGCGCGCACCGGCGCTCGCCGCGGTCCCGGATATTCGCTTCGCGAATTCCGGGATGACAATGAGGATGGCTAAGCCCGCCGGCTGACCGCGAAGTCGGCCAGGGCTTCCAGGGCGTCGCGCCAGTCACTCTTGGCGAAGCCGGTCAGGGCCTCCTTGGCGGACTCGGCGTAGTCGGCCGCCAGATCCAGGGTCGCCTCCAGGGCGCCGGTGCCGATGATCAGTTCGCGGGCGCGGCGGAAGTCGGCGTCGGTCTGGTCCTTGCGGTTGATGGCGCGTTCCCAGAAGTCGGCCTCGCGCGGGCCGGAGCGGGCGATGGCCAGGAGCAGCGGCAGGGTCGCCTTGCCTTCCCGGAAGTCGTCGCCGGCGTTCTTGCCGAGGGTCTCGGTGGCGCCGCCGTAATCGAGGGCGTCGTCGGCGAGCTGGAAGGCGAGGCCCAGGTTCATGCCATAGGCCCGCACGGCCGCCGAGCGCTCGGCGTCGGCGCCGGCCGCCACGGCCCCGGCCTCCGCGGCTGCGGCGAACAGCTCGGCGGTCTTGGCCGAGATGATCTCCAGGTACATGGCCTGGCTGAGGTTCAGGTCGTGGGCGCGGGTGAGCTGCAGCACCTCGCCCTCGGCGATGACGCGCGAGGCGCGGGCGAGAATCTCCAGCGCCTTCATGGCCCCGGTCTCGACCATCAGCTCGAATGCCCGGGCGAACAGGAAATCGCCGACCAGCACGCTGGAGGGCGCGCCCCAGATCAGGTGCGCGGCGACCTTTCCCCGGCGCAGTTGCGAGGAGTCGACCACGTCGTCGTGCAGCAGGGTGGCGGTGTGGATGAACTCCACCGCCGCGGCCAGCTTCCAGGCGGCGTCGCCCTGGCCGCCGCACAGGCGCGAGGCGGCGACGGTGAGCAGCGGGCGTAGGCGCTTGCCGCCAGCCTCGATCAGGTGATCGGCCAGGGCCGGGATCACGCTCACCGGGCTTTGCATGCGCGCCACAATAAGGGCGTCAACGCTCGCCATATCGGCGGCGGCGAGTTTCGCCAGGCGCTCGACGGAGCCCGCTGGCCGGGCGACGGCGGCTTTGGCTGCGTCCAAGACCCTCTGCTCCTCTTCGCCCGTCACCCGTCAGGGCGTTGCGCAAGATATTCAAAGGCGGGATAGGTCAGGCCAGAGACAAGCACAAGGCTTGAAGCGACGCACCCCATGGAAGTGAGCGAGGATCGTCTGCTGGGCGGACGGATTGTTCTACGCCAGCCGGTGCGTGGTTATCGGGCGGGAATGGACGCGGCGCTGCTGGCCGCGGCCTGCGACGCGGGCCCGAACGAGGCGGTGCTGGAGGCCGGCTGCGGCGTCGGGGCGGTGATGCTTTCGGCCGCCTGGCGTCGTCCGCGGGCGCGGTTCCTGGGCCTGGAGAGCGACCCTGACGCCCTGATCCTGGCGCACGAGAACATCACCCTCAACAACCTCGGCGACCGGGTCGCCGTACAGGGGGCCGATGTCGGCCAGCCCTTTTCCAGGCTGGGCCTGACGCCCTTCGACGCGGCCCTGGCCAACCCGCCCTTCTTCGACGACGAGGGCGCCCTGCGCGCGCCGCATCCGGCCAAGCGGGCCGCCTGGATCGCCGCCGAGGGCCTGGCCGCCTGGTGCGCCTTCCTGGTCAAGGCGGTGCGCGAGAAGGGTACGATCACCCTGATCCACCGCGCCGACCGCCTGGCCGACATCATGGCCGAGCTGGCGCCCAAGGCCGGGTCGTTCACGGTGCGGCCGATCCATCCCTTCGCCGACGCCCCGGCCAAGCGGGTGCTGGTGCGGGCGGTGAAGACCGGCAAGGCGCCCTTGCGCATCCTGCCGCCCCTGGTCCTGCACGACCGCGCCGGCGGCAAGCACACCCTGCAGACCGAGGCGATCCTCAGGGGCGAGGCGGGATTGGGGTGGGAGTAGAGGTCGCCAGACGTGAAGTCGCCGGACGTGAAAAAGGGGACGCCGCGGCGTCCCCTTCCACAGGTCGCGATCTCTGGGGCGCGATCTAGTTCTTGGCCTGGTCCACCAGCTTGTTCTTGGTGATCCAGGGCATCATGGCGCGCAGGCGACCACCGACCTCTTCGATCTGGTGCTCGGCGCCGCGGCGGCGGGTGGCCTTGAAGCTGGGCTGGCCGGCGGCGCATTCCAGCATCCAGTCGCGAACGAAGCGGCCGGACTGGATGTCCTCCAGGATCTTCTTCATCTCCGCCTTGGTCTCGGGCGTCACCACCCGGGGGCCGGACACGTACTGGCCGTACTCGGCGGTGTTGGACACCGAGTAGTCCATGTTGGCGATGCCGCCTTCGTAGATCAGGTCGACGATCAGCTTCACCTCGTGCAGGCATTCGAAATAGGCCATTTCCGGCGCGTAGCCGGCCTCGACCAGGGTTTCGAAGCCGGCGCGGATCAGTTCCACCAGGCCGCCGCAGAGCACGGCCTGCTCGCCGAACAGGTCGGTCTCGCATTCCTCGCGGAAGTTGGTCTCGATGATCCCCGAGCGGCCGCCGCCGATGGCGGAGGCGTAGGCGAGGCCCAGGTCGAGGGCGTTGCCCGTGGCGTTCTGTTCCACGGCGATCAGGCAGGGCACGCCGCCGCCCTTCTGGTACTCGCCGCGCACCGTGTGGCCGGGGCCCTTGGGCGCCACCATCAGCACGTCGATGGAGGCCTTGGGCTCGATCAGCTTGAAGTGGACGTTGAGGCCGTGGGCGAACAGCAGCGCCGCGCCATCGCGGATGTTGGGGGCGATCTCTTCGCGATAGATAGCGCCCTGGAGCTCGTCGGGGGCCAGGATCATGATCATGTCGGCCCAGGCCGCGGCCTCGGCGACGGTCATGACCTTCAGGCCCTCGCTCTGCGCCTTCTTGGCGGTGGGCGAGCCGGCGCGGAGCGCGACCGCTACGTTGGCTACGCCGGAGTCCCGCAGATTGAGCGCATGGGCGTGGCCTTGCGAGCCGTAGCCCACAATGGCGATCTTCTTGTCCAGGATGCGGGCGAGATCGGCGTCGCGGTCGTAGTAGACGCGCATGATAATTTCTCCGGATAGGCTAGAAACCCCGGGCGCGCGCAAGAAGGCGGCCCGAACAACGGCCGCGATTGATAGGTTTTTTCGCGCTTCGTCAACGGCGTAGGGCCATGAAAAAGGGCCATCCCGCCGCTTTCGGCCGGGATGGCCCCTGTGTCGCACTTGGTCGTTGGTGTTCAGAGCGTGCGGCGACCGCCCGGCCGCCGCCGCCCGTCACCAGAAGACGCCGTAGTAAACCGACAGCACTTCGCCGGTGTAGACGTCGACCAGGACGGCGTCGTTGCCCTGGCGCACCCACTCGCAGCCGATCGGCGGCGCCGGCAGGTCATACTCGGCCCAATCGAGGTAGTAGCTCGAGCCGAACCACCCGAAGGGCAGGAACTCGCCGAAAGACCAGCGCTGATAGTACCAGCCGTTGGGATAGTAGTAGGGCGCGCGATAGCGGTGGCGCGCATAGAAGCTTTCCGGGAAGCGGCCTTCCTGGAACCAGTTGCGGCCCCGGTCGCGGTCGCGCGGCGCATGGGCGCCGGGCAGGTAGCCGGGCGCTCCGTGGCGGTTGTCGCCGCGCCATCCCTGGCCATATTGGCCGCCCTGGCCGCGCCAGTCGCGGCCGCCCTGATCGCGCCCGCCTTGGTCACGTCCGCCCTGGTCACGCCAGTCATGGCCGCCCCGATCGCCGCGGTCGCCGCCGCGATCCCGGTCGTCTCGCCGGCCGTCATGGCCGCCCTGGCCCTGGTACGGATTGCCGCCTTGGCCCTGGTAGCCGCCCTGTCCACGGTAGCCGCCCTGGCCCTGGACATTGCCCTGACCCTGGTAGCCGCCCTGTCCATGATAGCCGCCTTGACCCTGGCCGCCGCCGCGACCCTGGTAGCCACCCTGGCCCTGGCCACCCTGGCCCTGGCCGCCTTGGCCTTGATATCCGCCTTGGCCCTGCACTTGACCGCCGCGGCCCTGGTAGCCGCCGCCGGCCTGGCCCTGCCACGAGCGATGGTAGTTCGGACCGCCACCGCCCTGTGGCTGGCCGCCCGGAATCGCGGCGCCCTGGGCCTGGCCCTGGCCGCCCTGATTGTGGCCGCCCTGACCGCCTTGACCCTGGCCGCCCTGACCTTGACCACCTTGGCCATGTCCACCCTGTCCGTGACCGCCCTGGCCGCCGCCGCCCTGTCCCTGGCCGCCCTGGTCCTGCTGGCCGCCATGGCCGTGATGGTCCGCGGCGTCCGGTTGCGCCATGGCGGCGCCGGCGACGAAGGCCAGCGCGATAGCCGCGGTCAGAGTGCGCTTCATAGTTCTGCTCCTGGGCGACCCATCGGCCGCGGGACTGTCGTGAACCTACTGAATGTGCCTTGGCGCATGAACCGCGCTTGAACGGCCTTTAACCTTGACGTTCATCATGGATCGACGCGATCGGGGACACAAATGGCTGCTCATCCTTCCGATATCGTCGGGTTCTGGCGCAACGCCGGCCCGCGCCAGTGGTTCGCCAAGAACTCGGCCTTCGACGAGGCCATCCGGCTGAAGTTCGAGCCGGTGCACCACGCCGCCGCGCGGGGCGTCTATGACGGATGGGCCCAGAACGCCGAGGGAGCTCTGGCGCTGCTGATCCTGCTGGACCAGTTCCCCCGCAACCTCTGGCGCGGCTCGGCCCACGCCTTCGCCACCGACCCCAAGGCCCGGCGCATCGCCGAGCAGGCCATCGCGGCGGGCTTCGACCGCCAGGTCGAGCCGCTGATGAGACCCTTCTTCTACCTTCCGTTCGAACATTCCGAGGCGCTCGCCGACCAGGATCGCTCGGTCGCCCTCTGCGAGGGCCTGATGGCCGACACCGGCGACGCCGACACCCTGAAATGGGCGCATCTTCACCGGGACATCATCGTGCGCTTCGGACGCTTTCCCCATCGCAACGCCTGCCTGGGCCGCGACACGACCGCCGAGGAACAGGCCTTCCTGGACGAGGGCGGCTTCAAGGGCTGACGGCGCCGGCTGTCCACACTTGCGTCGACTTGCCCACAGGCCCGGTCCGGAAAATTGCCGACGCCCAAGCGGTTTGGGGTGACACTGGCGCGAACCGGAGAGTGATTCGCCGTGAACGCCCTGTCGCCGATCGCCGTGAGCGCCGACGTCGCCAGCCCGGACCATCCGGAGCGGCAGTATCTTGGCCTGCTGGCGGACATCATGACGACGGGCGCCGAGCGGGGCGACCGCACCGGCACCGGCACGCGCAGCGTCTTCGGCCGCCAGATGCGCTTCGACCTGGCCGCGGGCTTTCCGCTGCTGACCACCAAGCGCGTGCATCTGAAGTCCATCATCCTGGAACTGCTCTGGTTCCTGCGCGGCGACACGAACGTGCGCTGGCTGCAGGATCGCGGGTGCACGATCTGGGACGAGTGGGCGGACGAGAGCGGCGAACTCGGCCCCGTCTACGGCCGCCAGTGGCGCTCCTGGGCCGCGCCGGACGGGCGGGTGATCGACCAGATCGCCAGTGTCGTCCAGTCGCTGAAGACCAATCCGGAGAGTCGCCGCCACATCGTCTCGGCCTGGAACCCGGCCGACGTCGACGACATGGCCCTGCCGCCCTGCCATTGCCTGTTCCAGTTCTATGTGGCGGGCGGCAAGCTGTCCTGCCAGCTCTACCAGCGCTCGGCGGACGTGTTCCTGGGGGTGCCGTTCAACATCGCCAGCTACGCGCTCTTGACCCTGATGATGGCCCAGGTGACGGGCCTGCAGCCCGGCGAGTTCGTGCACACCCTGGGCGATGCGCACCTCTATCTGAACCACATGGACCAGGCGACGCGTCAGCTGGCGCGCGATCCCTACCCCATGCCGACCATGCGCCTGGCGCCCAAGACGGATCTGCTGGCCTTCGAGCTGGAAGACTTCACGCTCGAGAACTACCGCTCGCACGGCGTGATCAAGGCGCCGATCGCCGTCTAGACCTCGGCCAGATCCGGCGCTGTCATCTTCATGTGGCCGAGAGCGCCCTTCACCGCCGCCAGGTCGGGCGTCGGCGCGAGCTGGATGCTGTTCTGGAGCATGCCCATCGACAGGGTGATACGGAAGGCGTGCACGCCGCCGGCTTCAGCGGTGAAGGTCGCCTCGGCCGTCTTGTTCTGGGGTCCGGCGAGACCGCCGAACGCGGCCGAGACCGTGTGCGGGCCGGGCGAGACGGCGACCACAGTGAACCGGGGGCTGGTCAACTGGGCGACGGGCTTGCCGTCGACGGCGACATTCATGCCGGCGGCCTTGCCCACGAAGCCTTCGCGGTAGACATAGACCAGCGCCTTGCCGGCGACTGGCGTCATGGCGACGGCCGCGCCGTGCTGGGCGGCGTCCGCGGTCACCACCTTCCGGTTCCCGGCCAGGTTCGCCAGAATGTAGGCGGTGAAGGCGCCGATGAAGAGACCGCAATAGATCGATATCCCGATATTCGAGGCGCCCAGGCGGGCGAAGGTGAACGCCAGCCCGAACGACACCACGAACGCCGCCGCGAACCCGATCAGGATCGGTCGGATATACTTGGACATCGAATTCTCCCCCTCGCCCGCAGCCTTGGAGCTCAGCCTTGCCGATCCTCACCCTAGGTCCAGTCGCGCGCGGACGGAACGGCGTTATCGGAGCTGGCGGCGACCTGCCGTGGCGCCTGAAGTCCGACATGGCGCTGTTCAAGGCCCTGACCCTCGGCAAGCCGGTGATCATGGGCCGCAAGACCTGGGACAGCCTGCCGGTGAAGCCCCTGCCCAAGCGCACCAACATTGTGCTGTCGCGCGACGGCTCGTTCGAGCCCAAGAAGGCCATCGTCTGCGAGGAGTTCGGCGAGGCCGTGCAGATCGCCCGGGAGCAGGCCGAGGAAGACGGGGTCGACGAGTTCTGCGTCATCGGCGGGGCCGCCCTGTTCGCCCTGGCCCTGCCCAAGGCCCGGCGCATCTATCTGACCGAGGTGGACGCCGAGCCGGAGGGTGACGTCGTCCTGCCGCTCATCGACGAGACGAACTGGCGCGAGGTGCGCCGGGAGGTCCATACCGCCAGCGAGGGCGATGACCACGCCTTCGTCTTCCGGGTGCTGGAACGCGCCTGATCCCCAGGCTGACCTTGCGTCCATCTGGACGGGGAAATGGCGCGGCGGCATGGTTCGGCTCAATCACAAGAACCGCCAGGGAAGATCGCCATGGACATCCACCTCGTCACCGAAGGTCTGAAATTCCCCGAAGGGCCGATCGCCATGGCGGACGGCTCGATCATCCTCACCGAGATCGAGGGCCAGACGCTGACCCGCGTCACCCCCGACGGCAAGAAGACCGTGGTGGCCGAGACGGGCGGCGGTCCGAACGGCGCGGCCATCGGGCCCGACGGCAAGATCTACGTCACCAACAACGGCGGCTCGTTCCACTGGATCAAGCAGAACGGCCTGACCATTCCCGGACCGACCCCGCCCGAGCACAAGGGCGGCTACATCCAGCGCGTCGACATCGCCTCGGGCAAGGTCGAGACGATCTACGACAGTTGTGACGGCGAGCCCCTGAACGGCCCCAACGACCTGGTGTTCGACAAGCAGGGCGGCTTCTGGTTCACCGACCATGGCTGCGGCACGCCCGACGGGCGCAAGCACGGCGCCCTGCTCTACGCCAAGCCGGATGGCTCCCACATCAGCCGACCGCGCGGCCACTTCATCTCGCCCAACGGCGTCGGGCTCTCGCCGGACGAGACGGTGGTCTACATGGCCGACACCCAGCTCGGCCGCCTGTGGGCCTTCGACATCGAGAGCCCCGGCGTCCTGAAGGCCCAGGAGGGCTTCGGTCCCGGCCGGGTGATCTGCAACCTGCAGGGCTATCAGTTGCTGGACAGCCTGGCGGTGGAGGCCTCCGGCAAGGTCTGCGTGGCGACGATCATCAACGGCGGCATCACCGCCTTCGACCCGAACGGGACCACCGAGCACTTCCCGTTCCCGGACCTGATCACCACCAACATCTGCTTCGGCGGGCCGGACATGCACGACGCCTGGATCACCTGCTCGTCCACCGGCAAGCTCTACAAGTGCCGCTGGCCGCGGCCGGGCCTGAAGCTGAACTTCAACGCCTGAGTCTGGACCCGCCGACTAGGCTGGCGGATCGGTGGGCTGCTTCGCCTTGCCGGGCGGTCGCGCGGGCGCGTCCCGGCCGTCCAGCAACGGCGCCAGCGGGATGACCGGCGCGGTTGTCACGGGCTGCGGCGGCGGCAGCTTGGCGCGCTTTCGGTCGGCCTCCAGCAGGCCGGCCAGTTCGTCGGCGGCGTTGCGGGTGCTCTGGATCATCAGGCGCTCGTCGTCGCGGATGGCGCGCTGCTCCAGAAGGAGCTGCTCGTCGTAGTCCCTGAACAGGCCAACCTCGCGCTTGGCGCGGTCCGGCGGGTGGCCCAGCGCCTTCAACGCCTCCTCGGCCATGCGCAGGCTGGAGAGGTAGGTCTCCCGGGTGATGTTGGTCACCCCGAGGTCCAGCAACTGGTGGGCATGATAGCGGTCACGCGCGCGCGCCACGATCTTCAGGTCCGGGAAGTTGCGCTTCACCGTCTCGATGATCTCGAGGCTCTCCTTGGTGTCGGAGGTGGCGAGGATCAGAAGCCGCGCCTTGTCGGCGCCGGCCGCCCGCAGGACCTCGGTGCGCGAGGGATCGCCGAAGAACACCTTGTTGCCGAAGCGGCGCACCTGCTCGACCTGCTCGGAATCCTTCTCAAGGGCCGTGAAGGCGATGCCCTGCATGCGCAGGACCCGCGCCACGATCTGCCCGACCCGGCCCAGGCCGGCGACGATCACCGGCGCGTCCTGGTCCTCGAAGGCGTCATAGGGCGGCGGGACGGCTTTCCTGCCCTTCAGGCGCGGAATCAGCAGGGCCTCCGAGGCCGCGAAGAGCAGCGGGCTGAGCAGCATGGAGAGGGCGATGATCAGGGTCGCCTGGCCCGCGGCGGTTCTGGGCAGGACGCCGACGGCCACCGCAGCTGGAAACAGCACGAAGGCGAACTCGCTGCCCTGGGGCAGGGCCAGGGCCGTGCGCGCGGCGGTGGGCCAGGGCTGGCGGCGCAAGCGCTCGAGGACGAACAGGACCGCGATCTTGACCGCCATCATCGCCAAGGCGCCCAGCAGGATCAGGGCCGGATCGGCCAGCAGCAGGCCAAGGTCCGCCGACATCCCCACCGAGATGAAGAAGAAGCCCAGCAGCAGGCCCTCGAACGGCTCGACGTCCGCCTGCAACTCGTGCCGGTATTCCGACTCCGACAGCAGCACCCCGGCCGCGAAGGCGCCCAGCGACGCCGGCAGGCCGACGAATTCCGAAATGCCCGCCGCCCCAGCCACCAGCAGCAGGGCGGTGGCGGTGAACACCTCCCGCGCGTTCGAGCGGGCCACCAGCCGGAACAGCGGGCGCATCAGCAGGCGACCGCCCAGCAGGATGACCACCGCCCCTGCGGCGGCCTTGGCGATGGAGAGCCAGGGCGTCGCCGCCGCGGCATGGTGTTCGGCCAGGAACGGTACGGCGGCCACCAGCGGCACCGAGGCCAGGTCCTGGAACAGCAGGACCGCGAACCCGTCCCGCCCCGAGGCGGCGCCCAGCAGGTCGCGCTCGGCCAGCATGGGCAGGACGATAGCGGTGGACGACAGGGCCAGTCCGACGCCGAGCACCGCCGACGCGGGCCAGGAGGCGCCGCCCAGATGCGCCAGCAGAGCCAGCGCCGCTCCGGTCACGACCACCTGGGCCGAGCCGAGGCCCAGCACCGGGCGGCGCATCAGCCAGATGCGCCGCGGCCGCAGCTCCAGACCGATGAGGAACAGCAGCATCAAGACGCCGAGTTCGGAGACCTCGGTGATCTGCTCGACGTCGGTGACCAGGCGCAGGACCGACGGCCCTATGACCACCCCGGCCACCAGGTAACCCAGCACGCTGCCCAGGCCGAACCGCCGGCTGATCGGCACGAACAGCACCGAGGCGGTCAGCAGGACGACGAGGGTCTGGATCATGGCCCCTGTGTAGCCCGGCCGACCGCCCGACGGGAGCGGGCTTTTCGGACTCTCCCTAGGAGAGCGTCGCCATGGCCGTGCGGTCGAAGTCCAACAGCTCGGCCGTGCGCCCCTGGTGCACCTTCACCGCCCAGTTGGGGTCCTGCAGCAGGGCCCGGCCCACGGCGACAAGGTCGAAGTCGCCCCGGTCCAGCCGGCGCAGCAGCTCGTCCAGGGAGGCCGGCTTGGAGGCCTCGCCCGCGTAGGCGGCGATGAACTCGCCCGACAGGCCCACCGAGCCCACGGTGATGGTCGGCACGCCGGTGAGCTTCTTGGCCCAACCGGCGAAATTGAGGTCGGAACCGTCGAACTCAGGTTCCCAGAATCGGCGCTGCGAGCAGTGCAGGATGTCCGCGCCGGCGTCGACCAGCGGCTGCAGCCAGGCTTCGAGCAGCGCGGGTGTTTCGGCCAGCTTCGCCGTGAAGTCCTGCTGCTTCCATTGCGAGATGCGGATAATGACCGGGTAGTCCTTGCTGACCGACGCGCGGACCGCCTTCAGGATCTCGGCGGCGAAGCGGGCGCGTTCGGCGATCCCCGGCCCGCCGAACAAGTCGTCGCGTTCGTTGGTGCCGGCCCAGAAGAACTGATCGATCAGATAGCCGTGGGCGCCGTGCAGCTCGATGGCGTCGAAGCCCAGGCGCTCGGCGTCGGCGGCGGCGCGGGCGAAGGCGGCGATGGCGTCGGCCACCTCCTCGTCGTTCATGCCCTCGCCGAACTTGTGGCCGGGACTGGAGAGGCCCGAGGGGCTGTCATAGGGGCCGGGCGGCTGCCAGTCCGGGCTGCGCGAGCGCACGGCGCCCACGTGCCAGAGCTGGGGCGCCATGAAGCCGCCCACGGCGTGGACGTCGTCGATGACCTTCTTCCAGGCGGCCAGTTCCTTGTCGCCGTGGAAACGCGGGATGTTCGGGTCGTTCAGCGAGGCCGGACGCGCCACGCCCGTGCCCTCGGAAATGATCAGCCCCACCTCGGCCGCGGCGCGACGCGCGTAGTAGGACGCGACCTCGTCGGTGGCCACGCCGCCGGGCGAGAACGACCGCGTCATGGGCGCCATGACCACGCGATTCGGCAGGGTCAGACCCTTGAAGGTGAAGGGCTTGAAGAGGGCGTCAGCGGCCATGGAAGGCTCCCGGCTGGTTTCGATGTCAGTCCGTTCGTTTAAACAACCGTTCGAATTGCGCCAATTAGAAATACTGACGAGCAGAATGACGTTTCCGCATGCCCTTCCCCGCCGGCGCCATGGACGCACGCCCGGCCGCGTGCTCGAATGTTGCCGGGGTGACATCTTGAGCGGTTCCAGCATTGCGGAGCCGTCACTGTGGGCGATCATGGTTCTGGGGGCTGGTTTCAACACGACCTTGTCGCAGGCGATGCGCGAGCGCACGGCCGAGGGCCATCCGTCCCAGGCCATCCTGGACGGCTGGCCCGTGCTGGAAAGCAGCGCCGACCTCGAGCCCGAGGCCCTGGCCGCCGCCCTGGCGGAGGCCGCGCGGCTGGACGAGCGGACCGGCTCGACGGCCCGAACGCCCGCGTCGGCGGTGAGCGGCGCCGTGATCAACGCCGCCGGCCGGCTGCTGCACGCCGACCCGGGCTTCGTGACCCTGTTCGGACGAACGACCGAGTCCCTGGCCTTCCGCCGACTGGTCCGGCTGGCGTTGAAGGAAGGCCAGGCGTCGGGCCTCGCCGAGGCGCGGGACGGGTCGGTGATCGCGGTCAGCGCCGGCACGCCGCGCGCCGCCGCCGGCTGGCCCCTGTCCACCGACTGCCGCGCCTGCCTGGAGGAGGCCGGCGGCCGCGTCGCCCTGCTGGCCTTCGCGCCTTCGCGCGCCAGCGACTTGGCCATGCTGGCCGCCCAGGCGTTCGGGCTGACGCCTCTGGAGGCGCGGCTCGCCGAGGCCCTGCTGGATTCGCCGAACCTGATGTCGGCGGCGGCGCGCATCGGGGTTGGCCGCGAGACCGCCCGGGACGCCCTGCGCGGCGCCATGAAGAAGGCCGGCGCACGACGCTCGCCCGACCTCGTGCGCCGGATGATGGACCTGATGTGCGGCGACCATCCGCCATCCGCCGACCTGGAAAAGACCTTGCGCACCGCCTTCGACGCCACCCCGGCAGAGGCCCGCGCCGCCGCCCGTTTCGCCGAGGGCCTGACCGCCAAGCAGGTGGCCGCCGTCCTGGGCGTCAAGGAGGCCACCGTACGCGGCCAGCTCAAGGCCGTGTTCGCCAAGACCGGCGTCAACAAGGCCAAGGACCTGGTGCGCCTGTGCGTCGAGGCCGGCGCCCTGGCCACCCTGACGCGGATGTCCGAGACGGTGGTCGACAGCGGCGACACGGCCGGCCGGCTCAGGATCATGCGGGCCGCGGGCGACCGCCGCATCGCCTTCATCGACTATGGCCCGAGATCGGGACGGCCCTTGTTCGTCCTGCACGGGTCGAGCACCGGCCGCACCCTGCCCCCCAGGTTCGCCGCCCTGCTGCAGGCCAGGGGCTGGCGTCCGATCGCCCCGCAGCGGCCCGGCTTCGGCCTGACCGATCGGGCGGAGGGCGACCATTTGGCGGCCTGCGCCGACGACATGGCGGCGATCCTGGACGGGCTGAAGCTGCACACGGTCGACCTGTTGGGCCGCGACGCCGCCGTGGCGCCGACGCTGGCCTTCGCCGAACGCCATCCCGGCCGGGTGCGATCCGGCGTCCTCGTCAACGCCCACGCCCCGACGGACACCGACGAGGGCCTGCAGACCCTGCGCGGCGCCGTGCTGCGCACCTTCACCTCGCAGCCCCACCTGATCGAGACCTTCGCGGAAATGCTGCGCCGCCAGACACGGACGGACCTGCTGGTCTCCATGATCCGCCAGACGCTCGAGGAGGTTGAGAACGACAGGCTGGCGCTGGATGACCCGGCGATCCTGCGCCAGCTCGTGCGCGACGCCCAGGCGCTGTCGGCGCGGACCAGCGGCGGCTTCGCGGCGGAGCAGTCGATCTACGCCCGCGGCTGGCAGGCGCCGGCCTATGTCGGCGGCGAACGGTGGAAGGTCTTCTATGGCCACGGCCTGAGGATCGCGGGGCGGGAACGGCGCTGGGCCTATCTGCCGGGCGTCACCTTCCATGAGCACGCAGAGGCAGGCCTGCTGGTCTACTTCACCTTTCCCGAAGCCATCGCGGACCTGCTGGGTCCCGCCTGACATTTCCTGTCAGCAACCGTCGCGGCCGGAACCTTGCCCCCTCGAAATGCGTCCAGATGATCCCATCTATGGCCGCATGGAGGAGTTCTACGCGCCATGACGGCCAACCAATTCGCCTATGTCGTCCTCAGCCTGTTCGTGCTGGGCGGCGTCTTCGCCATCGCCGCCACCAGCCACGTCTGACGGCGCGCCAGGCGGTCAGTGCGCCTGCTGGCCGGACTGCACCTGGTGGCTGGCGCCCCCGCCCCGCGCCGCCGCGACTATCGCCGGCGTGATCGGCCCGCTCTTGTTGCCCCAGGACGAGCGCACATAGGTCAGGATCGCGGCGATCGTCTCATCCGACAGCGAAGCCTTGAACGCCGGCATCCCGCCCCGACCGTTCAGCACCTTCAGGGCCGCCGCCTTGGCGTCGCCCGTGGCGATGGGATCGGCCACCAGGGCCGGGAAGGCGCCCTTGACCCCCACGCCATTGGGCCGATGGCAGGCGGAGCAGTTGTCCAGGAACAGCTGCTGGCCGGAGGGGGCCGCCTGGGCGACGACGGCGACGGAAAGGCTGGCGAGGGCGGCAAGGGAAAGCGCTTTGGCGATCACGATGAAGTCCCGAGGTGGAAGTTGAGAGCCGAGAGTGATGGCGTCGGCGGCGTCAGGCCGCCATGGCCCGCTTGTGGAGCTTGGCGATCTGGCCCCAGGCGCTTTCGATGGCGCCGGCCTGCCAGCCGGTGAGATAGCTCATGTGCTCGCCGGCCAGGTAGATGCGCCCTTCCGGCTCGCAGAGGATCGGATAGGCGTCTCGCCGGCCGTCCTCGTCCCACTCGGCCCAACCGCCGAGATTGTACTTCACCAGGTGCCAGGCGACAGAGAAGGATTTCTCATAGTTTTCCGCATATTGCGGAAAGACCTTCTGGCCGAACTCGACCGCGAACTTGGCGCGGTCGGCGGGGGACAGGGCGCTGATCTTCGCGGCGTTGGCCCCGAACTGGTAGTAGCCAAGGATCACGCCCTTGTCGCCCAGCCAGCCCGTGGAGGGGAACGAAAAGCTGTTGACGTCCGGGTTGTCGGTATAGACGTGGCCGCCATAGATGAAGTCGTCCTCCTCCCAGAAGCGGCGCTTCATCTGCAGGCCGATCTTGCCCACCGGAGCGTAGGCCACGCCGCCCACCGCGTCCGCGAACTTGGCCGAGAACGGCATGTCGATGGACCGCAGCACCGACAGGGGGATGGCGCAGATGCAGAAGTCGGCCTTGTAGGTCGTCCGCTCGCCGCCCGGGCCGACCGCCAGCACCGTCACACCGCCGGCGTCCTGGGTGACCTTTTCCACCTCGGTGGAATACTTGATCAGGTTGCCGATCCGCTTTTCGAAGGCCTTGGGAATCTGGTCCATGCCGCCGACCGGCTGGAACATGGTCCGCTGCTGCTCCCAGGGCGACACCGAGGCCAGGGTCTTCCACAGGTTGGAATGCAGCAGATCGGTCAGGGCGTAGGGCGTCGAGGCCTTGCCGGGCCCGGGATCTATCAGCGCACCCGGCGCGACATCCCATCCGCGGCCCTCGGTTCCGACGTAGGCCAGGTCCTTCTTGGTGAGGTAGCCCTCGCCCACCAGGTAGGCGATGAACTGTTCCTTGTCGCCGGCGCTGATCTGGTCGTCGAGACCGCCCTTGTTGGCCAGCTTGGCCAGGATCTCGGACGCGTGGCCGCGCATGTCGGCCGCCACCTGGCCCTTGCGGATCGGCTTGCCGGCCAGCGGTCCCTTGCCGTTCTCGAACAGCAGATAGGAGGCGTCGTTGTCATTGACGAACACCTCCACCGGCACGCCGAAGGTCTGCACATAGTGCAGGGTCGAGCGGTGGTGGTACGGGATCCGCCAGGGACCGTGGTTGATGTAGAGACCCTCGTCGAAGTCACAGGTCTGGGTGACGCCGGTCAGGTCGGTCATCGTGACGCCCTTGCGCGCCGTCTGGCTGCGGCCGCCGGCGAAGGCGCGAGCTTCCAGGATTGTGCAGTCGTAGCCGGCCTTGCTGAGCTCATAGGCCGAAGTCAGGCCCGCGAGGCCCCCGCCCAGGATGATCACCTTCTTGCCCTTGCCGGAGCCCGGCAGGGCCGGCGGGGCGGCGTTCGCCGAGGCGATGCCGAAGCCGAAGGCCTCCATCCCGGCCAGCATCAGCCCCATGCCGCCGACGAGGCCCAGGCGCTCGATAAGGCCCCGACGCGTCAGGCCGCCCATCATTGGCTGCGAAAGCAGATCCGCCATGTCCGAAACCCTATCCCCAAAATGTCCGACCGTGCGCGCGTTTTCGACGCGTCGCCGGGCAATCAGACCGAGGCGACCGGGTCGCGCAATTCGAAATGTCAGAGCCGGCGGGCGATCGTGAAGTCTGCCCCAATCGCGGCGCCGCTGCCTGTTCGGCGACCGCGCCGCGGCGAACGGCGTCCGACGGGCCGCCCCGCCCGGCCGATGCCACGGCCGCATGGCGCCCATAGGCAGTGCGCATTTTTCAAGACCCAGGCGGGGTATCATGGTGGCCATCGGGCCTAGCCGGAGCGCCAGTCATGAGGACCACCGAATCGTCGATCGACGCCGACGCGGGCGCCGCGCCCAGCGCGCCGCGACGGCCGCACATCGTCATTGTCGGCGCGGGGTTCGGCGGCCTGTCGGCGGCCAAGGGCCTAGCCGACGCGAACGCGGACATCACCCTGATCGACCGCAAGAACCACCATCTCTTTCAGCCGTTGCTCTACCAGGTCGCCACCGCGGGCCTGGCCCCGAACCAGATCGCCACCCCGATCCGCACCATCGTCCGCCACCAGCACAACACCCGCGCCGTCCTGGCCGAGGTCAGCGGCGTCGACCTGGCGCGAAAGGTGATCGTCACCGGCGGGCGGCGGACGCCGTTCGACATCCTGGTCGTGGCCACCGGCGCCACCCACGCCTACTTCGGCCACGACGATTGGGCCGCCCACGCCCCGGGCCTGAAATCCCTGGAGGACGCGGTCGAGCTGCGCCGGCGTGTGCTCACCGCCTTCGAGGCCGCCGAGACTGCCTGCGATCCGGCCGAACGCCAGCGTCTGCTGACCTTCGCCGTCATCGGCGCGGGCCCCACCGGCGTCGAGATGGCCGGCGCCATCGCCGAGCTCGCCCACCGCGCCCTCACCCGCGACTTCCGCGCGGTCCGGGACGCCAGGGCCCGGGTGCTGCTCATCGAGGCGGGCGAACGGGTGCTGCCGACCTTTCGGCCGGACCTTTCGGCCTACACGGCGCGCGCCCTGGCCAGGCTGGGCGTCGAGCTGAAGCTGGGCGCGGCGGTGAGCGCCATGGACGACCAGGGCCTGATGGCGGGGCCGGAGCGGATCGAGGCGGCGACGGTGATCTGGGCGGCCGGCGTTCGCGCCTCGCCCGCCGCGCGCTGGCTGGGCGTCGAGCCCGACCGCGCCGGCCGTGTCGCAGTGGCGGCTGACCTGTCGATCCCGGGCGCGCCGGACGTCTTCGTGATCGGCGACACGGCGATGGTGACCGGCCCGGACGGGCGGCCGGTCCCGGGCGTCGCCCCGGCGGCCAAGCAGCAGGGGGAATATGTGGCCCGCCTGATCAAGGCGCGACTTACGGGCCGACCGTCGCCGGGCCCGTTCCGCTATGCCGACTTCGGTTCCCTGGCCACCGTGGGCCGGCGCGCGGCGGTGGTGCAACTGGGACGCTTCGAGCTGCGCGGCACCCTGGCCTGGCTGTTCTGGTGCGTGGCGCACATCTATTTTCTGGTGGGCTTTCGCAACCGCATCCAGGTGGGCCTCGACTGGCTGTGGTCCTACCTGACCTTCGAGCGCGGGGCGCGGCTGATCACTGGCGAGGACCAGGCGGCGCGTGCGCTGAACAGCCACATCGCCGGCACGTGCGACTGTCCCTCACTCTGAGGGCGCCTCCGCTGAGGCGCCGGCGCCGCGGTGTCGGCAAATTTTCACCATTTCCCAGGCTTTGGGCGCCAGCTTGGACGGAACCGGCCATCTCGGCGCGTATTGAAGGTGAAGCTGCGCCCCAGGCGGCGCGGCGGCTTGGTAGGAGCATAGGACCGGTATGGCGTTCGACACCCGCGATGTTCCCCCGGACCAGACCCTGTTCCTCTGCATCCAGCAGGGCCGTACGATCGTCTTGCACTGCAGCGCCTGCGGCAACGAGCACGTCCTGACGCCGCCGCAACTTCTGGCGGCCTTCGGCGACGACCTGGACGCCACTCTCGAGGAGGTGGCGGAGCGGGCCGAGTGCGGCCACTGCCACTCGCTGCACGGCGTCCTTAGTCTTCAGACAGCCTAGGGCCTGAGCATCGTCCAGGGCCTCGGCTGGCGCATGTCCAGGCCGCACAGGCCATGCAGGTCGTGCCGCGCCGCATAGGCGCCGACCCGGCCCAGATAGTCGGGGGCCCGTGGGCTGGCGAAATCCCAGTCGGGCGGATTGAAGGTCGAAAAGCCGTTGACCGTCGGCCGTCGCCAGAGCTGCGCCAGCAGCATGGCGTCGACGTTGTGCGGATAGACCCGGTCGGCGATCTCTTTCTTGTAGAAGCCCTCGCCGGCGCGGGCCTTGACCACGAAGAAGCTGCGGCAGGCGGCGGGCGGCGGCGGGATCGCCGCCAGGGCGGCGCGCTGGGCCGAACGGCTGAGGTCGGCCGCGGACTGCAGGTTGATGTTTTCGGCCAGCAGCAGAAGGACCAGGGCCGCTGCGGCCGCCGGTCGGGCGTCCCGCAGACGTTCCCAACGACCTGCCAGCGTCTGGAACACCAGAATCAGGGCCGGCAGCAGCAGGAAGAGCTGGTAGCGCACGACGGTCCGAAGGCCGTTGGCCCCCGGCACGATGAGGCCGATCAGCCGCCAGGGCGAAACCGGGCCGAGCTGGATCGTCAGAAGCCATGTCGCCAGGATGCTCAGCGCCAGGGCCCGCAGATGCGGCGGCGGCGTGGCGGTCCCCGCCGGCCGCCTCAGCGTCTGGCGCATGGCCAGGACGAAAAGCACGAAGAAGGCCAGCGGAAAGCCGCTGGCGTGCTCATCCACCACCAGCTTGCTGGGCAGGACCGCCAGAAGCCCTTGGTTGATCCACCCCCATAGGATGTTCCTGGGCCCGACGTTCACCGGATCCAGGGGCATCACCAGGTAGTTCTGGGCGTCGCCGAAGCGGTGCGCGCCCGTCTCCACCACCTTGGGCAGGTAGACCCAAAGGAAGGGCAGGCTGAACATGACGAAGGCCAGGCCGGCGGCGGCGAAGGTCAGGCCGTGGACGCGGACCAGCTCCCAGGTCGCGGCCGGCCGCAGTCGATCCCTGTCCCACAGCCAGCAGGCGGCGAAGGCGGCGCCGAAGAACAGGGCGAACCAGGCCATGTAGAAGCTGGTCAGCAGCCAGGCGGCCAGCAGGGCCGCCGCGCCCACGGCCCAGCCGGCGGCGGCGATCTGCCTTCCGCCGGTTCCCGCCTTCCAGGCTTCGATGGCCAGCAGGAACAAGAGCGGCTCCAGGCCGATCGACTGGAGCTGGGCGTGAACCGATTGCAGGCCCAGGCCGTTGCCGATGGAGAAGAGGCTCGCGGCCAGCAGCGCCGGATTCGGCCGCCAGCCCAGGCCGCGCCGGAAGAGGGCCAGGGCCGAGAAGAAGCCGATGCTCTTGAAGACCAGGGCGTTCAGGGTGTCGGACCAGAACGGGTCGAACGCCAGGCGAAGGCCGCTGTAGACCAGGCCGAACAGGAAATAGCCGTCGTTGTAGCCCAGGGTGTCGCGGTAGGGATGGAAGTAGAGCGGCGTGCGCCAGTCCCCGAAGCCGTGCAAGACGTTGCGCCAGTGCTCCAGGATGCTGATCTCGATCAGGCCGTCGGCGCGATCCCCGAACCCCAGATCAAAGCCGCTTGCGATCACGTCGCGCAGGCAGAACGCCATCGCCAGGGCGTAGACGCCCAGCACCAGGGCCAGGCGCGCGAAGGCGGGACGGACCGAGGCCCGAACGGCCTTGGGACTGTCGTCGAGGACCTCGGCGATCATGCTCGCCGTCCAGGGACGCCCGCCGGCAGTCCGCGCGCGGATGATGCACCTGCCGACATTAAAGCCCCCCCGCGGCCCGGATCCCAACCGGGCCTGCTCGCGCTCTACCCGCGCCGGCGCCCTGGTTCAACCTCGAGCGGAAATTCGCCCTACAGAGGCCGGCGGCAGGGCGTTTGGCCTCGCGACCGCGGGCGCAGAGGCTTAAGAACGGGACGAGACACTTTCCTGACCGGGGGGCCGATGCCTGATGCAACGCAAGCCGCCACGCCCAGCACGGGCGCGGCTCACGCCTTGCGTATCCACGCCGGGTGGATCGGCCTGGTCGCCGCCGGCGCGCTGGCGCAGTGGCTGCTGGCGCCTATTCTGCCTGGTCCGTCCGACTTCCTGCTCTACATGCCGGCGGTTCTGGCCGCGGCCTGGTTCGGCGGCCTTGCGCCAGGTCTGGCGGCCACGGCCCTGGCCCTCGCGGCCGACTGGCTGGTGGGCGGGGGATTTGCCGGCGAAGCCGCCAGCGCCGGCATCTTCGCCCTGGTCGGCGTCGGCGCAGCGGTCGCCGGTGGCCAGATGCAGACCGCGCGGCAACAGAGCGCGGAGATCACCCGCCACCTGCGTGAGCGCGAGGCGCACCTGCAGTCGATCCTGGACACCGTCCCCGAAGCCATGATCGTCATCGATACGCGCGGGCTGATCCAATCGTTCAGCGCCGCGGCCGAGCGACAGTTCGGCTGGTCCAGGACCGAGGTCGCCGGCCGCAACGTCGACATGCTGATGCCCTCGCCCTACCGCGAGGCGCACGACGGTTACATCCACCGCTATCTCTCCACCGGCGAGCGGCGCATCATCGGCATCGGCCGGGTGGTGGTCGGCCAGCGACGCGACGGCTCGACCTTCCCCATGGAACTGGCGGTCGGAGAGATGCGGGTGGGCGACAGCCGATTCTTCACAGGCTTCATCCGCGACCTCACTGAAAGCCAGGAGGCCGAGACCCGGCTGCAGGAACTGCAGTCCGAACTGGTTCACGTCTCGCGCCTGACCGCCATGGGCGAGATGGCCTCGGCCCTGGCGCACGAGCTCAACCAGCCGCTTTCAGCCATCGCCAACTATCTGCGCGGCTCGCGGCGTCTGCTCGACAAGAACGATCCGAAGGACGCCCCGCGCCTGGCCGAGGCGCTGGACAAGGCGGCCGAGCAGGCCCTGCGCGCCGGAGACGTCATCCGCCGCCTGCGCGATTTCGTCGGCCGCGGCGACACCGAACGCCGCGTCGAAAGCCTGGGCAAGCTGGTGGAGGAAGCCAGCGCGCTGGCGCTTGTCGGCGCCAAGGAGCGCGGCATCCGGACCAGCTTTCGTTTCGACCCGGCCGGCGACCTCGTCCTGGCCGACCGGGTCCAGATTCAGCAGGTGCTGATCAACCTGGTCCGCAACGCCATGGACGCCATGCTGGAGTGCCCGCGACGGGAATTGTCGGTGACGACCCGCGCGGGGCCGGACGGCTACACGACGGTCTTTGTCTCCGACACGGGTTCGGGTATCAGCCCGGAGGTGAAAGCCCAGCTGTTCCAGCCCTTCATGACCACCAAGCGAAGCGGGATGGGCGTTGGACTTTCCATCTGTCGCACCATCGTGGAAGCTCATGGCGGCTCGATCTGGGCCGACTCGAATCCCGCGGGCGGGACGACGTTCGCCTTCACGCTGCCCAACGCCGACGGGGCCCTGGATGACTGAGTCTACCGTTCACCTGATCGACGACGACGCGGACGTTCGCGAATCGCTGGCGTTCCTGCTGTCGACCGCCGACATCGAAGCCGTCACCTACGAGTCGGCGGCCGCCTTTCTGGAAACCGCGTCCGAAGCCCGCGGCTGCGTGATCACCGACATCCGAATGCCGGACATCGATGGCATGGAGTTGGTCCGCCGGTTGAAGGCCATGGGCTGCGATCTGCCGATCATCGTCATCACCGGCCACGGCGATGTGCCCTTGGCGGTGGAAGCCATGAAGGCGGGCGTTCGCGACTTCATCGAAAAGCCGTTCGACGACGATGTCATCCTGGGCGCCGTCCGCCAGGCCCTGCTCAGCCGGGCCGAGTCGGCGGCGGAGGCCGGCGAGCGGGCCGAGATCCAGGCTCGTCTCAACACCCTGTCGCCGCGCGAGCAACAGGTTCTGGAAGGACTGGTGGCGGGCAAGCCGAACAAGGTCATCGCCTTCGACCTCGATATCAGTCCGCGCACGGTGGAGATCTACCGGGCCCATGTGATGACCAAGATGCAGGCCCGCAGCCTGTCGGAGCTTGTGCGCTTCGTGCTGATTTCCCGCGCCGGCTGAGGCGAGCTTTCAGTCCCGGGCGGCGCGACCGCTGAGCGCCAGGTCGATGTGGCGGCGAAGCTCGCCGTCGAGCAGCGGCTTTTCCACGATCTGCACGCCCGCCTTGGCGGCTTCGCGCCGGCGCCGCTCGTCCGGCGCCGTGGTGATCACGATGGCCGGCGCCACGACCCCCTGGTGTCTGAGCATCGCGACCAGCGCCAGGCCATCCATGTCAGGAAGTCTCAGATCCACCACCAGACAATCGGCCCGATCGGTCTGAGAGGCGTCCACGGCCGTCTGGCCGCGATCATGCCCGTGCACGACGAAGCCGTCCGCCTCCAGGGCGAAGGTCAACGCCGAGAGCAACGACGGGTCGTCCTCTACGAGCACGATCGAGGGGGCGGAATGGGCCTGAGCCAGGGGTGTGTCTCTCGCGGCGTGACATGTGGAAATCGTCTTATTTTCCAGGATGCGGTCACGGGACGCGGGCCGCCTTGACCTGTGTCAAGGCGCCGGCGGGCGGCCCAGGTCAGCGACCTACGTAGGGTCCCTTAGGTGTTGAACCCGAATTTCGCGCCAGGGCCCCGGCCGGTACCCATTCATCGTCAACGCCCCACCGGAGTGGAAACGATGTCTGCCTCTCTCGCCACCGCCCTCACCCCCGCGGCTTGGCCCGTGCCGCAAGCGGCCCGGATGGCGCCGCCCTCCGACGACCTGAACCTGGTCGGCCCGACGATCACCTATCATCGCGATCAGGAGATCCACGGCGAGGGCGAGCCGGCCGAATATGTCTACAAGGTAGTTCGCGGCGCGGTGCGGGCCTTCCGCATCCTGGCCGACGGCCGCCGTCAGATTTCCGACTTCTACCTGCCCGGCGACTGCTTCGGGCTTGAAGCCGGCCTGACCTACCGCACCAGCGCCGAGGCCCTGATCGACACCCAGGTCATCGTGGTCCGCCGCGGCAGCCTGACGGACGGCGCCCTGGAAGACTCCGACCTTGCCCGGCGCCTGTGGCGCCTGGCCGTCGGCGACCTGCAACGCAGCCAGGACCACGTGCTGATGCTGGGCCGCCGCAGCGCCGCCGAGCGTGTGGCCAGCTTCCTGATGGACTTGGCCGACCGCATGAAGGCCGGCACGCGCCTGGAACTGCCGATGTCGCGCCAGGACATTGCCGACTACCTGGGCCTGACCATCGAGACCGTCTCGCGCACCCTGACCCAGTTCCAAGAGAGCGGCCTGATCGAGGTGCCCTCGTGCCGCTCGATCCGCCTGCCCGACCTGCGGGCCATGGCCGAGCTCTGCGAGTAGCGCCGAGCCACGATTTCCAACCAAGAGGAGCAATTCATGCCCCAAGTCGATCCCATCCAAACCGTCTATCTGACCGGCGTCGTCATCGCCTTCGGCCTGTTCATGGTCGTCCTGGCGTTCGGCAATCTCTACGCCCGCTCCAAGGAATAGCGCTTCCTTCCATTCCCAGAACGGCGCTGACTCATCGTCCCCCGACCCGTCAGCGCCCAAGGGCGAGCCGAAACCCCTTCGGCTCGCCCTTTTCTGTTGTCGGTTGGACCGGGCGCCCCCCGAAATCGCATGAGGACGGAGCGAGGCCGACTGAGCCCCGCCCCTTTCGAGATCACACCACCCGCGAATGCCGCAGGGCCGCGCGGTCGAGATAGGCGTCAAACGGGGCGCAGGCCGAGCGCACGAAGGGCCGCCCCAGCTCCGTCACAGAGATGGTGCCGCCCAGGCGCTCGATCAGGCCGTCTTCCTCCAGGGGCTTCAGCTCGGCGACCGCGTCATCGAGCTCGGCGGCCCGGCGGCTGTGGCGCGCGGCGACGGCGTCGAGGTTGACCGTCATGTCGCACATCAGCCGCTCGATCACCTCGCCACGGAAGCGGTCCTCCTCGGAGAGGGCGACGCCGCGCGCCGTGGCCAGGCGGCCCTCGTTGATCGCCGCGCGCCAGAGGAGCTCCGAAGGCTGGTTCTGGACATAGCCCTGCGGCAGCGCGCCGATGGCCGAGACGCCGAAGCCGATCAGGGTGTCCGCCCCGTCGGTGGTGTAGCCCTGGAAGTTGCGATGCAGTTCGCGCCGGGCCAGGGCGATGGCCATGGGGTCGTCCGGACGGGCGAAGTGATCCATGCCGATCGTCACATAGCCCTCCGCCGTCAGGCGGTCGGCGGCGAGTTGGCTCTGCTCAAGGCGCTCGGCGGCGCCCGGCAGCTCGCTGTCGGCGATCAGCTTCTGGTGCGCCTTCATCCACGGCACGTGGGCGTAGCCGAACAGGGCGATGCGATCGGGATTGAGGGTCAGCACCTGGTCCAGGGTGTGGATCACGTCCGCCGCGCGCTGGCGTGGCAGGCCGTACATCAGATCCAAGTTCAAGGCCTTGACGCCTGCGGCGCGCAGGAATCCGGCGGCCTGCTGAACGACCTCGAACGGCTCGTGGCGATTCACGGCCGCCTGCACGTCCGGCGACAGATCCTGCACGCCCAGGCTGGCGCGGTTGAGACCATGGAAGGCGGCCGCTCTGGCCCAGGTCTCGGTGAGCTGGGCGGGGTCCAGCTCAGCGGCGATTTCGGCGTCCTGGTCGACCTTGAACGCCTGACGAAGCGCCCCGAACAGCACCGCCAGGTCGTCGACGCCCAACATATTGGGCGTGCCGCCGCCCAGGTGGATCGAGGCGGCGCGGGCCTTGCCCGGCAACAGGTCCTCGACCATGGCGATCTCTTCGCGCACCAGGGCCACATAGTCGCTGATGGATTCGCCGCGATGGACGACCCGGGTGTTGCAGCCGCAGTACCAGCAAAGCCGGGCGCAGAAGGGGATGTGGGCGTAGAGCGACACCGGCCGGTCCAGCGGCAGGGCCTTCAGCCAGTCCGCGTAGGTCTGGGGACCCACGTCCGGGGTGAACTGCACCGCCGTGGGATAGCTGGTGTAGCGCGGCGCGCGCGTGTCGTACTTCGGCAGTAACGCCAGGCGGCGCAGGTGGGTGGCGGTGGTGCAGGAGAGGCTGGTCATGACGGCTCCGGAAAGACGCCGCCATTTTGCAGCGTCCGGGGCCGTCGCAACCTGATCTGGATCAACCCGGCCGGTCGTCCACCTGGTCGTTCAGGATCCGCGCGGCGTCGCCCTGCGGGTCGTCGTACTGGCCGTTGCGCACTGTCCAGAAGAAGGCGCCCAGCCCGATCAGGGCGATCAGCACCGAGGCCGGAGCCAGGAACAGCAGGATGGTCATCGGCGCGCGGCCCAAGTCATGCGCAGGGCGTTCAAGGTGACGACCAGCGACGAGCCCGACATGGCCAGGGCGGCCACGAACGGATTAATCAAGCCTAACATGGCCGCCGGCGCGGCGACGAGGTTGTAGGCGGCCGAGAAGCTGAAATTCTCCAGCGCCCGCCGCTTGGCGGCCCGGGCCACGTCGATGGCGTCGACCACCGCCATCAGCCCCTCGTCGTTGAACACGAGGTCCGCGGCGTTCTGGCTGGCGTCGACGGCCGCGCCCGGCGCCATCGAGGCGTGGGCGCGCGCCAGGGCGGCGGCGTCATTGAAGCCGTCGCCCACCATCAGGGTCTTGCGGCCGGCGGCCCTGCGCGTGTCGATGACATCGGCCTTGCCGATCGGCGTCAGTCCCGCCTGCCATTGGGCGACGCCGACCGCGTCGGCGGTGCGCTGTACGGCGGCGGCAACGTCGCCCGACAAGATCTCCACCGTCAGGCCCCTGGCCTTGAGCGCGGCCAGGGCCTGGGCGGCGTCGGCGCGCGGGGTGTCGGCGAAGGTCAGGCGTGTCGGCGTCTCGCCGTCGAAGGCGAACCAGAGTTCGGTCTCGCTTGGCGCGTTCTGGTCGACGCCCAGGAAGGCCGCCCGGCCCAAACGGGCGTGGCGGCCGTCGATCAGGCCCTCGACGCCCTGCCCCGCCGTCTCCTTGGCGTCTTCGGCCACCGGGCCAGCGCCAGCTTCGCGGGCCAGGGCCTTGGCCAGGGGGTGGCGTGAGGCGCGGGCCAGCGGGGCGGCCGCGGCGACCAGTTCGGCGGAACCATCCAGCAGGCGCGGGCGCCCTTCGGTCAGCACGCCGGTCTTGTCGAAGATCACATGATCGACCTCGGCCAGACGCTCCAGCGCCGCGCCGGACTTGACCAGAACGCCCTTGCGGAACAGGCGGCCGCTGGCGGCGATCTGTACGGCCGGCACGGCCAGGCCCAGGGCGCAGGGGCAGGTGATGATCAGCACCGCCGCGGCGCGCAGCAGGGCTTCGCGTGGGCCCAGCCCCAGCAGCCAGCCGCCGACGAAGGTCACCAGGGCCAGGGTATGGACCACCGGCACATAGATCGAGGCGGCCCGGTCGGCCAGGCGCACATAGGCGGACTTGGACTGGGCGCCGGCCTCCATCAGCCGGGCGATGGCGGCCAGGCTGGAATCCTGCGAGCGGGCGGCCGCGCGGATCACCAGGCGCCCCTCGAGGTTAAGCGCGCCGGCGCTGATCGGGCTGCCCGGCCCGACGACGGCGGCCAGGGTCTCGCCGGTGATGACGGCGTTGTCGAGGCTGGAGGTCCCCTCCTCCACCTTGCCGTCGACCGGGGCGCGTTCGCCGGGCGCGATCGCCAGCAGGTCGCCAGGGGTCACGTCCGCGACGGGCACGGCGTGCTCGACGCCCGTTCCGTCCAGCCGCCGCGCCACCGGCGCCTGCAGCGCCAGCAGGTCGCGCGCCGCGCTCTGGGCGGTGGAACGCAGGCGATGGTCCAGCCAGCGCCCGATCAGCAGCAGGAACAGCAGGGTCACCGCCGCGTCGAAATAGGCGTGCCGGCCGCCCTGCAGGGTCTCGGAGAAGCTGACGATCAGGGTCAGGATCACGCCGATGGAGATCGGCACGTCCATGTTGGCCTTGCCGCGCTTCAGCGACGCCCAGGCCGACTGGAAGAAGGGCATGCCGGCGTAGAGCGCGCAGGGCGCGGCCACCATGGCGGCGAACCAGTACATGACCGTGCGGGTAGAGGCGTCCAGCTCCTGGCCGAACAGCCCGGCCCAGACGGGAACCGTGAACATCATGACGTTGCCGGCCCCGAAGCCGGCGACACCGAGCGCCAGGGTCAGGCGGCGGCCCTCCTGATCCACGGCCTTCTTGGCTTCGGCCGGGTCGAACAGGGTCGCCTGGTAGCCCAGGTCGTCCAGGGCCGTGATCACCCGCGCCGGGTCGCCGGCGGTCTTGAACACGACGCTGAGCTTGTGGGTGGTCAGGTTCAGGCGCGCTCGGGCGACGCCCGGCACCGCTTCGACGCCGCGCTCGATCTTGGACATGCAAGCCGCGCAACGGGCGCCGGGCACCAGCAGCTCCAGCGTGGCTTCGCCGTTCGGGCGCTGGCCCAGGAAGGCGCTGAGATCGGCGTCGAGGCTGGTCACGGCAGGATCAGCCGGTGTTCGGCCAGCGCCTTGTCGCCGTGCTCGTCGTGGGCGGTGACTTCCATATCCCAGGCGCCGGACAGCGGCGCGACCTTGGCCGCATAGACCCCCGGCGCTGTCTCGGTGAAGGTCGCCACCCGGCGGCCGGTCTCGGTGGCCGGGCGCTGCAACTGGGCCACCACATGCAGGTGGCTGAGCGGCGCCCCCTTGGCGTCGAAGGCCTGCACCGCCAGGGCGCCGCTGGCGTCGCCCCCGGCCGTGATCTTCCAGCCCAACGCCCGCTGAGCCCGCTCCTGGGCCAGGGCTTTGTTGTAGGCCAGCCCGTCCTCGTAGGGCGTCACCGACGCCTCACCGGGGAAGGTGCGGTAGGCCTGCACCATGAAGATGGTGTTCACGGCGATGTCGACGCCGAAGAACAGCAGGAATCCGACCAGCACGTGCCAGCCCTTGAGGACGAAGTGGGGACGGGTCTCGGTGAGGCTCATGGCGTGTTCGCCGCTCCGGAGAGGAAGACCGTGCGCTTGTCGGCTGTGACGTCGGCGCTGCGCAGATGGAAGGTGACGGGGACGCTAGGTGCGTTCAGCGACTGGGCCTGCGCCGTGACCAGCACGCGCAGAGACCCGACCTGGTCCGGCTCCACGGTCATGGTGAGGGCGCCTTTGGTGGCGTCCATGCCTGGCGTCTTCAGCACGTCGCCCGGCAGGCCCTCCAGGGTGACCTGGAACGTCTGGCGCGCGAAGGTCCGGTTGGCGACCTTCAGCGTGTAGCCGTCGCGGATCGATCCGTCGTGCAGGCGCACGAAGGTCGGGTTGCGATCACGCAGGACGTCGAAGACCACCGGCTCGCGCTTGACCAGGCCCCAGACCATCAGGCCGGTGACCAGCGCCAGGGCGCCGGCGTAGTAGATGGTCCGCGGCCGGATGAAGTCGTAGCGCGGCTTGTTCCCGCAGGCGCGGGCCTCCACGGCGTGATCGGTGTCGTAGGCGATCAGGCCACGTGGCCGTCCGATCTTGTCCATGATCTCGTCGCAGGCGTCGACGCACAGGCCACAGTTGATGCACTCGAGCTGCGCCCCGTCGCGGATGTCGATGCCCATGGGGCAGACGATGACGCACTGGTTGCAGTCGATGCAGTCGCCGCGGCCTTCCCAGCTCTCGGACTTCTTGTGCGGTCCGCGCGGTTCGCCGCGCTCGTGCAGGTACATCACCTGCAGGGTGTGCTCGTCGAACATGGCGCCCTGGATACGCGGCCAGGGGCACAGGTAGGTGCACACCTGCTCGCGCATGCCGCCGGCGAGGGAGTAGGTCGTGAAGGTCAGGACGGCGGCCGAGATGTAGGCCGTCATCGGCGCCTGGCCGACCCAGAGCTGTTTCCAGAGGGTCGGGGCGTCGTGGAAGTAGAAGATCCAGGCGCCGCCGGTGGCCGCGCCGATGGCGAGCCACGTCAGGTGCTTGCCGCCCTTGCGCCAGGCCTTGTCGAAGGACATCGGCGCGGCGTCCAGGCGCATGCGGGCATTGCGGTCGCCCTCCCACAGCCGTTCGACGGCGATGAAGAGGTCGGTCCACACCGTCTGCGGGCAGGCGTAGCCGCACCAAAGCCGGCCGAACAGGGCCGAGGTCAGAAACAGGGCCAGCGCCGCCATCACCAGCAGGCCGGTGATGAAATAGACTTCCTGCGGCCAAAGCTGGATGAAGAAGAAGTAGAAGCGCCGGCCGGTGAAATCCACCAGCACGGCCTGCTGCGGCAGGCCTTCCGGGCGGTGCCAGCGGATCCAGGGGGTGACGTAGTAGATGCCCAGGGTCACCACCAGCAGCGCCCATTTGATCATCCGCCACTGCCCATGGACCAGCTTGGGATAGATCGGGGTGCGCGGCTTGTAGAGGCCACCGCCGTGCTGCGACTTGGCCTTGGTCGCCTTGGCGACCGAAACGGGCCCCTGCTGGGACCCGTCCGGCTTCGGCTGTCTACGCTCGATTACTGTGACCATGGTGGTCTGCCAGCCTTCCCTACTTACTTACCACCGGCGTTGGCATGGATATAGACCGTCAACGCCTTGATCGTGTTGGCGTCGAAGCGCTTGCCCCACGCCGGCATGACGCCGCCATGGCCATTCCAGATCTGGTCCTTGATGGAGGCGCGGTCCGAGCCGTACAGCCAGTCCGCGTCGGTCAGGTTCGGCGCGCCGAACTGCGGGTTGCCGAGGCCTTGCGGGCCATGGCACGAGGCGCAGTTGGCCTGGAACACCGGGGCGGCGGCGGCGGCCATGGAGGCGTTGGCCGGCCGGTGCGACAGCGACACCACATATTCGGTCAGATTGTCGACCTGGGCCGGCTGCAGGATCTGGTCGCGGCCGAAGGCAGGCATCTGGGACGTCCGCGCCTCGGGGTCGGTCGAGCGCACGCCGTGGGTGATGGTGCGCTGGATGTCCTCCAGCGACCCGCCCCACAGCCAGACGTCGTCGCGCAGGTTGGGATAGCCCTTGGCCCCCGTCCCGCCCGTGCCATGGCAGGTGGCGCAGTTGTCGCCAAAGATCGACTGACCCACCGCCAACGCATAGGCCTGCAGCTGCGGGTCCTTTTCGATCGTCGCCAGATCCGCCGTGGCCAGGCGCGAGGCCTGGGCGCTGCGCTGGGCCTTGAGGGCGGCCAGGTCGGTGACGACCTGGGCCCGGTCGGACTTGTGCAGGATGCCCGGGGCGTAGCCGGTGATCCCAGGCCAGGACGGCATCAGGATCCAGTAGCCGACCGCGAAGGCGATACAGGCGTAGAACATCCACAGCCACCACCGCGGCAGCGGCGTATCCAGTTCCTTGATCCCGTCCCACTCGTGGCCGGTGGTCTCCATGCCCGAGTGGGCGTCGGTCTCCTTGTTGCCAGCCATCTCTAGATCTCCTCGTCGAGCGGCAGGCGGGCGGCGCGCCGGAACTCATCACGTTTCTTGGGCCACATCGCGTAGACCAAGCCGCCAAGGAAAATCAGGAAGAAGTAGACGGCCCCGCCCTGCTGGGCGATGCGGGCCATGGTCTCGTAGGTCATGGCCTCACCGCTTGTTCGCCGGCGCATCCGCCTTGTAGGTGGAGAAGTCCACCAGCGTGCCGGTCATCTGCAGATAGGCGATCAGGGCGTCCATTTCGGACACGCGGCTCGGATCGCCGTCGAAGTCGCGCACGTTCAGCTTGGAGCCGTAGTGGCTCTTCAGCGCCCGCCCGCTGACGGTGGGGTCCGCCTGGGCCATCAGGTCGTCCTGGGCCGAGGCGATCTCCGCGTCGGTGTAGGGCACGCCGAGGCGCTGCATCGTGCGCATCTTGTCGGCGACGTCGCGGAAATCGAGGTCCTTCTTGGCCAGGAAGGCGTAGGGAGGCATCACCGATTCCGGCACCACCGAGCGGGGGTCGATGAGGTGGTCGCGGTGCCAGGCGTCCGAGTACTTGCCGCCGACCCGCGCCAGATCCGGCCCCGTGCGTTTGGAGCCCCACTGGAAGGGGTGGTCGTACATGCTCTCGGCGGCCAGGCTGTAGTGGCCATAGCGTTCGACCTCGTCCTTGAGCGGACGGATCATCTGCGAGTGGCACAGGTAGCACCCCTCGCGGATGTAGATGTCGCGTCCCTCCAGTTCGAGCGGGGTGTAGGGGCGCATCCCGTCCACCTTCTCGATGGTGCTCTGCAGGTAGAAAAGCGGGGCGATCTCCACCAGCCCGCCGATCGAGACCACCACGATGATGGCGATCAGGAGCAGCAGCGAATGGCGTTCGAGTTTGCCGTGCTTGGCGAAGAAGGGAGATGAAGTGGCTGCCATCGGTCCTACTCCGCCGCAATGGCCAGCGGCGCGGGCGCCAGGTTGGCCTTCAGTTCGGCGGGCTCGGAGGAGGGCATCCCCACGGTGCGCACCAGGTTGTAGATCATGATTAGGAATCCGGTGAGGTACATCAGGCCGCCGATCAGCCGGACCACGTTCTCGACGTGCTTGGCGGCGACGGTCTCGACGAAGCTGTAGGCGAGGAAGCCCTGAGGCGTGTATTCGCGCCACATCAGGCCTTCCATGATCCCGGAGACCCACATCGCGGTGATGTAGAGCAGGATCCCCGTGGTCGCGATCCAGAAGTGCCACTCCACCAGATTGTTGGAGTACAGACCCTTCTTCTTCCACAGCCACGGCACCATGCAGTAGATGCAGCCGAAGGTGACGAAGCCGACCCAGCCGAGCGCGCCGCTATGGACGTGGCCGATGGTCCAGTCGGTGTAGTGCGACAGGGCGTTGACCGCCCGGATCGACATCACCGGACCTTCGAAGGTCGACATGCCGTAGAAGGCCAGGGACACGATCAGCATCCGGATCACCGGATCGGTGCGCAGCTTGTCCCACGCCCCCGACAGGGTCATCAGGCCGTTGATCATCCCGCCCCAGGACGGCATCCACAGCATGATCGAGAAGGTCATGCCCAGGGTCTGGGTCCACTGCGGCAGGGCGGTGTAGTGCAGGTGGTGCGGCCCGGCCCAGATGTAGATGAAGATCAGGGCCCAGAAGTGCACGATCGACAGGCGGTAGCTGTAGATCGGCCGTTCGGCGCGCTTGGGGATGAAGTAGTACATCATCGCCAGGAAGCCGGCCGTCAGGAAGAAGCCGACGGCGTTGTGGCCATACCACCATTGCACCAGGGCGCTCTGCACGCCCGACCAGACCGAATAGCTCCTATGATTCAGGAAGCTCACCGGCAGGGCGGCGTTGTTGGTCAGGTGCAGGATGGCGATTGTGACGATGAAGGCCAGGTAGAACCAGTTGGCCACATAGATGTGCGGCTCGGTCCGCTTCCAGATCGTGCCCAGGAAGACCAGCAGATAGGCGACCCACACGATGGTCAGCCACAGGTCGGTCAGCCATTCCGGCTCGGCGTATTCCTGGCTCTGGGTGATCCCCACCAGGTAGCCCAGGCCCGCCAGGCAGATGAAGAGCTGGTACCCCCAGAATACGAACCACGGCAGCATGCCGCCGAACAGCCGCGCCCGGCAGGTGCGCTGCACCACCCAGAACGACGTCGCGATCAGCGCGTTACCCCCGAAGGCGAAGATCACCGCCGAGGTGTGCAATGGGCGCAGACGCCCGAAGTTCAGGAAGCCGAAGTCCGAGAAATAGAAGATCCTCGGAAACGAAAGCTGGGCCGCGATGATGCAGCCCACCAGCATGCCGGCGACGCCCCAGAACATGGTGGCGATGACGCCGGCGCGGATGACGCCGTCCGAGTACTGGTCCTGCGGACTCTTCAGAGTGCCGCCGAAGATGCCGCCCGTGAGAGCGAACGCCCCCAGGGTGAAGGCGGCGATGAAGATGAAGCCTTGGAACTGGAACAGCGGGTCATGTGACGCCGCGGTGGCCAGGATGGCGACGAGGTCCAGCAGAGCGGTCGCGATCAGAAAGTAGACCGCTTCGCCCGATGTTTCGCCGCGTTTGACAGGAAGTGTGACCATGAATCCTTGCCCAACCCGAGTTTGCGCCTAGGTGCCGTGAGGGGGACTCCGCCGCCTTGATTGAGATCAAGGAGCGGCGCCGCGAGCTGAAGCAGGGTGTCGGCCAAGTCGCCGGCTGGCCGGCGCCAGAGGACATTTCGAGGCATGCGCGAATCCCTCCCCCAGGGCATCGACACTACCACATACGGATTGGCCGCCGTTGGCGTCGCCGCGGCGAGCGGCGGAGCGGCTTGGTATGTCGCCCTGATGCAGAAGGTCTGGGCGGCCACGGCCTTCGGCCCGATCTGCGGTCACTCCGACATGCTCGGCCCGCATTGCCCGTCCTGCTATGCGGCCCTGGGGCTGGCCGGCGCGGGTCTGGCCATGCTGGCCGCCGCCGAGTCGCGCAGGGCGGTCGCCGCCGAGGCGAAGGCGGTCCGCTAGAAGACCCACGACGGCCTAGCCGCGACGGGCGCCTTCGTTCGCCGTTCACGCCGATTCTTCCGACCGGGCTCCGCCAAGGCAGAAGCGGCCGACAGAGTCCTCATTCCAGGGACTTCACCACCTTCACCAGCGACACGTCGTCGGAGGGACCGGCCTTGAAGCCCAGGTCCCGCGCCACCTGCAGCATGCGGTGGTTGCCGCGCTCGACCTCGCCATAGACCCGCGCCAGGCCTCGGCTCTTGCCGTAGTCCACGACGCGCGACAGCAGGGCGTGGCCCAGGCCCTGGTGCTGCCGGTCCGAACGGACCATCAGGGCGAACTCGGCCTCCACCCCTTCCGGGTCCGAGACCAGGCGTGCGACGCCCACGATGTCGCCTTCGGGCGTCACGGCGCACAGCGCCATCTCGCGGTCGTAGTCGATCTGCGACAGGCGGGCGGCCCAGGCCTCGGGCAGGCGCTTCAGGCCGCTTCGAAAGCGCAGGCGGACATCCTCAGGTGAGCTCAAGTCCACCAGGGCGGTCAGGCGGGGCGCGTCCTCCGGCCTGATCGGTCGCAGAGCCAGGCGCGCGCCGTCGCTCAAGTCGAGTTCGCCGACCAGCTCGTCCGGATAGGGCTTGATCGCCGGCGGCGGGGCGGCCGCCCCCTCGCCCGCGACACGGATGCGGGCGTCGACGGCGACAACGCCGTCTGCGTCGGCCAGCAGGGGATTGATGTCGAGTTCGGCCAGTCCGTCCAGCTCAACCGCCATGCGCGAAAGTCGCACCAGGGTGTCGGCGATGGCGTTCAGGTCGGCGGCGGGGCGGTCGCGATAGCCGGCCAGCAGCTTCGACACCCGGGTGCGGCCGATCATGTCCAGGGCCAGGTGGGCGTTGAGCGGAACGAGCCCGATGCTGCGGTCCGCCACCACCTCGACCGCGGTCCCCCCTGAACCGAACAGGATGATGGGGCCGAAGGTGGCGTCCTGGGCGATGCCGGCGATCAGTTCCTCGGCGCGCGGGCGTTCGACCATGGCCTGCACCATGAAGCCGTCGATCCGCGCCTGGGGCGCGGCGCGGGCGACATTGGCGAGCATCGCCTCGGCCGCCGCCTTGACCGCATCGCCGCCACTGAGACCGAGGACGACGCCGCCGACGTCCGACTTGTGGGTAATGTCGGGCGACAGGATCTTCAGCGCCACGGGGACCGCAAGGCGACCGGCCACCACGGCCGCCTCGGCCGGCGTCACCGCGGTGAGGGTTTCCGCCACGGGAACCCCATAGGCGGCGAGCACGGTCTTGGCTTCGGGATCGGTGAGCAGCGCCCGGCCCTCGCCGCGCGCCCTGTCCAGGATCGCCTGGGCGCCGGCCCGGTCTGGGGCCGGCCCGTCCTGGGTCGAGGGGACTTGCATCAGCAGCCGATGGTTCCGCTCGTGCTCGGCAAGGTGCATGAACGCCCGCACCGCCTCGTCGGGGGTTTCATGCGAAGGGATGCGGGCGGCGGCGAACAGCTTTCGCGCCTCGGCCGGCGCGGCCTCGCCCAGCCAGGCGGTCAGGATGGCGGGCTTCGGGTTGCGCCGCCCCGCGACCTCCATGACGGCGTGTGCGGCGGCCGTGCTGTCTGTCACCGCCGTGGGGCAGTTCATCACCAGCACCGCATCGGCGCAGCGATCTTCCAGCACCGCCTCCAGCGCCGCGCCATAGCGTTCCGGGCCGGCGTCGCCGAGGATGTCCACCGGATCCCCCTTGGACCAGGTGGCCGGCAGGGCCTTGCTCAGCCGCTCCACCGTGGCCGCCGACAGTTGGGCCAGACGTCCGCCGCGCGCGTCCAGGGCGTCGACGGCCATGACGCCGGCTCCGCCGCCGTTGCTGATGATGGCCAGGCGATCGCCGCGCACCTTCAGCCCGGACGTCAGGGTGGTGACGGCGTCGAAGAGTTCGCGCAGCTCCTGCACGCGCAGCAGGCCGGCGCGGCGGAAGGCCGCCTCATAGACGGCGTCGGCCCCGGCCAGGGCGCCGGTGTGCGACAGGGCCGCCTTGGCGCCCGCCGCACTGCGCCCGGCCTTAATCACCACCACCGGCTTGTTGCGCCCGGCGATCCGGGCCGCCGACATGAACTTGCGGGCGTGGGTGACCGCCTCGACATAGAGCACGATGGCCCGGGTGTCGGCGTCCAGGGCCAGGAAGTCCAGCGTATCGCCGAAGTCAACGTCGGCCATGTCGCCCAGCGTCACCACGCGTGAGAAGCCGTAACCCCGGGCGCTCGCCCAATCGAGGGCGGCTGTGGTGACGGCGCCGGACTGGGCGACCAGCGCCAGGCCGCCGGCGGGCGGGGTCAGTTGCGCGAAGCTGGCGTTGACCCCCCTCGACGGGGAGATCACCCCCAGGCAGTTGGGCCCGACGATGCGGAGCAGGTGCGGCCGGGCCGCCTCGAGCATCGCCGTCTTCAGGTCCGCCCCCTGCCCGCCCGCCTCGCCGAAGCCGGCCGTGATCACCACGGCCGCGCGGCACCCGCGCGCGCCGAGGTCGGCGATCAGCCCCGGCACGCTGGCCGGGGGTGTCGCGATCACGGCCAGGTCGGGCGTCACCGGCAGGTCCGCCACCGAGGCGTAGGCCAGGGTCGAGCGGATGAACGCCTCGTGCGGATTGACCGGCAGGACGGGTCCGGCGAAGCCGCTGTCCAGCAGGTTGCGCGCCAGGACGGCCCCCACCGAGCCGGGACGGTTGCTGGCGCCGATCAGGGCGATGGCCTTGGGCTCGAACAGGGCGTCGAGGTTACGGGTGGTCATGATCAAGCCGTCCTCGGGTAACCTGTGTGTGAGGGCCCCGTCCGTCCAGACCGGCCCCCGTGAGGGCGCAGGATGACCGGCGAAGCCCGCCTGGGCGAGATCACCTGGCCTGCGGCGCGCGACAGTTTAATGGCTGAGCAGGATGTGGACGTCGTCCTGGGCCATCAGATCGTGCGTGACGCCGCCGAACACCCACTCGCCCAGCCGGCTGTGGCCATAGGCGCCCGCGACGATCAGGTCGGCGCCGAAGACGCTGGCCTGGCGCAGGATTTCATGGCCGCCCGGGTGCTTGTGAACGGCGACCTTGGCCTCGGCGGTGACCCCATGGCGGCCTAGGGCCTCGGCGACGTCTGTGGTGCGGATCTTGGAATCCTCGGCTTCGAACTCTTCGCAGACTTCCACCACCAGGACCGACTGGGCCTTCTTGAAGAAGGGCATGGCGTCCGACAACGCCCGGCGCGCCTCGCGCGTGTCCTTCCAGGCCAGCACCACGCGCCGCCCGTCCAGGGGCTCGCCGCGGCGCGGGGCCACCAGCACGGGCCGGCCGGAGGTGATGGCCAGCTCCGCCGGATCGGCCTGGCGATAGACATCCGAGGTCGCCCCACGCGCGTCGGCGATGATCAGATCGGCGGCCCGCGAGGCGCGCGCCACGGCGCCGGTGGGGTACTGGATGCCGGCCTCCCACAGCGTCGGCTTGGAGAGGCCCACGCTGGCGGCGTCGAAAGCCGCCTTGGCGGTCTTGAAGTTGTTCTCGATGTCGCCGCGCATGATCGTGAACCAGTCGCCCTGGAAGCTGTAGTAGCCGCTGTCGGGGACCAGGGGCGGGACCATCTCGGCGGCGACGCCGATCAGGGTGGCGTCGAAACGCTCCGCCATGGCCCGCGCGAGGGCCAGCTGCGGGGCGCCGGCCTTGCTGGCGGTGACATGAACCAGGATCGAGGCGTAGGACATGGCTTGGTTCCCGAGAGCTGCAGGGCGTTTGCGGCGGCTGCCGCGACGACCGTGTGTAGGACTGTCGCACCACGCGCGAAATTCGTGTCGCCTACCTAAGGGAGACTACTGAGGATCAGCCCGCCGCGCTTCGAGGGGCCTGCTGTGGCGCTTCCGGCTCCTTGGGCGGGAGCTGGCGCTGCGTCTCGGCAGCGGCGCTGCCAAGGCGCGATGTCGGCCATTGCGCCCGGTTGACCACCTGGGGCGCGGAAGCCCTGTCCGATCCTCTCCAGCCGTGTCCAGTCGATCTCATGATGCCTTCGCCGGCGCGAAATGGCGCCGTGCGACCTCCCTGACGTGTTCCAACATTGTCTCGACAGCGTCCGGGCGCAGCCCGGGTTCCATTCCGCCGAAGTGGACGTGATCGAGCACGCTGAGACCACAGATCTCCGCGATGTGCTCGTCGAAAGCCTGGCGCAGCGAGCGCACGGCGCCGGTCTCCTCAACCCAGGCGTCCGGCGCCCCCGACGAGGTGAAACTCAGCAGCAGGCGACCCGTCAAAAGGGGCTGGGATCCTGGGCCATAGCCGAAGCCCATGCCCAGAACCCGGTCGACATAGCCCTTGAGGATGGCGGGCGGCGCGTTGAACCACAGGGGATAGACGAAGACGAAGGTCTTGGCCGTCTCCAGGCGCGCCCGCTCGGCGATCACGTCCGCGCGCGGGCTCGAACCTTCCGCCCAGGGCAGTTCATCCGCCTTCAGGCGGGGATCGAATCCCATCTGATAGAGATCGCGGACGTCGGCTTCATGGCCGAACGCGCTCACGGTCTCGGCGTACGCTCGCGCCATCGAGGCCGCGAAGCTCTGCGGATTTGGATGAGCCAGGATAACAGCGTGCTTCAAGGCTCTCCTCCTTGGCGGGCGGCCGGGGCCATCCGTCCGCGCCTAGTGGATCGTAGACCCGATGGCGAAGACTAGCACGATGATCAGGCCCAGCCCCGCCCAGATGAGCGGCATGATGGTTTCAGACCGTTGGGCCCGCGCCTCGTCACCGACCGGCTCTACATCGTCGCGTCTTGTCGTGGTCATGACAGTTCCAATCCGCATCAGCGCCATTTGGACCCGTCCAGGCATGGGCGCCTTGAGGTGGATCAAGGGCGCCCATACGCCCTCCCAAACGCGAGACGGCCGGGCGGAGCATGCTCCGCCCGGCCGCCGGGACCGCAGGCTTCCAGGCCCTAGAACTTCACGCCGAGGCCGGCGGAGATCACCCAGGGGTCCAGCTGGACGTGAGACTTCAGCGCGCCGGCGTTGATGTTGGCGTCGGTGCGGAAGAAGATCTTCTTCACGTCGACATTGACGTTCACGCGCTTGTTGACGGCCAGGTCGGCGCCGACCTGCAGGGCTTCGCCCAGGCCATCCTTCACGTCGACGTTGAAGCCGTTGTAGTTCCGCGTGTGGTAGAAGATCATGTAGTTCAGGCCCGCGCCGACGTAGGGGCTGAACGTGCTGTGCGGCGCGAAGTGGTATTGCACCGTCAGGGTGGGCGGCAGGACCCAGGTCGAGTGGACCAGCGTGCTGCCCGCCGCGCCGACCGCGCTGACGTTGTGCTTGGACGTGCCCAGGATCAGTTCGCCGGCGATGTGGTCGGTCAGGAAGTATTGAATCCCAAGCGACGGAATGACGTTGCTGTCGGCCTGGGCGTTCAGGCCCGTCGACGCGCCGGCCGCGGTGTAGATGGGCGAGCTGCCCACCGGATCAACCACGCTGCCACGCAGGTCGACGATGATCGCGCCGGCGTGCTTGCCGACCGTGACGGCGTCGTCCGCGTGCGCGGTCGAGGTCAGGCCAAGGGCGGCGACGGCGGCCAGGGCCAGGAGTGACTTGGACATGATGAGTATCCCCTCATAGCTATCCGCGGCTTCGATCCGCGTTGAGGGGTTCAAACAACTGTTTGACGCGCGTCACTTTGATCGAGCGCAAATGACTGCCGGGTCTGGGCGCCCAGGACCGACAGGCCGGCGGGGACGCCGCGCGCCTTCGGGTTCAAGCCCGCTGGGTCAGGATTGCGCGCGTTCCAGCCCGAGCACCTGGATCGCCTCCAGGATCTCCGCGCGCCGACCCGGCGGACATGGCTTCTTGGGCCGGGTGGGGTCCTTGCGGTTCGGCGCCTGGCGGCGGGTCAGGCCCTCTTGGGCCAGGATGTCCGCGATCCAACAGGTCTGGGGGGTGAAGCCATGTTCCAGCCGGCAGTAGGTCTGGATCCGGCCGTAGACGGCGATGCGCTTGCCGGCCTTTTGAGGCGTGTTCGTCGGGACTGCCCGCCTGTCCGTTCGAACGTCTGTCTGGAGCTTCGGATCGACCACGAAAGTGACCTCGTGTGAACTCTCGGCCCTCTAATGCGGTCGTGGACTGACCGGGCGGGTGAAGTGTGAAGGAGCCGGCCGGCCTGGTGGGTAACCAGGCCGGCCGGGTAGAGCTGAGTGGACCGTCTGGTCCTTGGCCTAGGCTACCACTGGTAGCGGACGCCGAGGGTGACGGAGGTGTCCTGGTAGCGGGACTTCCACTTGATGCCGGAGTTGACGAAGGCCGAGAGGTTGTTGCCGACCGCGAAGAGGTTGGCCTCGCCCTTGATCTCGCCGTAGACGCCGTTGATGTCGTTGGCGTTGATGAAGCTTCCGCCGGACACCAGGGTGCTGGTGGTCTTGCCGTCGAACTCGTCCCAGACACGCCCTTCGAGGGCCACCTTGACCTTGTAGTACTGGAAGGCCGCGGTGGTGCCGACGCGGGCCCCGAGGGAGCCGCGCAGGGTGTCGCTGTCGCCGAAGGACTGGGTCGCGCCGGGCAGGGCCAGTTGGCCCGTCGAGGTGCGGCCGTAGGCGATCGAGCCGAGGGGCTCGACGAACGACGAGGCGCCGATCGGGAAGGCGTAGCCGGCTTCCAGCTGGCCGCCCCAGGTGTTGCTGTTGGAGCCCCTCAGCGTTTCTTGGGCACATTGC
>Ga0265327_10000771_pt1 | contig 49408 bp, 52 predicted proteins | sample 41621metaG_FD_202089 | JGI IMG/M metagenome (GOLD analysis project Ga0265327, IMG submission 202089) | Rhizosphere microbial communities from Carex aquatilis grown in University of Washington, Seatle, WA, United States - 4-16-21 metaG | ecosystem: Host-associated > Plants > Roots > Rhizosphere... | reverse complement strand
GGGGGAGATGGTTCCGCAATTCCTTGGCGATCGTCAAGCGTGCGCTCTTCGGATCTGCCGGCACCTCATCGTTCCAGTATTCGTTTTCACCACCGAGGATGCTGTGAGATCACCCCCACCCAACCCTCCCCCATCGAGGGGGAGGGCTTTTAAGGAGTATCTGGATCGTTACTCACATTCATGCCTTCACCCCGGCGCCGATCGCTCTTGGTGCCGTCGGGTCGAGCGGCCAGCGGGGGCGGGGGGCGAAATCGATGCTGTCGGTAAACCCGAGACGCAGCCGCTCGATCCCGGCCCAGGCCACCATGGCCGCGTTGTCCGTGCAAAGCGCCAGGGCCGGCGCCACGAATTCGAGCCCACGCTCCATGGCCAGGGTTGAAAGCCGCTGACGCAGCCGCCGGTTGGCGGCGACGCCGCCGGCGACGACGAGATGCCGTCCCTCGGGATGTTCCGCCCGGAACCGGTCGATCGCCCGCGCGGTCCGGTCGATGAGGCTGTCGCCGATCGCGGCCTCGGTGGCGGCGGCAAGATCGGCGATGTCTTGCGATGCCGGCGCTTCGCCCAGGGCCAAGGCCGCGCGCCGCACCGCCGTCTTCAGCCCGGAAAAGGAAAAATCACAGGATGGGCGCCCCTTCATCGGGCGAGGCAGATCGAAGCGGGACGGGTCGCCGCCCTCGGCTGCCCGCTCCAGCGCCGGACCGCCCGGATAGCCCAAGCCTAGGAGTTTCGCGCATTTGTCGAAGCACTCGCCCGCCGCGTCGTCGATCGTGGTGCCGTAGCGCCGGTAGCGCCCGACGCCCTCGACGCAGAGAAGCTGGCAATGTCCGCCCGAGACCAGCAGCAGCAGATAGGGAAAGGGCGTGTCATGGCCGAGCCGCACGGTCAGCGCATGCGCCTCCAGATGATTGACGGCGATGATCGGCAGGCCATGCACCAGCGCCAGCGCCTTCCCCATGGTCGCCCCCACCAGCAAGCCGCCGATCAGCCCCGGCCCGCCGGAAAAGGCGATGCCGTCGAGATCGGGGAAACCGATCCCGGCTTCGGCCATGGCTTCGCGGATGAGGCGGTCGAGATGGTCGAGATGCGCCCTGGCCGCGATCTCCGGCACCACTCCGCCATAGGGGCGGTGCTCGGCCAATTGCGAGAGGACCGGGTTGGCCCGGATGCGCAAGGCCGGATCGGCGGCATCCGTCACCACCGCCGCCGCAGTCTCGTCGCAACTGGTCTCGATGCCGAGGATCATCATCGCGGTTATTGGCCGCCGCCCTCTTGGAAGCTGCCATCGTGGAACTGCTTCGGGAGGGCGAGACCCTGCCGCTGATAGGAGGAGCCGATCGCCGGGCCATAGAGCCGGTCGGTCTTCTGGGTCATCTTCTCATAGCGCAGCCAGCCGACGACCTGCCCGTGCTCCAGCACGAAAGGCACATCATGCGAGCGCACTTCCAGCACGGCCCGGCTGCCGGTGGCGCTGCCGCCCGCATCCCAGCCGAAACCCGGATCGAAGAAACCGGCATAATGCACCCGGAATTCGCCGACGGAGGTATCGTAGGGGATCATCTCGGCGGCATGGTCCGGAGGCACGGACACGCTCTCCCGCGTCACCAGGATATAGAAATCGTCGGGGTTCAGAATGACCGGATGGCCCGGCCGGTAATAGATCGGATCCCAGTAATTGGTGGGATCATGTGCCGCGAGCTTGTCGATATCGATCACCTCGGCGTTCTTCTTGGCCCGGTAGCCGACCAGCGAGCCCGGCCCGGTGCCGTGCAGATCGATGGTGACGCCGATCGAATCCTCGCGCATGGCGGCGGCCTCGCCGGGGGCGCCTTCGACGAGGCGGTTTTCCTCATGCAGGCGGCGCAAGGCCCCGGCGGCGAAGGCCGGCTGTCCCCGCCGGATCCGAAGCTGCGTGAGGCGGGAGCCGGTCCGCACCACGATCGAAAAGGTCCGAGGGGCGATCTCGGCATAGAGCGGCCCGTCATAGCCCCGCTCCACCCGGTCGAACTCGGTGCCGCGATCGGTGATCAGCCGCGTGAAGATGTCGAGCCGCCCGGTCGAGCTTTTCGGATTGGCGAAGGCCCAAAGCCGGTTCGACAGCTTCAGCCGCTCCAGGAGCGGCACGATATAGACGCAGTTCTTTTCGAGCAGCGCCCCCTTGCCGATATCGATCTCATGCGAGCCGAGCTGCTCCAGCCGCTCCATCACCGTCGCCTGCGTTCCGGGCAGGAAGCTTGCCGGAACCCGATAGGCCACGGCGCCAAGCCGGAGATCGATGCTGGCCGGCTGGATCTGATCCGGCTCGATCTCCTGCGCCGCATAGACTTCGCGGGCGCGGATGAGTTCCTTCAGGGCCTGATAGGGCAGAATCCCGGTGGCGTTCGCCAACGCCTCGGTTGCCGGCGCGGCCGGAGAGAAAGTGTTGGCCGGGGGAGGCGGTGCGTTGTCGGACATTGGCAATTAGCTTCGATCAGGGTGATTACGAAATACGATGGTAGCAGGAAGGGCGCCGCGACGCTTCACCTTTGCTGAGCCACGATCAGGGGATCGCCCGCCGTTTCCAGCCCGTTGATGGCGGCCATGCCCATGGCCAGGACGGCCTCCTCCGAACTACCGCCGATATGCGGCGTCGCCAGGAAATTGGGCAGGGCCAGAAGCTCGCGGTCTTCGGGCGGTTCCGTGGCGAATACGTCGAAGGCGGCGCCGGCCAGTTTCCCGGATTTCAGCATCCGCTTGAGCGCGGCCTCGTCGACCAAGCCACCCCGTGCCGTATTGATCAGGATCGCATCGGGGGGCATCAGTGCCAGCCGCTCCGCCGACAAAATGTTCCGCGTGCTGTCGTCGAGCGGCAGATGCAAGGTGACCACGCTGCTTCTGGCCAGAAGCACCTCCAGACTTACCGGACGGACCCGCCGAGCCCGGTAGAACTCGGGGAAGTCGCGGATGTCATGGGCAAGGATCATGCAGCCGAAAGCCGCGAGCAGCCCCGACAAATCCTTGCCGATATGGCCGCAGCCGACGATGCCGACGATGCGTCCGCCAAGCTGCCGTCCCATCAGCTGCCGCCAGCCGCCGTCACGGATCTGCTGATGCCCGGCTGGAACATGACGCAGCAAGGCGATGGCGAAGGCGATCACCAGCTCGGACACCGAGCGGGGGTTGACCCCGCCGGTCCAGCCCAGGCGGATGCCGCGCCGGCTCATCGCGTGAAGGTCGATCATGTCCAGCCCGACACCGTATTTGGCCACGGTCTTCAATTCGGGCAGGGCGGCGAACACGGTGTCGTCCAGCACCTCCAGCGCGGTGATGGCCTTGTCGTGACCGCGCAGGAAGGCGATGAGATCGCCGCCCTTCAGCGAGGCGCCGGCATCGTTGAAGGTGACCTGCGCATAGCGTTCCTGCAGCACGCGGCGCAGCGCCGGATGGCGCGAGAGGGAGCGCGAGGCAACGGCGACCCGGGAGTGGATATCGAACATCGATCGGCTATCCAGGCGAAAAACGATGGCCTCGATTTGGCTTCCGAGCACGCGCTACGATTCGTCGGGGCCTCAGGAACGACCATCATGTTCACGCCGCGAACATAGTGGGCGTGTGAAGCGATCGTCAACCGGACTCGCCAAGGGGACCAGGGCAATCGGGTGAAAGCCGAATAGCCCTCGATCCGAGGCCATATGGCGCCGGATGGGGCTTGGCAAGGTTGAGCCATTAAACATGGATGGACACGGATTGCCTGGATAAATAGTTTATTACGCGCATTATAATGTCTTGATCCGTGTTCATGTGTGGATATCCGTGTCCGTGTTCCTATGGCTCGTTCGGCAGAGATGGTATCCCTTCACCCGATTGCCCTGCCAAGGGGACGCCAAAGGCAGGCTCCGGGCGGGTTTGCATTTTCACTCCCCGTAAGGATCGGTCTTCGGTTAATATATTCGAAGACTTATTGTGATGGTTGGAGGAATGGATGCTCAAGGGTAAGACGGCGATCGTTACCGGATCAACCAGCGGCATCGGTCTTGGTATCGCGCGGAAACTGGCCAGCATCGGGGTCAACATCGTGTTGAACGGCCTCGGGAATATCGAGGAGGTCGAAGCGCTCCGCACCGAAATCTCGGAGCGGAACGACGTCAAGGTCAGCTACTCCAATGCGAATATGACCCGGCCTGAAGACATCCATAAGATGGTGTCTCACGCCGCCAAGGTGCATGGTTCCGTCGATATCCTGGTCAACAATGCCGGCGTTCAGTTCGTTTCGCCGATCGAGGACTTCCCGGAGGACCAGTGGGACACGATCATCGCCGTCAACCTCTCGGCGGCGTTCCACACCACTAAGGCGGTGGTGCCGCTGATGAAGAAGCACCACTGGGGACGGATCATCAACATCGCCTCGGCCCATGGTCTGGTGGGAAGCCCCGGCAAGGCGGCTTATGTGGCGGCCAAGCACGGGCTCCTCGGCCTGACCAAGGTGACGGCGCTCGATCTTGCCAATGACGGGATTACCTGCAACGCGATTTGTCCGGGCTGGGTGCTGACGCCGCTCGTCGAAAAGCAGATCGAGGCCAAGGCGAAGCAGCAGGGCATCACCGTCGAGGAAGCCCGATCCAACCTCATCAAGGAAAAGCAGCCGATGTTGCAGTTCACGACGCCGGAAAGCCTGGGCGCCATGACCATCTTCCTGTGCACCGATGCGGCGGCGACCATCACCGGTGCCAGCCTCCCCGTGGATGGCGGCTGGACGGCGCAATAGTCCCCCAAAAAAGATAGATCCAAAGAAAAAGGCCCCGGATCGCTCCGGGGCCTTCTTCAGACGGACTTCAGGCTGCCTTGCGCTCGATCTGGATCAGGCGCGGCTTGGCTGTTTCCGGGATCTCACGGACGAGATCGACATGGAGCAGGCCGTTATCGAGGCTGGCGCCCTTGACCTTGATGTGGTCGGCGATTTGGAAACGCCGTTCGAAGGCGCGGCGGGCAATGCCGCGATGCAAATATTTCTTTCCGTCTTCTTCCTTGCGGGCATGGCCGGTGACGGTCAGCGTATTCTCCCGCGCGGTGATTTCGAGATCGCCTTCGCTGAAACCAGCGACCGCCATGCTCAGCCGATAGGATTCATCGCCCGTGACCTCGATATTGTAGGGCGGGTAGCCGAGCGCCGTGGCATCGGTCCGGTTCGCGGCATCCGCCGTGCGCATAAGCCGGTCGAAACCGATCGTCGAGCGGAAAAGCGGCGAAAGATCGAAATTATTCATGACCATATCCTCCAAGAGAGCAACATGGAAACCGAGGATCCGCCTGTTCAGGCCGGATTTCGTTCCTTATCACCGGCCCCGCTTGCGGCGACCGGCGAATTGAACATAATCAACCGTATCCGGGGTTCAAGATGCCGGGTTCAAGATGCCGGGTTCAAGAGGCCGGGGTTCAAGCGATGGCGGGATCGAAGCTTCGTGGAGGGCCTCCGGGGTGGGAGGGGCAGCGCGGGGAGCGGGAACAAGTTTCGTCTGGTGAACGTTCGCCAGCGTTGTAATTCATCTGCCGAAAGGTCGTGCCATGACCGCGACGCCAACGGAATTCTTTCATAAAACCTATGACGAGACTTTGATGCTCTTGGTCGAGATGCGCGACTGGGTCGCCTATCGTCAGGGAAGGGAGCGCGGGAACGGGGAGCCGAGCCGGCTCAATGCCGCGGACCGCATGCTAGTCTGCTGCGAGTCGATGCGGGTGACCGCCCGCCTCACCCACATCATGGCTTGGCTATTGGCCCAGAAGGCCGTCTATTCCGGCGAGATCGAGCCGGAGGAGGCGGTCGGCGAAGATATGCCCCTCGCCGGGCTGGATGTATGCATGGACAACGGGCAGGAAAACCACACGGGCTTTCCTCCCCAGCTGCTTCAGCTCATGGACCGCAGCTACCGCCTCTATATCCGCGTGGCGCGGCTTGACGAGATGGTAAGGCGGCGATTGCACTGAATATCAGGGATTGAAAAGCATGCTCCCGCTTCCGTCCTAGCGAGCCGACAGGCGACGCACACCAGAGGGCGAGCCGATAGGCGAAGCAATCCGGAAGCAGCCGCGTGGTTGCTTCCGGATTGCTTCGCTACGCTCGCGGTGACGGCGGGGAAAGCGGAAACGGGCGCGGCTGCGCCCGTCTATTACTGCTGCTTCAGACCGAAGCCCTGGAACCGCTTGTTGAAGCGTGCCAGCTGGCCGCCGATGTCGAGCAGGCGATGCTGTCCGCCGGTCCAAGCCGGATGCGACTTCGAATCGATGTCGAGGCGCAGCGTGTCGCCGGCCTTTCCGTAGGTCGAGCGAGTCTGGTATGTGGTCCCGTCCGTCATCACGATATTGAGTTCGTGATAGTCCGGGTGAATGCCGTCCTTCATGGCCGCGTCTCCAAGCAAAGAGCGCGCTTTATAATGAAGCGTCGCCTTGGGTGCAAGGAGAACCGATCAGTGCCGGGTAAGGATGATGTCGACGCGGTCCGGTGACTGCGCCGGATCCGAACGGTTGCCCATGGGGCGCACGTCGATCCGCTTCGGCGAGACGCCCATCGTCGCCAGATAGCCACGGATGGCCAGGGCGCGGGACAGAGAGAGACGGCGGCTTTCGCTCGCATAGCTCTCCGCCGTGTCGGTATTGGCGCCGGCATAGGCGCGCAGTTCGACGAAGATATGAGCGTCGGCGGTAAGATCCTGCGCCAGCGTGTTCAAATTGGGCTTCGCTTCCTCGGGAAGTTCCGCCGCCTGCGGCATGAAGAAAACACTCTTCGCTGGGCCGATCGGGACCGGGACCGGGGCCGGAGCCGGCTCCGGTGTGGCGGCGCGGCGCTTCTGTCCCGGCGGGGCCGGAGGCGGTGTCACCGGCGGCAGTGCCGGCGCCGGCGGTATCACCGCTGCCGCGGCGGGCTTCGCTGCCTGTGCCGGAGCAGGCTTCGCTGCCTGAGTTTTAGCAGGCTTCGCCGGGGCTTTCTGCTTCGCCTTCGCCTTGGCCTTTTTCTTTTTCGGGTGGTTGGCTTTGTGCCGTTCCGCGCCGGGGGGGAGGAGCTTCAGCCCCGGAGCCCCGGCGCCGCCGGAGGCGGGGCCGAGCCGGTCGATGGCGGAGCGGTCGATTTCGACCTCGGGCCGGGTCTGCGCCGATACCGGCGCCGCCGCTGCTCCGGTCAGGAGCAGCAGCGTTGCCATCAGCCTCAAATATCTAGCCAAGCCGCATCGCATCCTTGATCATCGCTCCGAGAGGCAGATGCAGATGGTTGTTGGCGGCGAGGACATTGCCCGACCGCAGCATCTCATGCCCGCCGTCGATCTCGCTGATATAGCCGCCAGCCTCGCGGATGATGACGATCCCAGCCGCCAGATCCCATGGCGAGAGGCCGAATTCCCAGAACCCGTCATAGCGCCCGGCAGCGACATAGGCGAGATCGAGCGCCGCCGAGCCGAAGCGGCGGACGCCCGAAGTTGCCTTGGTCACCGCGTCGAGCGTGGCGAGATAGCGCTTTTCGCTGTCATGCCCCTTGAAGGGAAAGCCGGTGGCGATCAGCGTCTCGTTCAGGTTGCGCCGGGCCGAGACCCGCAGGCGGCGGTCGTTGACATAGGCGCCCGCCCCCTTTTCGGCCCAGAACAGCTCGTCCTTCACTGGGTCGTAGACGGTGCCGGCGACGATCTCGCCATCCCGCTCGACCCCGATCGAGATGGCGAAATGCGGGATGCCGTGCATGAAGTTCGTCGTCCCGTCGAGCGGATCGACGATCCAGCGGTTGTGCTCGTCGGTGCCTGCCGTCTCGCCGCTTTCCTCCATGAGGAAACCATAGCCCGGCCTTGCCTTGGCGAGTTCGGTGCGCAGCGTTTTTTCCGCCTTGAGATCGGCGTTGGTGACGAAATCCGCCGGTCCCTTCATCGAGACCTGGAGTTGTTCGACCTCGCCGAAATCGCGAATGAGCCCGCGCGCCGCCTTGAGCGACGCGGCGGCCATGACATTGATTAGTGCGGAGCGGGCAGCCATTGCGTGCGGATCAGTCCTTCGCGCGTTCGAGGTAAGAGCCGTCGGTGGTGTTGACGACGATGCGGGTGCCGACTTCGATATGCGGCGGGATCAGGACGCGGCGGCCGTTGGCGAGCTTGCCGGGCTTGTAGGAGGAGGATGCCGTCTGGCCCTTGACCACGGGGTCGGCTTCGACGACTTCCACGGTCACGTTCTGCGGCAGCGTGACCGAAAGCGGCACGCCGTCATGGAGCAGCACGGTGACGGTCATGCCCTCGGCCAGGAAGTCCGCCGGGTCGCCGATCAGCTCGCGGTCGATGGTGAGTTGCTCGAAGGTCACGTTGTCCATGAACGTCGCCTGGTTTCCCTCGAAATAGAGGAACTGCATTTCCTCTTCGTCGAGAGAGACACGTTCGACGGTTTCCTGGGTGCGGAAACGCTCGATGGTCTTGTTGCCGGAGCGGAAATCGCGCATCTCGACCTGGGCGAAGGCGCCGCCCTTGCCGGGCTGGACGAATTCACGCTTCAGGACGAGCCACAATTTTCCGTCGCTTTCGAGGACGTTGCCGGGTTTTATATCGATGGCGCTGATCTTCATGATTAACTCTGGACGTTACCGCCAAGGGCGGCCGGATGGCGGCAGTACCTAGCAGCTTGAGCCGGCTAAAGGAAGGGGAACCGAAAACCGCGATGACCAGTGAAACCGGACGGTGGTGGCAGCCGGAGAATTTTGCGCGCAAACACAAACATTTGGAGGCGCGGGCGCGCATCCTGGCGGCGTTCCGGGATTTTTTCGGGGCGGAAGGATTCCTGGAGGTCGAAACCCCGGCGCTTCAGATCAGTCCGGGGCTGGAGCCGCATCTCCACGCCTTCGCCACCGATCTGGCCGAGCCGGACGGGGGCACGCGGCGGTTCCATCTCCACACCTCGCCGGAATTCGCCATGAAGAAGCTGCTGGCGGCGGGGCTGCCGCGTATCTTCCAATTCGCCCGCGTCTTCCGCAACGGCGAGCGCGGGGCCACCCACCATCCGGAATTCACCATGCTGGAATGGTATCGCGCCGGGGCCTCCTATCGCGATCTCATGGAAGATTGCGAGGCGTTGCTGCGCCGGGCCCTGAACGCCTCGGGGGCCGGGCGCTTCACCTGGGCCGGGCGGGAAAGCGATCCGGGGCCGCGCTTCCACTATCTGAGCGTCGCCGAGGCGTTCCAGCATTATTGCGGCATCGATCTCCTCGCCACCGCCCCGGACCCGGATAACCCCAGTCTCGCCCTCCTCGCCAAGGCGGCGGCGGGAACCGGGATCGGCCCGCATGAAGGGGACACCTGGGAGGATCTCTTCTTCCGCCTCTTCCTGGAGAAGATCGAGCCCTTCCTCGGCTGCGGCGTGCCCACGGTGCTATACGACTACCCGATCTCGATGGCGGCGCTGGCGCGGCCCAAGCCGGGCGCGCCGCATCTGGCCGAGCGGTTCGAGCTTTACGTCTGCGGCCTCGAACTCGCCAATGCCTTCGGCGAGCTGACCGACCCCATCCGCCAGCGCGCCCGCTTCGAGGCCGATTGCGCGAAGAAGCGCGCGCTCTACGGCCACGACTATCCGATCGACGAGGATTTCCTGGCGGCCCTCGCCATCATGCCCGAAAGCGCCGGCATCGCCCTGGGATTCGACCGCCTGGCGATGCTGGCGAGCGGGGCGGAGACGATCGAGGAGGTTCTCTGGGCGCCGGTGGATGAGGGATAAAGCCCCCTTGATGGGGGCGAACCTTTGAGTACCCTCCCCCTTGATGGGGGAGGGAAGGGTGGGGGTGATCTCGCCGTATCCACGGTGATGACAACGAATCCCGAAACAATGAAGCGTGGGCGGATACAAAGAGTATACAAATGGCCGACGCCAAGGAATTGCGGAACCATCACCCCCACCCAAACCCTCCCCCATCGAGGGGGAGGGCTTCAACCCTTCCCGCCGCGCCGGAGGGCGCCGATCGCCTTCATGCCGATCGCCCGCACCCGCGCGAAGAATGGAAGCTGCCCGGAACGGGCGATCTCGGCTTCGAGAATGGCGAGGTTGTTGCGGGATGTCACTGTAGTGGGATGGTCCGGCCCGAGGTGCTTTTCCCAGATTAATAGTGCCCGGCGGCACATGGGTTCGGCGTCGGCGAGACGGTTGGTGACTCGCAGCAATCCCGCGAGATTGTTAAGGTTTGTCGCGACGTGGGGATGATCGCGCCCAAAGGTCTGCTCGTCGATCGCCAGTGCCCGGCGGAACAGCTTCTCGGCCTCGGCTACGCGGTTGGTTGCGTGTAGCAATGTGGCGAGATTGTTTAGACACGTAGCAACCGTAGGATGGTCTGTTCCGAAATTTCTCTCGGCAATCGCTAGAGCCCGTCGATACATCGGTTCGGCCTCGGCGGGGCGGTTGGTGTCATGTAGCAATGTGGCGAGGTTGTTGATGTCCGTCGCGTCCCTGGGATCCTCCGACTCGAGGTTCTTCTCCTTGAGCGTCAGCGCTTGGCGACGCAATTTTTCGGCCTCGGTGGGGCGGTTGGTATCTTGCAGCAATCCGGCGAGGTTGTTGCGACGCGTTGCGACAACTGTATGGTCTGGCCCGTAATGCGTTTCCGCGATCGCCAGCGCCCTACGATACAGCGGCTCGGCCTCGGCATATAGGGCCTTCACATGCAACAATACGCCGAGGTGGTTCATAAGGCTGCCGGTCGGCTCCACGATCGCGTCGGCGTCGGCATGTCCCGTGACGGCACGCACATGGGGGGCCAGCGGATCGAGCCGGGGCCAGTCGCGGACATCGTCCGGTTCGCCGATAAAAGCGTCATCGATCCAGCCCAGCGCCTCTTCGAGCCGGCAGCGCGCCGCCGGTGGCTCTAGACTGCGGCGGGTTACGGCCTGAACGAGGCGGTGGATGGTGAATTCGTCGGGATCGCGGGTCACCAGCGAATAGGCGGCAAGGTCGGCGAGGGCTTCGCGGAGATCCCCGGCGCCGGGGATCTCGACATCGAGTAGGAATTCCGGGACCGGATGGGGAGCGATCCAGGCGAGGCGTTCGAGGAGATGGCGGGCGGGCTCGGCCAGTTGGTCAACCGAGGTCTTCCAGGTGACGGCGATGGCGCGCGGGTAATGGGCGATGCCGGGATCGCTCCAATCTAGAACCCGATCGAGGTTGTCGCGGCAAAGTCCCAGATATCCGGCGAAGCTGATTTGTTGCCGGTTGATATAGGCCCCCGCATGTTCAAGGGCGAGCGCCAGATAGCCAAGCTCTTGCGCCAACTCGTCCGCTTGCGCGTCGTCATCCTTTTCCGGGCGGCGGCGTCCCGCCGTTCGTTCGCGCAGAAAATCGGCGGCGGCATCAGCGGGCAGCACGTCCAGCGCCAGTGCCGCGATCCCCGCCGGGAAATTAGACAGGCGGGTGGTCATCACCACATGCCCGCCGGTAAGCTGGCCCGACAACCGCTCGACCTCCGCCAGTGCCGCCGCCGAATCGACGTTGTCGAGGATCAGGAGCCAGCCCGGATTCGATTTCAGCCAGCCGAGCACCGCATGCAGGCGCACCGCCTCGTCGGTCTCCGCACCCTCGGGCAGGAGCAGGGGGCTCGTCAGCGCCGCGAGGTTGCGGCGCAAGCCCTCGGGCGTCTCGGCGATGACGAACAGGAGTGCTGTGTAATCCTCCCGATGCGCCCAGGCATATTCGACCGCCATCCGCGACTTGCCGACACCGCCCAGCCCGTAAAGCGCGTTGCTGACGATCGCCGTCCTCCGCCCGTCCCGGCTCGTCAGGCTCAGACGCAACTTCCGCATGAATTCATCGCGGCCCTTGAACAGGGTGCCGAGGCTCGAACAGGGGAGATGGATGGGTTTGGGTGGCTTCTTCTTCGGCCAATCCTCTTTCAGGACCGCGCGGCAAAGCTGGTGTTCGGTGGTGAACTCGCCATAGAACAGCCCCGTATCAACGATGTGCTGGCGGAAAGCCGCTTGCAGATCCGGGTGGTCGGGGCTTGTAGGTGCATCTTGCTCCGGCTTGCAATCCTCCGCGGCGATATAGATCGACAAGCGCAGCCGGTAATAGCGGGCGAAGAAGAATTCCCACTGCGTGTAGGAAGCCTCTTTGATCCCGTCCGGCAACATGTGGGCGAAACGAGCGGCGGCGGGAGTGGGCGGGCAGGTGCCGCTACGCTTGCCGATGACGCAGACAACGGCGCGGCAATCGCGGATGTAGTCGTGCAAATGTTGGAGCAAGGTGTCGGCGCTGTCTTCCTGACGAAAACTTCGCTGCACGCGCAGGAGCAAATCCCGCGACCCAAGATCGTTGGCGATCGCATCGCGCGCCTTGCCGAACTCGCTCGACACCGCCGAAAGGAAGATACGGAATTCGTCCTGCGCCATGGGGATGGAGTCCGCTTGTCGATCACCCGAAGCGGTCACCTTCGCATGGCGCAAAACTATTTAAAAGGAAAGCCTCGGTTGCCCAGCAATTCTCATTTTGGCCAATGCCGACGCTCGTCCTCGCTGCAAAAGCATCCAGCGTCCTTCGAGACGCGGCCCAAGAGCCGCTCCTCAGGATGAGGTATATCGTTGATAGCATTGAGAAAAGCCCTCATCCTGAGGAGGCCCCCTTGAGGGCCGTCTCGAAGGACGCACCCCGGCTGTCCAGCGGGTGCCGAATGACGGGTCAAAATTAGAATTGCTGTCGATTGCCGTGCAAACGCCAGCCCCTGACCTCTCAGAACTCGCCCCTACCCCCCATGCGCGGCGAGGTTTTTGCGGCGCATGATGAAGGCCTTGTTGATGCCGTCGGTCAGGCTGGTGGCGGTGAAGGGCTTCAGGATGAAGTAGTCGCCGCCGACCTGCTTGCATTGCTGCACGTCTTCGGGCGAGCGGCTCGCGGTCAGGAAGGCGACGGGGGCGGGGAGGTTGGGGAATTGGGCGCGGATGGCGCGGCAGAGTTCGAAGCCGTTTTCCGTGCCGAGATTGAGGTCGAGCAGGATGACATTGGGCGGGTGCTTGCCGAGGAATGCAAGAGCCTCCTGGCTGCTCCCGGCGGATGCGACCTTGAAGCCGGTGTTTTCGAGGACGCTGCGCACGAGCTTGCGCATCAGCAACTCGTCATCGACATGAAGGACGTTCTTGCCGGTCACGGCGCCGACCGCCGCCCGTGCCGCCGGCTTGGCCGCCGCCGGGGTGGCCGCGGCGGGCTTCTTCGTGGCGGCGTGCTGCTGGAGCGCCTTGTCGACGCCGGCCAGGAGCGATTCCGAAGTGACGGGCTTGGCGATCAGGAAATTTCCCCCGGCGGCGATCGCCTGACGCACATTGTCGGGAGTCCGCTCGGTCGCCATGAAGGCGACGGCGGGCGAATGTTCCGGCTGGGTGGTGGAGCGGATCGTCTTGCACAGATCGAAGGCGTTGGTCGTCTCAAGCTCGATGTCGATCAGCACGAGTTCCGGCTTGAATTCTTCCAGCTGCGCCAGCGCTTCCTTGCGGTGGATGGTGGTGTGGACCTCATAGCCGGCGCCCTCAAGGACGCTTTTCACCACCTCGACAGCCGCGGCGTCACTCCCGGCATAGAGAGCCGCCCGTTGCTTTTCCATCTCCGTTCCCTCAATCAGCACTCGCCAGAGCTTTTACAGGGCGGATCATACGTGGATTGTAGATAAATGCGTAGCAGGAAATCGGAGCCGGAAAATCGTGGCAAGTAATTGACATGATGGAGGAATGGTGCCCCGGCGGGGCCTAGTCCCGGGATCGCGGCGAAGGGACAAGCGGCCGGATTTTCTCTTCCGCTTCCCTGAATCGGGCGAAGGTATCGAGGCGGGTCATCACCGCATGGTTGAAGCTGCCGAGCGGATACTTCCCGCCCGCATCGGCGGTTCCGGCGGGCATTCCGGTTAGAAGCTCGATCCCCTGATCGGCGGTTTCCATGGCGTGGATGCGGAACTTGCCGGCCGCCGCCGCCTCGACCACATCGCGGCGGAGCATCAGATGCTTCACATTGGCGGCGGGAATGAGCACGCCCTGGCCATCGAGGCCACGGCTCCGGCAGACGTCGAAGAAGCCCTCGATCTTCTCGTTGACGCCGCCGATCGCCTGGATCCGGCCCTGCTGGTCGATGGAGCCGGTCACCGCCACGGACTGGTCGAGCGGGATCTGGGCGAGACTCGACAGCAAGGCGAAAAGCTCCGCCGCCGAAGCGCTGTCGCCCTCGACACCGCCATAGGATTGCTCGAAGACGAGACTCGCGGTCAGCGCCAGCGGCCGGCTGCGGCCATAGCGCCCGCCGAGGAAGCCGCACAGGATCAGGATGCCCTTGCTGTGCAGCGGGCCGCCGAGTGCGACCTCGCGCTCGATGTCGATGATCTCGCCACGGCCAAGCCTGGCCCGCGCGGTGATGCGGACCGGATGGCCGAAGGCGAAGCCGCCGACGGAGAGAACCGTCAGCCCGTTGACCTGTCCCTCCTGCGCGCCGGAAGTGTCGATCCGCAGCGTGTCCCGGGCGATCTCCTCCAGGATACGGCGATGGATACGGTCGGCGCGCCGCGTCCTGGCGTCGATCGCTTCCTGGACCTCGGCGGCGGTGACGATTTTCCGCCCGGCCTCGGCGGCCCAATGATCGGCCTCCTCGACGATGTCGAGCGCGGCACGGATATGCATGGACAGCCTTTCCCGGTCTCCGGCGGCGCGCGAAGCCTGTTCGATCAGCCGCGCGACGGCGCCCCGGTCGAAAGGCCGGAGCCCCCGGCGGCGGCTGGCGGCGGCGATCAGCCGCGCATAGAGGAGGTTGGTCTCCGGGTTGCGCTCGACCCGGTCGTCGAAATCGGCGGCGACCTTGAACAACTCGCCGAACTCCGGATCATGTTCGACCAGGAGGTGATGGAGAAGCGCCGAGCCTACCAGGACCAGCTTGATGTCGAGCCGGATCGGCTCCGGTTCGAGCGAAACCGTGCTGGCGAGGCTCAGCATCTGTTCCAGCGATTCGATGCGGATTTCCTCGGCACGGAGGGCGCGTTTCAGGGATTCCCAGCCAAAGGGCGCGGTCAGCACCTTCTCGGCGTCGAGGATGAGATAGCCGCCATTCGCCCGGTGCAGGGCGCCCGGCGCCAGCAGGCCGAAATCCGTCATGAGCGTGCCGAAGCGGGCCAGATGCTCGATCCGCCCGACCAGCGCCTGATGGGTCGGGTGATCCTCATAGATGACGGGCGCCCCGGTCAGCCCGCCATTATCGACCAGAACCTTCACCGCATAGCGGCGAAAGGAAGGCGGTTCGTCGGGCATCATCGAAGCCAGGGGGCCGGCGCCGGGCTCGCTCAGGAAATCATCGGCGTTTTCCTGGATGTCCTGCTCGACCTCCTGGAAATAGCCAAGGACCACCGGCAGATCGGCATAGTCGCGGCGCAGTTCGTCGAGCAGATGGCGGATGCTGAAGGCGGTGGTCTCGCGGTTGAGCCGGCGCAGGGCCTCGCGGTGCTCGCGCTCCCATTCCGGAATTTTGCGGAGAATGGCGTCGAGTTCTTCCTGGAAGCCGTCGATCGCCTCGCGGATCGCCTCGCGCTCCGCCTCGGGAAGCTGCTTGAACGCCTCCGGGCGCAGCACCTCGCCGTCCCGCTCCGGCGCGAAGCCGAGGCCGATCGGGGTGCGGATCAGGGCGATGTTCCGGGCCTCGGCCCGCTTCTGCAACTCGCCGAAGGCTTCCTCATGCCGCTGCTTCATCGCCGCTTCGAGCGCGTCGCGGCGGGCGCGGTATTCGTCCTTCTCGAAAGCCGCCGGGAGAGCGGCGCGCAACTCCTGCACCAGCCGCTTCATGCGCTCCCGCAGGGGTGCGGCACGGCCGGGCGGCAAGCTCAGGGCGCGCGGGCGGTTGGGTTCGGCGAAATTATTGACATAGCAAAGATCGGGCGGCGTCGGTGCCGTGGCGGCCTTGGCGCCCAGAAGCTCCCGGACCAGCGTGTGCCGGCCGGTTCCGGTCGGTCCGAGGACGAAGAGGTTGTAGCCCCGGCGCCGCATGGCGATGGCGAAATTGACCGCCTCCACCGCCCGTTCCTGGCAGATGAGCGAAGGCGGATCTTCCAGCTCGGCCACCGTCTCGAACGGGAATTCGGCTGGGTCGCAGCGATGGTACAGCTCCGCCGCCGGCAGCAATTCCGCCGACGACTCCGACGCCGATGACCCCGATAACGGGGGGCGGGGCGTCACGATGGCTTCCGCAAGGCGGAAACGGTAAGCTCCGGATGAAAATGCGCGAGGAAGTGGCGCAGCACCAGCTTCAGCTTGGCGGCATGGGCCAAGTCGCCACGGGCATTCGCGGCCTTGATGTCGTCGCGGATGATGGTGCGGATCGCGCGTTTCCCGTCGGGACGATGAACCAGATAAGCCCCGAGTTCGGTTGCCACCACTTCCGGAAGATGCTCATGTTCGGCGATCGCATCGATTTCCTCCGGCGTTAGATCGCTCAAGGCGATACAGTCTTCGAGAGTCAGCATTGGCGTCCTCCGGTCTTTTTCAGTGTCGCGTCCTTCGGTCTTGTTCAGCGTGGCGTCCTTCGGTCTTATGGTGAAAGCCGGCAAGTGAAAGCTCTCGTTCTTCTCAACCCCCAGGCCGGCGGGCTTGCCGGCAGCCGGCAAGCGGCGATGCGGCTTCAGGTCGAGGATGCTTTCGCGCGGCTTCAGGTCGAAGCATGCGTGGAAATCACCGCCCCCGGCGCCATCACGGCGGCGATCGTCGGGCGGAGTGCGGATTTCGACGTGGTGGTCATCGGCGGCGGCGACGGCAGCGTCGGTGCCGCGGCGGCGGCGCTGGCCGGGAGCGAGACGCCGCTCGGCATCCTGCCGCTCGGCACCTTCAACCATTTCGCCAAGGATCTGGGCTTGCCGACGGATCTGGCCGGCGCCGCGAAGGTGATCGCCCAGGCGAAGATTCGGGCGGTGGATGTGGGCGAAATCAACGGTCATGTCTTCGTGAACGCCGCGTCGCTCGGCATCTATCCCTATCTGGCCGCGGCGCGCGGGCATCATCCCTGGGGGCGGCATCGCGGCCTGGCGCGGATATGGGCGTTGCTTTCCACCTTGGCGCGCTTGCTGTGGCGGCTGCCCCGGCCCCGGCTCAGGCTCGTCCTGCCGGAGGTTGACGGATGGCGGAAGACGCCCTGTCTCTTCATCGGGAATAATCTCTATGCGCTCGATCCTTTTGCCTCCGCCTGGCGTTCGAGACTCGATGGCGGCGAGTTGGGTATCTACCTCGTCAATAGCGAGCGCCGGTTCACACTGCTCTCTCTCGTCTGCCGGGCGGCGCTGGGGCGGCTCGATCCGGGGCTGGATCTCACCCTGATCCGGGCCGAGGCGGTGACGATCCGGGCGAAGCGGCGCATCCGGGTGGCGCTCGACGGCGAGACCCTGAAACTGCGAGCGCCGCTTCATTGCCGCATCCGGCCGCACGCGCTGCGCGTGCTGGTCAAGCAATAGAACCGGCCAGGGCAATTACCGGAGGAGACGCCGTCATGCGAGTGATCGCCCATCTTTCCGATCTCCATTTCGGCCGCCATGATGCCGCCGTGGCCGAGGCACTGATCGCCAGCCTCAAGGCGGAACGGCCCGATCTCATCGTGATCAGCGGCGATTTTACCCAGCGGGCGCGCCACCGGCAATTCGTTGCCGCCGCGGCCTTCCTCCGGCATTTGCCAGCACCGGTGCTCGCCGTGCCGGGCAATCACGACGTTCCGCTCTATAACGTCGCCCGGCGCATTCTTGATCCCCTTGGCCGGTATAGGCGCTACATCTCATCCGAATTGCAGCCTTTGTTTGAGGATGACGAGTTGGCCGTGCTCGGCCTCAACACCGCGCGCGCCAGCGAAATCGTCAATGGGCGGCTTTCCTACAGCCAGGCCGATGTCATCCACGCCGCCTTTGCCCACAAATCCTTGAAGCAGATGCGCATCGTCGTCCTTCACCACGCGCTGATGCCGCCGCCCGGCCACCCGGACCATGCCACGCTGCGCCGCGCCGGGATGGCCCTGGAAGCGATGGCGGCGGCGGAGGTGCATCTGGTTTTGGCCGGCCACCATCACCGCTCCTACAGCGGCGATCTGGCCTTGGATCATCAAGCGCTCGGGCGCTCGATCCTGGTGTGCCACGCGGGCACCGCGATTTCGAGCCGGAGGCGGGCCGAGCCCAACGCCTATAATCTTCTCCGCATCGATGGCGGAAGACTTGCGATCGAATTGCGGAACTTTCACGGAAACCGCTTCATCCCCGGCGAAACCGCCGAATACGCCCTTACGGATAGACAGTTAGTCCGTACAGTAACCGAATATAGGGAGAACCCGACGGCGTAATTGATTAAAGTTCCGGGGGTTATGTAATAAAGTTTTCCGCGCAATGGATGTAAGTCATTGAAAAAAATTGGTTAAAATTGATATGGGTAAATGTCGGGGGCATCGATAGGTGAAATAGTCTCGGACGAAATCGCGGGAGGTTCAGGTGACATTATCCTGGTACGTATTGTATCGCGACCATAATGCCAATGTCGTGTGCCCGGCGGCGAGCCGGGAACTGGCATTGCGGGAGGCCCGCCGTCTCGCCCGGAACGGTGTCGTGGTCCTTGAGGCGGGACCGCTCCGGCCCGGTGCCGGAGGGCGTCTCGACGCCGCGGAACTCGACCGGCTTCGGGCGCTGGCATCGGGGGAGTGACGGATCGGCTATCGGCACTGGTGTTCCGCCCCAAAAAGAGGCAGGGTTGATATTCTGGGGCAGCTTATCGCGGGTAGCGGATGCGGGTTCGATCGGGGCGAATTGTCCTTGCTGGCGCGTTTCTGTTCCTGCTCCTGACGGCGGCGGGGCCGGCGGCGTCCGCCGAATCCGACATTTACATCCATGTGGCCGAGGCTTTGTTTGCGCCTCTGGCGGGCGGCAGGCCGGTTTCCTTCCGGCAGAAGCCGTCGGTTCAGCGGACAGCAGGCAAAGTCACTACCGTCTGCCGCGATCTCGCCGTTCCGCTCGGGAATACCGGGGCGGTGCTGGCCATACAGTCGCTCCGCCTTGAATTCGACGAAGAGCAGGCGGGCGAAGTGCCGTTCAAGGCGGTGCTGCCCAGCCGGATACAGCTTCGGCTCACCGATCGCGCGGCCATCGCCCTGACCATGACGCATCCGGTGCTGGCCGGGATTCTGGACCCTGTGAGCGGCCGGGTGATCAAGGCGGAATTCGCGGCGGAACACCTCACGGGCGAGATCGGCGGGCGGGCGCTGGAGGCGGGATCGCTCCGCTACGGGTTCGGGCTTGAGCCCGGAAAGGAGGGGGTGATCGAAGAGACCCTCCGCTATGGCTTCGACGATTTGAAACTCGGCGCCGCCGTCACGGTCGAGCAAGGGCGCTATGCCGTCACCTCTGTTTTCGAGACTGCCGAGGCTTTCGATCAAGGCCAGGCGGTGGAACCGGCGGAGGCGGCGGAGGGCGGGTTGAAACTGAGCGGATTGCGCCTCCGCATCCTGGAATCGGTGCTGCCCGCCGTGATCGAGTCACTCCAGCTCGGTTTCTCCCTGGAAACTGCCGCCGATGGCGAGGGGCAGGATTTCAACGCCGAGATCGGGTTCACGGGCGCTAAATTCGAAGCGGCCCGGCTTACCGCCGAAACCGGCAAGCTGCATCTGGGGCTTGGTGCCGCGCGGGCGGATAAGATACGGGCGCTTCTTGCCGGGGCGGCGGCGGGCAGCGCGCTTTTCGAGAATGCGGCGATGGATCTCCTGGCCGAACATCTCACCGTCGCCGGTGCCAAAATGGAGCGCGCGCATCTCACTTTCTCGGTCAAGGATCTGGAGGAAGCGGGGGCATCGGCCCGTTTCTCCTACCGCGCCTCGGGCCTCCGCATGACCGAGGCGGTGCCGCCGGTCGGTGCCGCCACCGAACTGGCGATCGAGGATCTGCCAAGCTCGCTGTTCCGGGCGGGGTATGCGGGGGAAGCATTGTTGCCGCTGCTCGACAAGGCCGGGACAAGTATCGCGGTCAAGGAATTCTCGGTCGAAGCGGGGCCGGGGCAACTTGCCTTGACCGGCAAGCTCAATCCGGATGCCGATGTGAGCTTCGGCGCTACGGGGCAGCTCGACGGCTGGGTGCGGGGTTACGACGAACTCGCCGCTTCCATTCTCCCGCTGGCGCCGCCCGCGAACAAGGCCGGCTGGCAGCGCGCCGCCGCCTTGTTCAAAAGCCTGGGCGGCAACGCCCCGAAAATGAACTACGCCGTTCGGATTGAACCCAGCGGCAATGGCAGCGTGAACGGGAAGGATCTGGATGCCATCCTCTCCCGCATCATGGAGTGGCCCAGACAATAGAAGCCCGACAATAGAAGGAGGAACGCGGAATGAGCGGCGATCAAGCCCCGGTGACGGGTCCGGATTTCGAGGCCGGTATCGATATCGCCGGTATCGGCGACGGTGAAATCCTCGCTGGTCATGTAGGATGCGAGGCAGTGCTGCTGATCCGCCGGGGCGACGCGTTCTTCGCCGTCGGCGCCGAATGCACCCATTATCACGGGCCGCTGGCCGATGGGCTCGTCGTCGGGAATGAGTTGCGCTGTCCCTGGCACCATGCCGCCTTCAGCCTTGATACCGGCGAAGCCGTGCGGGCGCCGGCCTTGGCCTCGCTGGCCTGCTGGCGGACCGAGCGGGTGGGAGACAAGGTGTATGCGCGCGAGGGGCGCAAGCCTGTGGAGCGCAAGCCGGCAGACCGCAAGCAGGCTCCCGCCGGGGCGCCGGCTTCGGTGCTGATCCTCGGCGGGGGCGCCGCCGGAAATGCCGCCGCCGAGACGCTGCGCCGGGAGGGCTATGCGGGCCCGGTCACGCTGCTGAGCGCCGATGCCTTCGGCCCCTATGACCGCCCGAACCTCTCCAAGGACTATCTCGGCGGCACCGCGCCCGAGGATTGGCTGCCGCTGCGGTCAGAGGATTTCTACCGCGAGCAGGGGATCACGCTGAAGCTCGGCGCCCGGGCGGTGGCGATCGCCCCCGCCGAAAAGCAGGTGACGCTGGAAGACGGCACCAAGCTCGATTACGGCGCCCTGCTCATCGCCACTGGGGCCGATCCGGTGCATCCGCCGATCCCCGGCGCGGAATTGCCGCATGTCCATTACCTGCGCTCCCTATCCGATAGCCGTGCGCTCGTTGCCGCCGCCGAGGCCACCCGGCGGGCGGTGGTGATCGGGGCGAGCTTCATCGGCCTCGAAGTCGCGGCTTCCCTGCGCGCCAGGGGCATCGAGGTGCATGTGGTGGCGCCCGAGACCGTGCCGATGGCCCGCGTCCTCGGCCCCGAAATCGGCGGCTTCGTGCAAAGCCTGCATGCCGGGCAAGGGGTTCATTTCCATCTCGGCACCGGCGTGACGGCGATCGAGCCCGGCCAGGTGCGCCTCGCCGATGGCGGCATCGTCGAGGCCGGGCTGGTGGTGATCGGCGTCGGCGTCCGCCCGGCGCTGGCCCTGGCGGAGGCGGCGGGGCTGGTCATCGATCGCGGGATCGCCGTCGATGAATATCTGGAAACGAGCGTCAAGGGCATCTTTGCCGCGGGCGACGTCGCCCGCTGGCCCGATCCGCATTCCGGCGAGCGCATCCGCGTCGAACATTGGGTGGTGGCGGGGCGCCAGGGCCGGAATGCGGCCCTGAACATCCTGGGCCGGCGCGAACGCTTCGACGCCGTGCCCTTCTTCTGGAGCCAGCATTACGACACCGTGATCGCCTATGTCGGCCACGCCGAAAGCTTCGACCGGACCGAGGTCGCGGGCAGCATCGAGGACCGGGATTGCGAGATCGCCTATTTCAAGGGCGACCGCAAACTCGCCGTCGCTACCATCTTCCGCGACCGCGACAGCCTCCGGGCCGAGGCGGCGTTCGAGCGGATGCTCGCGGGGTGAGTGCGCCTGCGAGGATACCGGACCCGCATATGCCGGGCTTTCGTGAAGAGGCCCGGCGGCAGGCGGCGCTCTTGCATAATGCCCCAGAGGAACGGGAGGCGATGGACTTCATTGAAGCTCTGATGGCGGGGGACGATGATTCCAGTGGCTGAAAATTCCAATCCATCCCTGTCATCCCGACGACGATCGGAAGGAGGGATCTCTGCGTGACGTGTCGCCCCAGGATTGGCATCAGTGGAGAGGCAACAGATCCCTCGCAAGGGCTCGGGATGACAAGTCAATATTTTCGATCGGTCGAATGAAAACCCATCGGGATGAGGCGGTGCGTTGTAGGCGCTGTTGGCATTGGTGGTTGGCATCGCCGATTAAAACCGCTTCAGCAGCCGCTCGATATAGTCGCGTTCGTATTCCGGGCGGAAGCGTTCGCCGGAGCGGCGGCGGAGTTCGTCCAGGATGAGGCGGGACCGCTGGATGTCGGCGGCTTCCGGGATGGGCTGGGTGCCGGCCTCGATGCCGCCCTGGCCTTGCCCCAGGCGGCCAAGCGGATCGCGGTTCGGCGCATGGCCGGGGGATTTGCCGCCGCTCTGGCGGGCGATCCGGGCCTCCAATGCCTTTGCCGCTTCCTGCAATTGGCCGAGTGCGGCGGATTGCGGCTCGATAGCCTCCTTCGGGGCGGCGCGCTTCAGGGGCTCGGCGGCTTCGCGCATGGCGTCTCCGGCGCGGTCCAGGGATGGCTGAACCGTTTCACCAAGCTCCATCTTCCCAAGCTGGCGGCGCAGGGCTTCCTGTGCGGCGGCGGTCCCGGATTCGCCCCGGAAGCTCTGTTCGAGAAGCAGCTGTTGCTGTTGCATCAGGTCGTGAAGCTGGCCCAGCGCCTTGCCGGCCTTGGCGTCGGGCGGAGGCGCGGTCTTCAAATTCTCCAGCAGGTTCTGAAGTTCCGACAGGAGCGCGTTCGCGGCGTCACTTGAGCCGGTGCGCGCGAGATCGCGGGCCTCGTCGAGAAGCCGGTCGAGATCCTGCGGGGTCAAAACGTTTCCGGCATCGGCGGCTTCCTGCTCCTGATCCGCCGTTTCGGTCCCGGATTTTTCGGCCTCGGATTTTTCGGCCATGGATTTCATGTAAGCGTCCATTGCCTGCCGCAGTTCTTCCATCAGCCGGTCGATTTCCTCCGGCGGCGCGTGGTTGGCGAGCGCGTCCCGCAGCTTTTCCTGAAGTTCGCGGAGGTCGCGCCGGGCGAGGGCCGCACGGCCTTCCTCGATGCGCAAACCCGTCTGCCACAGCAAATCCCGCACCTCCCCAGCCGCCTCGGAAGTGGGATCGAGAATGAGCCGGTCCCCAGCCACCCGCAGCGCCAGGAAGACGGTGGAGTCGTCGCCGAAGCGTTCCGGGCGGTTCGCGATATCGGTCAGCCTTTGGACGATATCGCCGCGCCGGTCCGGTGCGGCTCCGAGTTCTTTCCGTATCTCGATCAGGGCGCGGGCGACCGGGTGGCGGAAGACCCGCTCCGGCAGGATCGTGGCTTGCGGCGCGCTTTCGCCGGTCTGGCCTGCGGCATCCTTGGCGGTCAGGGTGATCGAGACCGGCAGCCCGGCCCAGGGATGGGCAGTCAAATCCTGGAAGCCGGTGCCGCTTCCATCCTGGCCGGAAGCAACCGGGAGGGACAGTTCGATTTTGTCATCCGGTGCGGCTTGGTCCGCGCGCCGGATCACCGCCTTGATCCCGGTGACGCCGTAATCATCGGCGGCGGTGTAGTCGAGGCGGAGCGCCCCTTGTTCGGTCGCGGAAGGCGGTCTGGCGAAAGCGATGCGCGGCGGCAGATCGGGGAGCAGGCGGAGCCGCCACTCGCCGATGATGCCGCCGTCCTGGGAAACGGCAAGGCTATCTCCCGTGGCGAGCGGCAGGGAAAGCCGGAAATTCTCGCCATCGACGGGGGTGAACGCCGAGGCGGTGCCGCCGAATTTCAGAACCGGCACGCCCTTTCCGCCATGGAGCTGCGCCAGCAGGGTGCTGCCGGCGGGGATTGTCAGAACTTCCTCGGCGGCGTCCTTTTTCAGGAAGACGGGCGCCAAGCCGGTATAGGCCGGCCGGGTGATCCAGATGTCGAGCGCCGCCGGCACCGGCGGCGGCAGATGGCGGGCCGGGCCGAGCGCTTCGGCAAGCCTGCCCGGCCACGCATCCCCGGCATCGGCGGCGGCGACGAGGAGCAGCATCATCAGCGCCCAGCGCAGGGCGTAGGGATCGCGCCGGGCCTGCCCGATCCGGGGCCGGAAAAAGCGCAGCGCCCTGGATTTCTCCGCCATGCGCCGCCGATGTGCCGCCCACAATGCCTCGGTCAGGGGATCGCCGGCATTCCCCGCCAGCTGATCGGCGGCGGCGGCAAGCGGCTGATGCGCCAGCCCGCTCGCCTGTTCCAGCCGCCGCTCCGCCGCCGCCATGCCGGGAAAACGCACCCCCCTGAACCCCCGCCACAAGGCCAAGCCGAGTGCCGCCGCAAAGCCGGTCAGGACGAAAAGATGCAGCGCGAAGGGCAACGGCGCGAAGCCGCCGAAAAAGGCCAGGAGCAGAAACGCCCCCACCACGCCGAACGCCGGCAGAGCACCGGCAACAATGCTTTCGAACAGAAGCGCGAGACGGGCGAGGACGAGGCGCATTGTTACCGAGTGCCTGGGTTATCCCGGTTCTGGAAGCCACTCCGGGAACGCATCCAGCGCCAGCAGGGATTCGTAGCTCTGGCGGGGGCGGATGACGGCGAAGTCCTCGCCCCGGACCAGCACTTCGGGCACCAGGGGGCGGGTGTTGTAGGTGGAACTCATGGAGGCGCCATAGGCGCCCGCCTGTTGGATGGCGAGGAGATCGCCGGCGCGCATGGGCGGCAGCGGGCGGCCGACGGCGAAAGTATCGCCGGTCTCGCAGACCGGGCCGACCACATCCACGGAAACGGGCTCCGCTCCCAGCGCCGGCTCCGTCACCGGAACGATATCGTGCCAGGCGTCGTAGAGGCTGGGGCGGGCCAGATCGTTCATGGCCGCGTCCTGGATGATGAAATGGCGGCTGACCCCGTCCTTGACATAGACCACGCGGGAGACCAGCACCCCGGCTTCGGCGACCAGGAACCGCCCCGGCTCGAAGGAAAGGGCAAGGCCGAGCTTGCCGACCGTGGCCTTGACCGCCTCGGCGTAATCCTCAAGCTTCGGCGGCATTTCGTGCCGATAGCGGATGCCGAGCCCGCCGCCGAGATCGAGCCGCTCCAGCACGATCCCCGCCTCCGCCAATTCGCGCGCGAAATCGGCGACGCGGGCGAAGGCGATGCGGAAGGGGGCGACATCGGTCAATTGCGAACCGATATGGACCGCGAGCCCGACCAGACGCAGCCCTTTCAGCGAGGCCGCGCGCAGCGCCACCGCCTTGGCCTTGTCGATATCGATGCCGAATTTGTTTTCCTTCTTGCCCGTGGAAATCTTGGCATGGGTATGGGCATCGACATCGGGATTGATCCGCAGCGCCACCGGCGCCCGGACGCCCATCTCCATTGCGATGGCGTTCAAGGCTTCGAGTTCGGGTTCGGATTCGGCGTTGAACTGATGGATGCCCTGCCGAAGCGCGAATTCGATCTCTCCCCGGCTCTTGCCGACGCCCGAGAAGATGATCCGGGAGGCCGGAACGCCGGCCTTCAGCGCCCGCCGCGCTTCGCCCTCGGAAACGACATCGGCGCCGGCGCCGAGCCCGGCCAGAAGCCGGATCACCGCCAGATTCGAATTCGCCTTCACGGCAAAGCAGATCGAGGCGTTCTGTCCGGCGAAGGCTTCGGCGAAGCGCCGGTACTGCGCTTCGATGAGGCCGCTGGAATAGCAATAGAACGGCGTGCCGATGGCCTCGGCGATCCGCGACAGCTTGACGTCTTCGGCGTGAAGTTCGCCGTGGCGATAAGCAAAACCTTTATTCATGAGGATAAATCCGTGGAAATTTGCCTTCCTCGCCCGGCGGCGGCAGCGGAGTGCCCCGCTTGCCGCAGCCGGCCAGAGGCAAGGCGATAAGAAGCGCCAGCAGCAGAAGAAGCGCGGATGTGCTCTTCATCATCAGAGGAACCGTTCCCGCGCTGCCGTGGCGGCGCGCTTCACGTTTTCGGGGGCGGTGCCGCCGAAACTGGTCCGGCTGCGCACGGAATTTTCGACCGTGAGCACGGAAAGGATGTCCGGGGTGATGCCGGGTTCGACCGCCTGCATGTCGGCGAGCGCCAATTCGCCCAAAGTAAGATCCCGCTCCTCGGCCAGTTTGACGATCCTGCCGGTGACGTGATGCGCCTGCCGGAAGGGCAGGCCCAGCACCCGGACCAGCCAATCGGCAAGATCGGTGGCGGTGCTGTAGCCGCGTTCGGCCAGTGCCCGCATCCGCGCCTCGTCGGCTTCGAGGTCGAGCACCATCCCGCTCGTTGCCGCGAGGCAGAGTTCCAGCGTGTCGGCGACCTCGAAGACCGGCTCCTTGTCTTCCTGCATGTCCTTGCCATAGGCGAGCGGCAGGCCCTTCATCACCATCAGCAGCCCGACCAGCGCGCCGGTAAGCCGCCCGGTCTTGGCCCGCACCAGCTCCGCCGCGTCCGGGTTGCGCTTTTGCGGCATGATCGAGCTGCCGGAGGTATAGGCGTCGCTGAGCTTGATCAGGCGATAGGGATCGCTGCACCAGATCAGGATTTCCTCGGCGAAGCGCGAAAGATGGGTGCCGCAGATGGCGGCGGCGGCCATGAATTCAATGGCGAAATCACGGTCGGAAACGGCGTCGAGCGAATTGGCCGTGGGCCGGTCGAAGCCCAGAAGTTCCGCCGTCAGGTGCCGGTCGATCGGAAAGGACGTCCCGGCCAGCGCCGCCGAGCCCAGCGGCAATTCGTTGAGCCGCTTGCGGCAATCGGCAAGGCGTCCGCGATCGCGCCCCAGCATCTCGACATAGGCGAGGAGGTGATGGCCGAAGGTGACCGGCTGCGCGATCTGAAGATGGGTGAAGCCCGGCATCACCGTCCCGGCATGGCGCTCGGCCTGGCCGATGAGCGCGGCTTGCAGCCCTTGCGCCTGACGGTCTAGCCGGTCGATCGCCCCGCGCAGCCACAGCCGGAGATCGGTCGCCACCTGATCATTGCGGGAGCGCGCGGTATGCAGCCTGCCGGCGGCGGGGCCGATGAGATCGGCCAGACGCGCCTCGACATTCATGTGAATGTCCTCGCGGTCGCGGCGGAAGGTGAAGCGGCCCTCGGCGATCTCCTGGTGGATTTGCTCCAGCCCGGCGGTGATGGCGGCTCCGTCCTCGGCGGTGAGGATGTTTTGGCGGACCAGCATGGCACAATGGGCCTTGGAGCCGGCGATGTCCTCGGCATAAAGTCGCTTGTCGAAATCGATCGAGGCGTTTATGCGCTCCATGATCTCGGCTGGTCCCCCGGCAAAGCGTCCGCCCCAAAGCGCGTTCGCGGCGCCTTTTTGCTCGGCCATTCCCGAATTTTTATCGTCGGTGCTCATGCCTCTTCCTCAAATAAGCACGGGAGCCCCCCGCTCATGAAGGCTTTGCGACTTGCCCTGATTCCGCTGGCCCTTACGGCTGCGGCGCTAGGGACGTGGTTCTACCTGTCCTTTTCGCATTCCCCGAGGGAGGAAAACAACCATCCTGCCGAATTCGGGCAATTTATCGCGGCCAAGGAGGCGAGGCCAGCGCCGGCAACGGGTTTCGACGACGGCAGCGGCAAGACGGTATCCCTGGCCGATTTCCGCGGCCGCCTCGTCCTCGTCAACCTCTGGGCGACATGGTGCGTGCCCTGCGTCAAGGAAATGCCCTCGCTGGAACGCGTGCAGGCGCGGCTTGGCGGCCAGGGCCTTGAGATCGTCGCGGTGTCGGAAGACCGGGGCGGCCAGCCGCTCGTCGCGCCCTTCCGCGACAAGATCGGCCTGAAGGCGCTCAAGACCTATCTCGACCCGAAGGGCGAACTCGGCCTCGCCTTCGGTATAAGGGGCCTGCCGACCAGCATCCTGCTTGATCGCGACGGGCACGAGCTTGGCCGCGTCGAGGGCGAGGCGCAATGGGACGGCGCCCCCGAAACCGCCTTGTTCCAGCGCTATCTGGGATCGCAGTGAGAGACTCCCCCCATGCTGGTGACCCGCTTCGCGCCGAGCCCGACCGGGCTTTTGCATCTGGGGCATGCGCATTCGGCGCTTCAAGGCTGGCGGCGGGCGCGGGATGAAGGCGGGCGGTTTCTCCTGCGCATGGAGGATATCGACCAAACCCGCTGCCGGGCGGAATTCGAGGCGGCGGCAATCCTGGATCTGCGCTGGCTCGGTCTCGATTGGGATGGCGGGATCCGGCGCCAATCGGAGCATTTCGCCGAGTATCAGGCGGCGCTCGATCTCCTGGCGGCCAAGGGGCTGCTTTATCCTTGCTTCTGCACGCGGGCGGAAATCGCCGAATCGGCGGCGGCACCGCATGGAAGCGCCGGCTCCCTCTATCCCGGCACCTGCCGCAACCTGTCCGAAGCCGATCGGCGGGCGCGGCTTCTGGAAGCGGGCAAGCCCTATGCGCTCCGTCTCGACATGGCCCGCGCGGCGGCTTTGGCGGGGGCGCTTGTTTTCGAGGACGAGCTGGCGGGCACCGTGCCTGTCGAGCCTGGGCTTGCGGGCGATGTGGTTCTGGCGCGGAAGGAGATGCCGGCCAGCTATCACCTCGCCGTCACGCTGGACGATGCGGTTCAAGGCGTGACGCTGGTCATCCGTGGCGCCGATCTCTTCGAGGCGACGCATGTGCAGAGGGTGCTTCAAGCGGTTCTCGGCCTCCCGGTGCCGCGCTACCATCATCACCAATTGCTGACCGACGAAACCGGCCGGCGCTATGCCAAACGCGACCGCGCGCTTACGCTGGCATCGCTGCGGGAGGCGGGACGGAGCCCGGAGGAAGTCAGGATAATGGCGGGGTTCCCGGAGCCGTTATGATCTTTTATCCTGGGTGCAAAGCCGAAGATTTCGACAAGGGAGTTTCCCATGGGTGACGTGTTGCGGATGGCCGATCTCCTCGCCGAGGGGGATCTCATCGATTTCGGCCCTCTGCCGGAGGCGGTGAATAAGATATTGCAGGAGGGTGTGGCCGCCTATTACGACGACCGGCCTTCGGCGGACGGGCTGTTCCGGCAGGCGCTCGAAATGGCGCCCGCCGAGCTGCCGATCTATTACTGCCTCTATAAGATCCATACCTATCAGCGGAATCTCGACACCGCGATGGAAGCCGCCGAAGCCGGGCTGGCGGAGGCCGCGCGGCAAGCGGGGCTGAACGCGGATTGGCGCCTGTGGACGCCGGAGGATACGCGGTGGGTGGATGATCCCCCGGCCCGGTTCGCCCTCTATACGCTGAAGGCGATGGCCTTCATCCGTCTGCGCCGCGACGACGCGCCGGGTGCGCAAGTGCTTCTCGACCGGCTCAGCCTCCTCGACCCGGCGGACCGGATCGGGCATTCGGTCGTGGCGGCGCTGGCGGCGCGGCTGCTCGAATAGGGGTGGCCGATATTCCGCTCAAACCAGATGACGGAGCATCTTGAGGGTCTTGCGGAGCCCGATCCAGGCCGTATCCGCAAGATTGCGTGCTCCGAAGATACTCCGCAGCAGGGTGAGGGAGGCCGGCAGCCGGCGATGGAGCGGCAGGCCGCTTGTCAGCCGGGCCACGATGCCGAAGCGGACACCGGGTCCCTGCAGCCCGTCCCGGCTGCGGGCATACCACTCGATCCGCTCAACCAGGCTCGGCGGCGTGGCGCATAACCGGGCCTGGATTTGCGGCGGCACCCGGTCCGGCATCAGTTCGGCCAGGACGGCTAGACCGGCCAGGACCGGCGCCCGGAGCCCGAGCCGTAATGTCGTCAAGGCCAGCCGGTCCCAATCGAATTCCGGCTCACGGCGCAGGATCATGACGGCATCGGCGACGCAGCGGATTGGCCCCACCACATTCATCCGCACGCCATGCGCGAAGCCATGGACCATGAGATCGGCGGCGCCGAGGCCAAGGGCCGTCACCCCGCCGAGATCGACCGGGACCGCCGCCGCCCAGAGCGGTTCCAGCGGCTCCGGATCGAGGCATTCATGGAATGGCGAGCCATGCACATCCAACTCGACACCGTCTTTGCTCAAGGCGACTGCGTTGCAACCGCTGGCGAGCGGATCCCGAAGCGGTGGGCCCTGGATCGGCATAACCGGCTCCCAGCCATCGCCGGTCAGCACCGCCATGACCTGCGGCCAATCGCGATAACGGACCAATATGTCCAGATCCGCCATCGGGCGTAGCGCAATATTGTCGTAATAAGAGACGGCGAGATGACATCCCTTCAGGAGGATCACCGCGATGCCGGCGGCATGAAGTTTCGTCAATACGGCGCGTAGCCGATGCAGTAATTGTTGATTGTGATACCAAGACAGCCGGAAATCGTCCTTCATCCCGCTGAGAATGGGATCCTCTACACCGAGACGAAGCATATTTTCCCGCAGGAGGCCGGCCAGGCGCAGCGAGGCGGCGTCGAGCGCCCTGCCATCAACCGCACGCCGCCACGCATGCCAAGCCGCCAGTGCTGTGTCGCCATCGCACAGTGCCGCGGTCAGCATCAGCTTCTGTTCCGGCGTCACCCAGAACCGATCTTGCGGCCTGTCGATCATGTCGCCCCCGTCACGATCTGATCACCCGCCGATCAGGCTCAAAAGCCCGAGCGGACTGTCATCGGCAATGCCGCTACGGATCAGGATTCCCGCCCGGAGCAACTCCGCCTCGTCCGACACCCGCGTATGATCATGGCCGGCGGCAAAACGCCGGACGATAAAATTTCGCCGTGAGGTCGCAAAACAGCGTGCCCCGGAGTCCAGGCAGTCCTGAACGAACAGGCGGCTCTCGTTAAGGGAGATATCGTGAAATCCCGGCATTTCGCCAAGGTGGCGCCGGAAGACTAGCGATGCCCCGGTCAATGCGGTTGCAGGAAGAAGACCGGTCGCGGGATGCTTCAGCATGACGCTGCGCGAGCCTTCGAGATAGATATAGAATTCGCATTTTCCGACGATATCCGTAGCACCCTTATCGAACCGCTCGACCGCTTCGGCCAGATAGTGGCTGCCATAGAGATCATCGTCATCGATCTTGGCCAGAAGCTCGCCCTTCGCCTGCCGGATCGCGGCATTCAGGCAACGGCCGAGGCTCCATGCCGGCGGTGCTTCCTCGACGCTTGCCGCCGCCGCCAGGGCTTGCCGCGTGGCCGCGTCGAGCCCCGCCGCCGTGTAGCCGTGCAGGACCACCACAATCTCATAGCGCTGCCAGGTCTGGCGCGCGATCAGGCCGAGGATGACCGGCAGGAAGCTTGGCCGCTTCGATACCAGGAGGAGGGAAACCAGCTTCATGGGAAGCAGCGCCTCGGGAGCGAATCAGGGATGGAATCCGAGCGATTACGATTGCTCGAAAAGCTTCGCATATGCCATCCTCCGCCGCGCTAATACCGTCGTTTCGAGGGTCATGATGGACGAATCCCAAACGCTTGAGACTGGAAGCGAGGACGCCGCGATAGCGTTGGCCCGCCGCGAATTCGTCGCTCGGCTGGCCCGTGCGGCCATCTTGCCGGCGGTCGTCACCGCCCTGGTGGCAAAGTCCAAGCCGGCATTCGCATCCTGAACGTCGGCGCGTAACTTAAAATCGCATTCAATCCGCATCCGGCGCCGACATCACCAGAAAGCCGCGTTCGATCAATTGGCCGATGACCGATCCGATCGCGCGCTCGACCTCGCCATGGTCGAATTCGGGTAAGGCGCGGGTTGCCATCTCGATCAGATCGGCTGGATTTCGAATCTGATCCAGCGCTTCCCAGACGATCCGGCCCCCTTCGTTCAAGACGATCATCTGGCGTGACTCCAGCGCCATAAGAATAAGTTCGTCATCGAACAGATCTTCAACAATACCTTCCGCCTTTAGCAACACGCTGGATACTCCGGTGATTTGACGGGCCGCGTGATCCATAGAGGAAAGATGCCGCTTTTGTAAAGGCGGAGTTCCACCACGGGAGCAGATCAAGGACGGAATTAGAGCAATTCCCATTGCCGGAAAAGCTTTCTATATGCCATGCTGCGCTCGCAGTATCGCCGCGTTTCTGAGGATAGTAATGAACGAACCGCAGACGCCTGAAACTAGAACCGAGAACGCCGATATTGCATTGGCCCGCCGCGAATTCGTCGCTCGGCTGGCACGTGCGGCCATGTTGCCGGCGGTCGTCACCGCCCTGGCGGGCAAGGCCAAGGCGCAAGTCGCATCCGGTTGAACGCCTCCCAGACGATCCGGCCCCCTTCACCGAGATGATCATTTGGCGTGACTCCAGCGCCATAAGAATAAGTTCTCCATCGAACAGGTCTTCAACAATACCTTCCACCTTCAGTAACACGCTGGATACTCCGGTGATTTGACGGGGCGGGTGATCCACGGAATTGGAGCAATTCCGATTGCCCGAAAAGCTTCCCATATGCCATCCTGTGCCATCAGTATGGCCGTGTTTCCGAGGATAGTAATGACCGAACCGCAAACTCCTGAGACTGGAACCGAGAACGCCGATATTGCGTTGGCCCGCCGCGAATTCGTCGCTCGGCTGGCCCGCGCGGCCATGTTGCCGGCGGTCGTCACCGCCCTGGCGGGCAAGGCCAAGCCGGCATTCGCTGGCTCCTGATGCCGGCTCTTGAGGAGAGTAACTTGAACCTGTCCCGAACGATCCGGCCGCTTTCGTTCAAGCGATGAAAGATACGGGCCTTGTGAAGGCGGAATTCCGTTGGCGGGACAGCCGGATGGTGGTGACGGCACCGGCCTTGGACTTCATCGACACGATCAGCGGCTTGTCCGGCTTGCCGCCCGTACCGGTAACCGCCGCATCGCGCCGCATCGGGATTTCGGGTATCGGGATTTCCGAGGACGAAGATTGCTTTCAACTCGTCATGGATACGGTCCATTTGCGTTTCCGGCTGCTTGATGACGTGCTGGCGACGGCGGGGGCGTCGCTCGCACCGTTCCTGATCCGGGATTCGGGCTTCCAGTTCCTGCATGGCGCCGCCGTCATCATCGATGGCAGCGCTCATTTGCTCCTCGGGCCGGGCATGGCCGGGAAGAGCAGCCTCGCTTTGGCGGTCTGGCTTGCCGGCGGCGAGGTGCTGGCCGATGACTGCATCGTGCTGAACGTGCAGGATGCCACGGTCGAGGCCGTGCCCAGGCCGATGCGCATCCGCTTGCCCGACGGCGGCGACCCGCCCGCGCATATCGCGGCGTTGCTGGCCGCCGGCAGCGGGCTTGTGGGGCGGGTGCGCGGCGAGAAGAGCCTTTTCCTTGGCCGGCATCTACCGCGCATGACGCCGGTCGGGCGCCGGTATCCGATCGGCTCGATCGGGATCGTCGAGCGGACCGGACCAAACGGGGAAACCGCCCGGTGCCGGGCCGGAAAGGCGGCGGCGATCACCGGAATCATGCGGCAGGCGGAATATGTCGAGAACGACCCGCTCGGGGTGCTCGGCGCCTTCGAGGGCCTGTTCAAGGCGGGGCGGATCTATCACCTGCGCGTCGCCGACGGGGAACAGGCCGCCGCCAGCCGGTTGATCGGCATCGATCCCTAGACCGGAAACGGATCGCTGCCGCCTTTCCGGCCGCTGGTATCAGCCGGGCTTGCGGGCCGGGCGTCCATCCGGGGCGGTGAAGGGGAACATCCCGACCTTGAAGCTTTTGGTCATGTGCTCGGCGCGGGCGAGCGCCAATTCGGCGGTGCGGGGCGCCAGGGTCTCCCGCGCGGCGAGGCCGAACAATTTGAGCCAGATATCGAAATGATCGAGCTCGATCGGCAGATGCATATGCGGGCGGAACGGGTGCCCCTGATAGCGCCCGGTGCCGAGCAGGATCTGCGACCAGAAATCGCGGACGATCGCCATATGCCCGTCGTAATCCTGGATCGCCGCATCGAAGAGCGGTCCCAGCCGCCCATCGGCGCGGGCCAGCTCATAGAAGCGGCGGACCAGTTCGGTGATTTGCTCTTCGGTGGCCAGCGGTGCCGAGGCGTTGGCCGGCTGGGCGGGGGCAAGCGGGTCGGTGGTAAGCGGTGTCTCGCTCATGGGTTACTCCTGATCTAGGGCCGGTCTAATCTAAAGGCTCGCCTAATCTAAAGGCCCGCCTAATCTAAAGGCCCGCCTAATCTAAAGGTCTGTGCAGGCCGGCGGCGATGTCGAGATATTCCGAATCCTCGGGATCGATCAAGCCGTGGCGAAGCGCGAAATCGATCAGGACGAGGTTCACGTTGAACTTGAAATCCGTGGTCCGGCGCACGCGGTCCAGCACGGCCCTCGCCGGAAGCCGCATGAATTCGGCGATCTCGCCGTCATTGGCGTGGGGCGTGAAATCGGGCGGAAGTTCCAAATCGAAGAGGAACAGCACGTCATCCCGCAAGCCCGGACCAAAGCCCATCCGGTAGGTAAGCGCCCCCACGGGCAGCGCCTTCGCGGCAAGCTCCGGGGCGAGGGCCGCTTCCTCGCCGGCTTCCTTGATCAGCGTCTCGACGATCCCATGGCCGGCGCCGATTCCGCCCGCGACCATGTTGTCGAGCTTGTTCGGCTCGACCCTCTTATCGGCGGCGCGCTTGCCGATCCAGAGATGAAGCTCCCCATCGATCCGGCAAAAGGCGTTGAGATGAACGCCATAGCCCCTGATCCCGAAAAAGGGCAGGGCGCCCCGGTCGAGTTCGAACAGAACCGGCTCGGCCCAGCGCGGCTTGACCGGAAAATACTCGCCATGCCGCGCCAGCAAGGTTCCATCGCGGACCAACTCATTGACGACGCCTTCGACCTTCGTGGTCAAGGCTTGCGCGTCTTTCAGGGCAATTAGTGCCACTTGGGTTTTGCTGACGACGAAAACGGTTGGGAATTCCCGCAGCAGCGCCGCGTTCTCCCGCCGCATCAACCCGATCCGCCGCCCTCGGAAGAGCAGCGGGATGAATGCCTCGGCATCCCAATTGTTGCAGGCGCGGATGTGTTGGAGGAGGGTCATCATCCGTCCCCTCGCCCGCTTGCGGGAGAGGGAGGGGCCCGCGTAGCGGGAGGGTGAGGGTTCATGGATTTCGCTTCAGTCAGTACGCTCCGGATCGTGTCGATCACGCCTTCGGAATTGGCAAGAATCTCATTGTTCCAGAACCGCATCACCCGCCATCCCCGGTTTTCCAGCCAATCCGTCCGTCGCTGGTCGTATTCGTTTTCCGCATGCTGGCCCCCATCGGCTTCGATCGCCAGAAGATACTCGACACAGGCAAGGTCCAGGATAAATGGCCCGATCGGGTGCTGCCGGCGAAACTTGTAGCCCAGCAATTGGCGCCCGCGCAGGATCGACCACAGCCGGCGCTCGGCGTCGGTCATGTTTACGCGGAGTTGGCGGGCGTTGAGGTTGGACATGGTCAAGCATACGACAAAACGGAAAAACCCTCACCCTCCCATCGCTAAAGCGATGGGCCCCTCCCTCTCCCGTTTCACGGGCGAGGGTGTAGAACGAAGCCTCCCTCAACCTGCCTTGGCTTCCTCGCTGTCGATCAAATCGCGCCTTCCTTACTATCGATCAAATCGACGATGTCGCGCATGATCGCAGTAAGGTCGTAATCCTTCGGCGTATAGACGCGGGCGACGCCGGCGGCTTTCAGGGCGGCGGCGTCGGCGGGGGGGATGATGCCGCCGACGACGACCGGGATATGGCCGATGCCGTTGGCGCGCAAGGCTTCGAGCACGTCGGCGACCAGGGCGCCATGGCTGCCGGAGAGGATCGACAGGCCCACCACATGCACGCCTTCTTCAAGCGCCGCATTGGCGATCTGGGCGGGGGTGAGGCGGATGCCCTCATAGACGACCTCGAAGCCGGCGTCGCGGGCCTTGAGCGCGATCTGTTCGGCGCCATTCGAATGGCCGTCGAGGCCGGGCTTGCCGACCAGCATCTTGAGCCGTCTTCCGACCCGCTCCGACACCTGCGCCAGACGCTCGCGCACGGCGCCGATCTCGGCCGACGAGCGGTCGCTCGCCACGGCCTGGGCGACGCCGGTGGGGGCGCGGTATTCGCCGAAGATCCGGCGCAGCGTGCCGGCCCATTCGCCGGTAGTGACTCCGGCGCGGGCGCAGGCGATCGAGGCCGGCATGATGTTGCTGCCGTCGCGGGCCGAGGCGCCGAGGGCTTCCAGCGCCTTGTCGGCGGCAGCCTGATCGCGTCCCGCCCGCCAGGCTTTCAGCCGCTCGATCTGCTGGGCTTCAGCCTTGGCGTCGGGCACCAGGATCTGCGCCTCGCCCTCGGCCATCAGCGGCGAGGGGGTGCTTTCGGTAAAGCGGTTGACGCCGACGACGATCTGTTCGCCGCTTTCGATCGCGGCCAGACGCTCGGCATTGGATTCGACCAGACGGCGCTTCATATAGCCGTTCTCGATCGCGGCCACGGCGCCGCCCATGCGGCGGATGCGCTCCAGTTCCTCCAAGGTCTCGGCCTTGATCGCGGCGACCTTGGCGGCGATCACCTCCGAGCCGTCGAAGATGTCGCCATATTCGAGGAGATCGGTCTCATAGGCGACGATCTGCTGAAGCCGGAGGCTCCATTGCTGATCGAAGGGCCGGGGCAGGCCCAGCGCCTCGTTCCAGGCCGGAAGCTGCACCGCGCGGGCGCGGGCGTTCTTCGACAGCACCACCGCCAGCATTTCAAGAAGGATGCGGTAGACGTTGTTTTCCGGCTGCTGCTCGGTCAGGCCGAGCGAGTTGACCTGCACGCCGTAGCGGAAGCGGCGGAACTTCTCTTCGGCGACGCCGTAGCGCGCTTCACAGATCTCGTCCCACATCTCGGCGAAAGCCCGCATCTTGCAAAGCTCGGTGATGAAGCGGATGCCGGCATTGACGAAGAAGCTCATGCGCCCGACGATCTTCGGCAAATCCGCCGCCGGCACCTGGCCCGAAGCCCGCACCGCGTCGAGCACCGCCTCGGCATTGGCGAGCGCGAAGGCGATCTCCTGCACCTGCGTCGCTCCCGCTTCCTGCAAATGGTAGGAGCAGACGTTCAGCGGATTCCATTTCGGCATCTCGGCGCCGGTGAAGGCCACGACATCGGTGGTGAGCCGCAGGCTCGGCCCCGGCGGGAACACGTAGGTTCCGCGCGAGAGATATTCCTTGAGGATGTCGTTCTGCGTCGTCCCGGCGAGCGATTTCCGATCCGCCCCCTGTTCCTCCGCCACCACGGCATAGAGCGCCAGCAGCCAGGGCGCCGTCGCATTGATGGTCATGGAGGTGTTCATCCGGGCCAGCGGAATGCCGTCGAACAGCGCCCGCATGTCACCCAGATGCCCGACCGGCACGCCGACCTTGCCGACCTCGCCCCGCGCCAGCGGATCGTCGCTGTCATAGCCGGTCTGCGTCGGCAGGTCGAAGGCCACCGACAGCCCCGTCTGTCCGCGCGCCAGATTGGTGCGATAGAGCTCATTCGAGGCGGCCGCCGAGGAATGACCCGAATAGGTCCGAATGAGCCAAGGCTCCTCACGAACCGTCTTTGCCGCCGCCGTGCCGTCGCTCATCGCTCTCCCTCGCTTACTTCGTCGAATTTCGAATTTAAGGATCCTGAGCGGAGACTATAGCGAAAGGCAGCTGGGAATGCGAAGCCCCGACTGCGCCGGGATGGATTCCGTGTTAAACTCACTGGCCCCAAGGGGATGGGAGTTTATGATGGGATCGCTCTACGACACGGATTTCCACGCCTGGGCGGCCGAGCAAGCCGCACTCCTGCGCGCCGGCAAGTTCCAAGCATCCGATATCGAGCATATCGCCGAGGAGATCGAGAGCATGGGCCGGACGGAGAAACGCGAACTGGTCAACCGCCTGGCCGTGCTCCTCCTGCATCTCCTGAAATGGCGGTATCAGCCGTCCTTGCGCGGCAATAGCTGGCGCCTGACCATCAAGGAGCAGCGGTTCCGGTTGGAAAGCCATCTTGCCGATAATCCCAGCCTCAAGGCGAAACTCGCCGACGCCATGATCGAGGGCTACCGTCTCGCTCTCATCGAAGCCGAACGCGAAACCGGCCTCGACGAGGCGACCTTCCCGAATGCCTGCCCGTGGAGCTATCAGAGCCTGATGGACTCGGATTTCTGGCCGGGAGCGTGAGGGGCTAAAACGGCTATGACGGCCGCGGCACCAGTTTCGAGCCGTGCTTTTCCTTGACCTCCGCGACCTTGGTCAGCATCTCCTTGAGATTGTCGATCACCCGAATAACATCGGAATATAGAGTAGAACTATGGCGGCAAGACGACCATTCCGGGGGCCGCTTGCTGCGCGGGAACCGTTCCTGACCCCACCGGGGTGATCGCAGTTCCGATGGTTTTTGGCCGTTTATTGATACGGGAACGCTATTATCTGCCGGTCCGTTTATTCCATGAAGGCAGCACAACCCAGACGTTTGTACGATTGCTGCTGCAACAATTTACCGATACGGAGAATTCCAGATGTATAATCTTAAATCCATCGTTAAATCGGTGCCGGGATTTTCTAAATTGTCTCGCTACCTAAGGAAAAAATACGAGCCCAGTGGTGGGTTTTATTCGGCTTCACCGGATGTGTTGGTCGCCTTGACCAAAGCGTTCGAAATTCAAAAATCCCAGAAGGCAGCCGGGCGCAATTTACTTGACGGTTACGGATATTACGAATTCGGCATGTTCCGGGGGTTCAGTTTTTGGTTTGCAGAACAGATATCCCGCGAGTTTGCCGGACCAGATTTTCGTCACTTCGGTTTTGACTCATTCGAGGGATTGCCTCAGCCCGAACTTGAGAGCGAAGCAGCCGCCTTTAAAAAAGGTGATTTCCGCGGCTCTTACGAGGATGTAACGGCAAATCTTAAGAAATTCGGCGCAGATTTTTCAAGGATGAAGCTACACAAGGGTTTCTTCTCGGATGATCTTTTTGCGGATATAAAGAAACACGAGAATTTTGTTCCGATTTCAATATGTTTAATTGATGTGGATCTTTATACATCGTGCATACCCGTCTTGGAATTTATTAAAGAGTATTTAGTGGAAGGATCCATACTGCTATTCGACGATTATAACCAATTCGGAGAGGATAATGACTCCGGTGAAAGAAGGGCATTAATAGAATTTGAGCAGAGAAATCCTGGATTCCAAAAACAGCACCTTTTTAATTACGGGTGGGAAGGCGTGGCATTTAAAGTTCTATCGATATAGGGGGGGGCGGAGGCGCGTGGCGCGTTCCGCCTGGGCTTCATGTCTGGCGGACGATGGCGGCGCGGCAACCCCGGCCTGGCAGCGGAAGCATTGGGAGCCGTTCCTGCCGAACGCGAATAACGGGAACTTCCTTGTCGATACGCGTGGCGGTGCGTAACAAGGGAGTGACGGGCTGAAGGAAGAGGCCCGGCACATTTGCCGCGGATATAGGGCGGAAGGTGCTGCACCTTCCGCCCTGTGCCTTGCCATAACCACAATTTTCGTGCCCCTAACCCCTAGAGCGTTTTCCAATCAAGTCGGATCGGAAGTCCAAGCGGAAAACGCTCTAGATTCTTGATTTTGTCGCATTTTCTACGTCCAACCGGAAGGCCACTTGGTCGGAAAATGCTCTAAGTCACCGGAGTCAGTTCGAAGCCGACGACACCGCCGATGGCCTTTGCGAGATCCGCCAGCGTACAGGGTTTTGGCAGGATGGCGGCGGCACCGACCTGACGGCCGATGTCCAGGATAAATTCGTTGGTCTCCCCCGTCAGCAAGATCACGGGGATGTGCGTATTCTTCAGGTCTTTGTCGAGCCGCATGGCGTTGATGAATTCAAGGCCGCCGCCATTCTCCATATAGAGATCGCAGAGGATGACATCCGGCGCCGCTTTCCGGCTTTTCAATATGCCGAGGGCGGTTTCGCCGCTTTCAGCCTCGATGACATCGGTAATGGCCAGATTGCGGAGCATCCTCGAAATGATCGCGCGCATGCTTCGATGATCGTCAATGACAAGCACCTGAATTTGGACGGCCATCTAACGACATAACTCCTTCGGTCGCACGGGCCGCCATGGTCACGAAAATAGGTTTAATTAATCATGAAGGCCGGATGACGCCGAGATCGCGCCGCGATGCAGGCTTTTGAGAGGGCAAAGACTTGATTTACGAGATAGGCCATCGCGGCGTATCGTGTCCGCATGAAATGATCACCCTTTTCCTCACGTAAAGGCCGCTTCATGACGACGATTGAAATCGAACTGCCCGAGGCCACGGCGAAAGCGGCGCGTGAGGCGGGGCTTTTGACGCCGCAAGCGCTCGACCGGTTGCTTACCGACGCGATCCGGCGGCGGCAGGCAGCATCGTCGCTTCTCGCGGTCGCCGACCGCGTGGCTGCCGCCGGTATCGGGCCGATGTCGATGGAAGAGATCAACGCAGAGGTGAAAGCCGCGCGGGACGAGCGGCGGCAGCGTGCGGGCGGTCATTGATACCAACGTGCTGCTGTCGGTCCTGTTCTGGGGCGGGCCGCCGCATGTGCTGTTGGAGCATGTCCGGGGCGGGGCGGTTGTTATGATAAGCAGTCCCGGACTGCTCGCCGAATTCGCCGATGTTCTCGGTCGCCCCAAATTCCAAGCGATCCTCGCCGGTTCCGGCACCAAGCCCGAGCTTCTGTTGGCGGAACTCCGGCGGATAGCTGAAATCATCGATGCTCCGCCATTGCCGGAACCGGTATGCCGCGATCCCGATGACGACGCCGTGCTCGCTTTGGCGGTCGCCGCACAGGCTGATCTGGTCGTTTCGGGCGATGCCGATTTGCTCGATCTTGGTGCCTATAGCGGCATTCGGATCGTTGCGCCCGCTCAATCTCTCTCGATAATTGCCCATCCTTGTAATTAAATTACAAAATTCCTGTTCGGGCGGGCAGGAACCTAACGTTTTTGATTGCCCCTGGAATGTTCTTCCATTACAAGCCGTTTTTTTTCACCTGCCGCGCCGAAGCATGAACGATGCGGCGGGGAAGTTGTGCGTCTCTACCCTAGGGGCCGATTGAATGAGTGAGTCCGCCGCCGCTGTTCCGCTTACGCCCGCTTCCGGGTCGAAGCAGGTCGTCAAGGATCTGTATGAGGTCGGGGAGATCCCGCCCATGGGCCATGTGCCCAAGCAGATGTATGCCTGGGCGATCCGCCGCGAACGGCATGGGCAGCCGGAAGATGCGATGCAGCTCGAAGTCGTGCCGACGCCCGATCTCGGGCCGGACGAGGTGCTGGTCATGGTCATGGCCGCCGGCGTCAACTACAACGGCGTCTGGGCGGCACTCGGCAAGCCGATCTCGCCCTTCGACGTGCATAAGGCCGAATATCATATCGCGGGTTCGGATGCCGCCGGCATCGTCTGGGCGATCGGGACCAAGGTGAAGCGGTGGAAGGTCGGCGATGAGGTCGTCGTCCATTGCAACCAGGACGATGGCGACGACGAGGAATGCAACGGCGGCGACCCGATGAATTCGCCGTCGCAGCGGATCTGGGGCTATGAGACGCCGGACGGCTCCTTCGCCCAATTCGCCCGCGTTCAGGGCCGCCAGCTGATGCCGAGGCCCCTGCATCTGACCTGGGAAGAAAGCGGCTGCTATGTGCTGACGCTCGCCACCGCCTACCGGATGCTGTTCGGGCATCGCCCGCATGTGCTGCGGCCGGGGCAGAACGTCCTGGTCTGGGGCGCCGCCGGCGGTCTCGGCTCCATGGCGATTCAGCTTATCTCGACGGCGGGGGCCAATGCGGTCGCGGTCATATCCGAAGACGACAAGCGCGATTTCGTGCTCTCGCTCGGCGCCAAGGGCGTGATCAACCGCAAGAAATTCGATTGCTGGGGCCAACTCCCCGATGTCGACGATGCCGCCGCCTATGCGGCCTATATGAAGAAATGCCGCGAATTCGGCAAGGCGATCTGGGACGTTACCGGCAAGGGCAACGACGTCGATTTCGTCTTCGAGCATCCGGGCGAGCAGACCTTCCCGGTCTCCTGCTTCGTGGTGAAGCGCGGCGGCATGGTCGTGTTCTGCGCCGGCACCACCGGCTACAACCTGACCTTCGACGCGCGTTTCGTCTGGATGCGGCAAAAGCGCATCCAGGGCAGCCATTTCGCCCATCTCCTCCAGGCCAGCCAGGCCAACCGCCTGATGGTCGAGCGCCGCATCGATCCCTGTATGTCGGAAGTCTTCTCCTGGCTCGACATCCCGCGCGCGCACACGAAGATGTTGAACAATCTTCATAAGCCCGGCAACATGGCGGTGCTGGTCCAGGCCAAGCGTCCGGGGATGCGCACGCTCGAAGAAGCCATCGACGCCTGAGAAAAAGACGCCACCCGATAACGAAACCGTTTCCATCTGCTTTGCGAGTATCGAAGTGAACAGCGCCGACAATTTGCAGCCGATCGCGTTTCCCCATCTCCTCGCCCTGACGAGCCGCGCGCTTGAGGCGGCGGACACGCTGCTGGCTTCGGCCAAGCAGGCGGTGACGGCGCTGGTGGCGCCTTCGGGCAAGGTGGATGCCGATCTGGTCGACCGCCATCAATACGCGGTTCACGGCTTCGCCTGGTACGCGACCTATGTCGAGGCGTTGCGGCAGATGCGGCACTGGGCGGTGGGGCTGAGCGACAACGGCGAGCTGCGCGAGATCGAGACCCTGATGCTCCAGGCCGCCTATGGCGAGTATCTGGCGCAGCTCCAGGGCGGCATCGCGATTTCCCAGGTGGAGATCATCCGCCCGCTCGATATGGGCCTCGGAGAGGCGGATATCGAGGCCTTCCGCCAGCCCGAGGTGCTGGAGCTGATCCGGACCGGCAATACCCCGGCGGTGCGCACGAAGATCGCCTTGCTCCTGGAGCATTCGCTCGATACCGGCGATTTCGGGCGGGTGGCGCTCGGCGACGAATCGCTCGACATGATCCGCGAACAGTTCCGCCGCTTCGGCGCCGACCGGGTGACGCCCTTCTGCCATGAATGGCATTTGAAGGACGAATACATCCCGATGGAAATCGTCACGGAGATGGCCGAACTCGGCGTCTTCGGCCTGACCGTGCCGGAGGAATATGGCGGGCTCGGCCTTGGCAAGCTCGCCATGGTCATCGTCTCGGAGGAACTTTCCCGCGCCTATATCGGCGTCGGCTCGCTCGGCACCCGTTCGGAGATCGCGGCGGAACTCATCCGCCTCGGCGGCACCGAGGAGCAGAAGCAGAACTGGCTGCCGAAGCTTTCCTCCGGCGAGATCCTGCCGACGGCGGTCTTCACCGAGCCCAATACCGGCTCCGATCTGGCGAGCCTCCGCACCCGCGCGGTGAAGGATGGCGATGTCTATAAGATCACCGGCAACAAGACCTGGATCACCCACGCGGCCCGCGCCGATCTGATGACGCTCCTCACCCGCACCGGCGCGCCGGATAGCGGCTACAAGGGGCTCTCCATGTTCCTGGCGGAGAAGCCGCGCGGCAATGACGAGACGCCTTTCCCGGCGGCGGGCATGTCGGGGGGCGAGATCGAAGTCCTGGGCTATCGCGGGATGAAGGAATTCGAAATCGGCTTCGATGCGTTCGAGGTTCCGGCTGAAAACCTCCTGGGCGGCGTCGAGGGGCAGGGCTTCAAGCAGCTCATGTCCACCTTCGAGAGCGCCCGCGTGCAGACGGCGGCGCGCGCGACCGGCGTCGCGCAGAATGCGATGGAGCTGGGCTGGCGCTATGCCCTCGACCGCATCCAGTTCGGCCACCCGCTGTTCAAATTCCCGCGCGTCCATGGCAAGCTCGCCTGGATGGCGGTGGAGACCATGATCGCCCGCCAGCTCACCTATTTCTCCGCCCGCGAAAAGGACAGCGACCGCCGCTGCGACATCGAAGCCGGCATGGCCAAGCTGCTCGCCGCCCGCGTCGCCTGGTCCAACGCCGACGCCGCCCTGCAGATCCATGGCGGCAACGGCTACGCGCTGGAATACCAGATCAGCCGCGTCATCTGCGACGCCCGCATCCTCAACGTCTTCGAGGGCGCCGGCGAGATCCAGGCCCAAGTCGTGGCGCGCGGGCTTCTCGGCGGACGGAACTAAAGGCCGCAACGCATACTCTTCCGACGGCTATAACGCATTGCGGCATAGGGCGCGTTGCGTTATGATGCAATCGTGATCGTCTCGTTCCGTTGCCGGGAAACGCGCGTCATATGGAGCGGCGAGTATAGCCGCCGCCTCCCATCCGAAATCCAGGCGGCGGCGCTTCGTAAGCTTCGCCTGTTGTCGGCAGCCAAGCGGTTGGATGATCTCCGTGTGCCGCCGGGCAATCGTTTGGAGAGCTTGCAAGGCGATCGTGCTGGACAGTACAGCATCCGCATCAACGGCCAATGGCGCATTTGTTTCCATTGGTCGGAGGGAGGCCCTACCGATGTTGAAATCGTCGATTACCATGGCTGATCATCTTCATAATCCCCATCCCGGCGAAATTCTTGCCATCGAGTTCATGGAGCCGATGGGAATATCGCAGAACGCCTTGGCCCGAGCCCTTCATGTGGCCCCGCGCCGCATCAACGAAATCGTCAACGGAAAGCGGGCTGTGACAGCCGATACCGATCTTCGCCTTGCCCGCTATTTCGGGGTTTCGGAGGGAATGTTCCTTACGCTCCAGACCGAATATGAGCTGATGGAGCGCAAGCGCGAGATCGGCGGGGTGCTCGACGCCATTCATCCGCACGCGGCGTAATCCGGCGCACATGGGGCGAGGTTCAGCGGATTTTCCTTCGATTTCATGCGGGAAGGCCGGGGGATACCGGGACGCCCAGCGGGATGAGTTGGCGGATAGAGCACCTCGCGATCCGTGAACGCAGCCGCGACGTCCTGGATAAGCGGATGGCCGCTCATGCCTTCGCCCCCGTCCCCCCTCATCCCCCTGTCCGCGCCGCTCAACCCGCGCTATATTCCTTTCATGCAGACCCTGATCACATATCTCATTCCGGTCGTCATGCTGGCGACCCTTGGCGTTTTGGTTTATGGCGTTGTCGGGATGGCGCGGGGCAAAAGTCCTGAGCGTTCGAACCGGCTGATGTGGACGCGTGTGGCTTTGCAGGGATCGGCGATCGTGCTGCTTCTGCTGCTGGCCGTGTTTGCAGGGCGCTGATGGGCTTTAGACGCTGATGGTGCGGTTGACGCGGATCTATACCCGTGGCGGCGATCGGGGCGAGACCTCGCTTGGCGATGGCACCCGCACGCCCAAGCACGGGTTGCGCGTCGAGGCCTATGGCACCGTGGATGAGGCGAACGCCACGATCGGACTCGCCCGGCTTTATGCCGAGGACGAGAGCGATTCCGGGGCCGCTGTGATGCTGGCGCGAATCCAGAACGATCTTTTCGATCTCGGCGCTGATTTGTGTACCCCGGAAGGCGGACACAAAGGCGAAGGCGCGCTCCGCGTCACGGCGGCGCAGGTGGCGCGGCTGGAGCGGGAAATCGATGCCCTCAACGCCGATTTGAAGCCGCTCGATTCCTTCATCCTGCCGGGGGGGCGGCCGGTTGCGGCCTATCTGCACCTCGCGCGGACGGTGACGCGCCGGGCCGAGCGGCTGGTAAGCGCCTTGGCCGAAATCGAGGAAATCAACGGAGAAGCGTTGAAATACCTCAACCGCCTGTCGGATCACCTCTTCGTTCTGGGCCGCTGGGCCAATGACAAGGGGGCGGCCGATCTGCTGTGGAAGCCGGGCGCGCACCGGGATTGACTTTTCCATGCTGCACCGCAATATCTCTACGATGGGGGCGCAGGAAAGTCTTGCCATATTGCTGTGCGCATGCACAAATCCCGCCGCTTCATAGATAGGGTATAAAATGAAGGTTCTGGTCGCGGTCAAGCGAGTCATCGACTACAACGTCAAGGTCCGGGTCAAGGCGGACAAGACCGGCATCGAGATGGCAAACGTCAAGATGTCGATGAATCCATTCGATGAAATCGCTGTTGAAGAGGCGCTTCGCCTCAAGGAATCCGGGGTTGCCACCGAGGTCGTAGTGGCCTCCTTCGGCGTCGCCCAGTGTCAGGAAACGATTCGCACGGCGCTCGCCATGGGAGCCGATCGCGGCATCCTGGTCGAAACCGGGGTGGAGTTGCAGCCGCTGGCGGTGGCGAAGCTGCTCAAGGCGCTCGTGGACGAGGAAAAGCCGGAGATCGTGCTGCTGGGCAAGCAGGCGATCGACGATGATTGCAACCAGACCGGTCAGATGCTGGCCGCACTCCTCGACTGGCCGCAGGGCACTTTCGCCTCGAAGGTCGAACGCGCGGGCGACCGCCTGCTCGTCACCCGTGAGGTCGATGGCGGGCTGGAGACGGTGAGCCTGAAGCTGCCGGCGGTGGTGACCACCGATCTGCGCCTCAATCTGCCGCGCTACGCCACGCTTCCCAATATCATGAAGGCGAAGAAGAAGCCGATCGACATGCTGAGCCCCGATGCGCTCGGCGTCGATGTGGCGCCCAGGCTCCAGACCCTCAAGGTCGAAGAGCCGGCGAAACGTCAGGCTGGCAAGAAAGTGGCCTCGACCGAGGAACTCGTCGACAAGCTGCGCCACGAAGCGCGCGTCATCTAGGGATTTGCGACAAAAATGGCCATTCTTCTCATTGCCGATCATTCGCAGGATGCCCTGAAGCCGGCGACGCTGAACGCCGTCACGGCGGCGAAGGCGATCGGCGGCGATATCCATGTTCTCGTGGCCGGGCAGAACGCAAGAGGCGCCGCCGAGGCTGCCTCCCGCATCGCCGGCATCGCCAAGGTGCTCCTGGCCGATGATGAAGTCTTCGCCCATGCGCTGCCGGAAAATCTGGCGGCGCTGGTGCTGAAGCTGGCGGAAGGCTATTCCCATGTGATCGCGGCGGCGACCAGCACGGGCAAGAATTATCTGCCCCGGGTCGCGGCCAAGCTCGACGTGGCGCAGATCTCCGACATCTCCGGCGTGGTCTCGCCCGACACTTTCGTGCGGCCGATCTATGCCGGCAACGCGCTGGCGACGGTGCAGTCGGCGGACCGGATCAAGGTCATCACGGTTCGCGGCACCGCCTTTCCGCCGGCGGCGGCGGATGGCGGCAGTGCTGCCATCGAGACCGTCGACGGGACCGGCGATTCGGGACTGGCGAGCTTCGCCGGGGCGGAATTGTCCAAATCCGAGCGGCCGGAGCTGACCAGCGCCCGCGTGGTGATCTCGGGCGGGCGCGGCATGCAGTCCGGCGAGAACTTCCATCTTCTCGAAAAAGTCGCGGACCGCCTGGGTGCCGCCGTCGGCGCCTCGCGCGCGGCGGTCGATTCGGGCTTCGTTCCGAATGATTACCAGGTCGGGCAGACCGGCAAGATCGTGGCGCCTGAACTCTATATCGCCGTCGGCATCTCGGGTGCGATCCAGCATCTGGCCGGAATGAAGGACTCGAAGGTCATCGTCGCGATCAACAAGGACGAGGAAGCACCGATCTTCCAAATCGCCGATTACGGATTGGTCGGCGATCTCTTCAAGATTCTTCCTGAGTTGGAGACGGAACTCGCCAAGCCCCGCTGAGGGGTGCGGGGGTGAAAAGCGGTATATCCTGTGAAATCGAGTGGGGCTGACATGATCAACAGTATCGGCATCATCGGCGCGGGACAGATGGGAAGCGGCATCGCGCATGTCGGCGCGCTGTCCGGCTTCCAGGTCCGTGTCGCGGATATCAACCCAGCCCAGCTCGACCGTGCGCGGGAGGGGATCGAAAGCGGTCTCTCCCGTCAGGTGGCGAAGGGCAAGATCACGGAGGCGGATAAGAAATCGGCCCTGCCGCGCATCACCTACGGTACGGATTACGCGGCATTCGGCGATTGCGACATCGTGATCGAGACGGCGACCGAAAAGGAAGAGATCAAGCGGGAGATCTTCAAGCAGCTCATCCCGAATCTCCGGCCCGATACCATCGTCGCCACCAACACTTCATCGATCTCGATTACCCGCCTTGCGGCCACCACCGACCGGCCCGGCAAGTTCATCGGCATGCATTTCATGAATCCGGTGCCGGTGATGGCGCTGGTGGAGCTGATCCGCGGCATCGCCACCGAGGAGCCGACGTTCCAGACGGTGAAGGAACTGGCGCTCAAGCTCGGCAAGATCCCGGTCGCGGCCGAGGATTTCCCGGCCTTCATCGTCAATCGCATCCTCCTGCCGATGATCAACGAGGCGGTCTATACGCTGTATGAAGGCGTGGGCTCGGTCGATGCCATCGATACCGCCATGCGCCTCGGCGCCAACCATCCGATGGGGCCGCTGGAACTTGCCGATTTCATCGGCCTCGATACCTGCCTGTCGGTGATGCAGGTGCTGTATGAAGGTCTGGCCGATTCGAAATACCGCCCCTGTCCGCTCCTGGTGAAATATGTCGAAGCCGGCTGGCTTGGCCGCAAGGCGGGGCGCGGCTTCTACGATTATCGCGGGGAAAAGCCGATCCCAACGCGGTAAGGTTGGGGGCAGCCTTTTTTCCACTGCTCGCGCTTGTGCCGTGCAGCATTTTCGGTTATCAAAATTTCTGCCGTCCTAATCCAAGGACGTTGACGCGGAAGGGATGACCGGACGTGGTCAGCTGTTTCGATGCAGATTGATAACTGTCCGGCCTTAGTGCTGAACGCGGATTTCCGTCCGCTCAGCTACTTCCCGCTATCGCTGTGGTCATGGCAGGAAGCGGTCAAGGCCGTGTTCCTGGACCGCGTCAATATCATCTCCCAATATGATCAGGTCGTCCGCAGCCCGAATTTCGAGATGCAGCTGCCGAGCGTCATTTCGCTGAAGGACTATATCCCGGCGGTGCGCCGTCCGGCCTTCACCCGGTTCAATGTGTTCCTGCGCGACCGTTTCACCTGCCAGTATTGCGGCAAGGTTTTTCCGTCGCAGGAACTGACCTTCGACCACGTCACCCCGCGCGCCAGGGGCGGGCGCACGACCTGGGAGAATGTGGTCACGGCCTGCTCGGCCTGCAACCTCGTCAAGGGCAGCCGGTTGCCGCATGATTGCGGCATGCATCCAAGGCAACGGCCCGTTCAGCCGACGACATTTGTTTTGCAGGAGAATGGGCGGGCTTTCCCGCCCAATTTTTTGCATCAGAGCTGGCGTGACTTCCTATACTGGGACACGGAACTCGATCCCGTATAGGGGTTATTCTCCTGGTTCTTTCCCGAAGCCCCCGCCGCCCGGCGTTTCCAGAACGAAGACGTCGCCGGGGTCGAGCGTGACGCTGTGGGTGCCGCCGAACTCCTCGCTCGTGCCGTCGGCGCGCTCCACCCAATTCCGCCCGAGAGCCCCGTTCTCGCCGCCTTCCAGCCCGTAGGGGGCGATGCGGCGGTGGCTGGCGAGGATGGCGGCTTCCATGCGCTCGCGGAAGCGGATGCGGCGGGTGACGCCGTCGCCGCCCCGGTGGCGGCCCCGTCCGCCGGAGCCCTGGCGGATGGCGAATTCCTCGACGGTCACGGGGAAACGCCATTCGAGGATTTCGGGATCGGTCAGGCGCGAATTGGTCATATGGGTCTGGACCGCGTCGGCCCCAT
>Ga0265327_10000770_pt1 | contig 49426 bp, 71 predicted proteins | sample 41621metaG_FD_202089 | JGI IMG/M metagenome (GOLD analysis project Ga0265327, IMG submission 202089) | Rhizosphere microbial communities from Carex aquatilis grown in University of Washington, Seatle, WA, United States - 4-16-21 metaG | ecosystem: Host-associated > Plants > Roots > Rhizosphere... | reverse complement strand
AGGGGATCTCCTTCGACACCGGCATCCGCTACCACGGCACAAGCGTGCAGGGCCTCAGCTGCGGCTGCCACGCCTGCGGGATCGCGGCGGAGCAGGCGCTGATGGACGGCGAGGTGTCGCACGCACGGCGCGAAGGGCGCCTGGACGACGCCCGGGAGATGCAGATGGCACTCCAGACGCGCTACCAGCGCAACGGAGTTGACGCTGAGCCCCCCGAACAGGAGGATTGGGACGGGATGGTCGGCGGAGTGCGGCTCATCTCCGATGAGGCAAGGGTGGTAGCCTGATGGCCTTCTCCTACACCATCATGCCCGACTTCTTCCTTGGCCAAGACCGGATCGCCGTCGAAATGCGGTCTGATCTGCTGCTCGCAATCGAGGATGGCAGCAAGCACGAAGACGTGCGGATGCTGACCGGCTACGACGCGGAGACCGACAACCTGTTCGTCACCCTCCACTGTGAGGCGTGCCAGCGCAACAAGACACTCACCTGGGGCGCGATGTCGGCGCAGAGGGGGTGGAAGGGGCACCACGAGTGCATGTTGTGGCTCCGAGAGGAGCTATGCCGCGGATGCATCAGCTTCATGGACGAACCGTGCTTCTCGATGGAGGGCGTGGCCGAACTGAGCGAGTGGATCACGCTTCTGCTGGCCGCAGCGGAGCCATACGGGCTCTCACGGGAAGCAATCGCCGTCGAAGCCCGCTCCAAGCGCCTCGCAGACCGGGATCGCACGATTGACGTGCTCCGAAAGCTCGATTTCGCCGACGAGAAGGGCGATGACTGGCTTCTGAGGCCGATTCGGCTCCCGGAAGGGCACCCGATGCGGCTGAGGGTGGTTTGATGCCCGTGATTCCGCCGAAACCACCGACATACCACAAATTCCCGCTCACACCCTGGCAACACGGGCGCCCGAAGCACCTGATCGCCGCCCGAACACTGTGGGATGCCCAGCATTTCGCTGAATCCAGAGGCTGGAGGGAGTCCGATTGGGACTACGTGAGCGGCATCGCCGACCTCGCCCGCTCCAGACCCGGCATCGAGATCCTGTGGGACTTGTGGGGCGGCCACGGCACCCTGCAATCGCGCCTGCGGGACACCACCTACGTCCACGGATGGTGGCAAGGGAGGGGAGGAAAGCTCTTTGCCCCCCTTCCGGGGAGGTTCGAGATCGCTGCGGCAGCCGCCGAGAAGGCCATCCTGCTCGATCCCCGCACCCAGTTCAACGACATCCGCCCTCCACAGGGGTAAAACCGCCCTTTTGGCGCACTATCCCCTATATAGCGCCCTACGGCGCTGCTCCAGATGGCTCCTGATGCGGGTGAGAACCCCCTGAACCCGTCCGCCGCGCCAGCGGCCGAACGAGCAGGCACCAACCCGGGGGTTCGAGCCCTCTCCGGCGTTATATAGAGACTATAAGGGGTAACACAGTGGGCAAACCCGCATTCCTCCATGGGTCTGGAGGAGGCTCTAAAGATGGCTCTCAGCACCCTCACGGGGGCGCTGGGGGCCATTTCTTTTGGGGGAATGGCAATGGGGAAGTGCCTTACTCTCTCCTACGCGCACGCAAGGGGGCCGAGCCCATCACGCCCGGGGCCGACCGACCATGGGGACATGCGCAAAAGACTTCTCTTGACGGCATGACCCCGGTGGTGTAGCCGACCGTCCGCACATCACCCGATGGTTGACCATGCAAGTAAGTACATGAGTGAGGGGTAGCCCATCCATGTGCGCAACATGATGCACTAGACAGTGTGCACTAGCCTGTGCATTCGCGTGCGCATGGACTAGAGCAGGGGATCATACGGCAGGGGATATGACCGATTGCTTGAGATTCACCCTAATGGGTGATATGATTCGTTGCGCAACGGAGCGATAAAGAGATTGCACCACGGAATGAGCAAGCAAGATCCGGCGAGATGAGATCCCCGGATTCCCCGGCGGGGGAGGGAGAGAGACCCTAGTGTCGCGGCGGACGGCAGTAGACCGGCCCATGAGATCGCCCTAGCGGCGGTTGATGCGCCCAGTAGCACCGTCCGACCTCGCCCCTGGCAACAGGGAGCGGATCGCAAGTCGGTACAGCCCCCGACCACATGCCGCGGGACATGAGCACATATCCCGCAGCTAAGACTTGATCGATGCCCGACTGAGCCGGACGCCCCATACCGCGTCCCCGGGCATCCCAGCGGCGGGAGCGGGCAATGCCCCCCGCCGAAATCGTGCTTACCCGGGACTGTGGCGCAGGGTGCAACCTGCCGCCTGCCCGGGTGAGCCGGGAGACATCAGCACATCAGTACCGACAACCTGAGCCAGTAAGGGAGCAACCATGAATCACCGCGTATGCACCATCGATATGGACGGACGCCCGGCAGTCCTGGGCTACTTCCGATCTGACGTGCAGGCTGAGGCCGAATGCGACCGATTCCCCGCGGACTGCCCGGTCTGGGCGGAGTCCTTTGATCCCGACTACGGGTGGGAATGCCGGTGATCCTCGCCCTTCTCATCCTGCCCGCGGCGTCCGCCGCGCTGACCTATCTCACCCTTCGCCCCTAGGAGGCAACAATGTCACGGTTCTACGCATCGATCAATGGCAATCGCGGGGAGGCAACCCGCTGCGGACATTCCATGATAACCGGACACGTCCGGGGATGGCAGTCCGGCGTCCGTGTCGATGGCCACGCCGACAATAACGGCGAGGACATGTTCTACGTGTACGCCACCGGCGGGAGCAGCGCGGCCTATCACAGCACGTTGATTGGCACCGTGCGGGTGGTTGACGGCCAGCCGGTGTTCACCCCTGAGACCCGAACGCTGGCCGCATGATTTGTGCCCCGACAGCGGCCGTGCACGACCTGAGCGGCCACATCTCCGTGACCGCGGCCGTGCGCCACATCGAACGGGATCAGGCGGCGCCTATCGGCTACTGGCTAGTCCGGGAGTTCGGCTTCAAGTGCGTTCGTATCCGGCTGGCGGCCGACCACGTGCCCGCGGCCATCCAGCCGCAAATCATGTACGGACTGAGGGAGTCCGTGACCATCGACGGGAGGGAATCATGAGTGTGACCTACATCGGCGCAAGCGGGAGCCGCAAAGAGTTCCGGGTGACCGACACGTTCGGCACCTACTCGCTCAACGGGCCGACGTTCGGCCTAGGCCCGGTCTATCTCACCCTGCCCGGGTGGGGAGCCGCTATCCGCGTCGATGATCCCGGCCGGTTCGGCGAGCGATTTGACCGGACGTGGGTTGACGCATTCGCGGCCGGACGGACTGAGGCCGCGCACACCCCTGCACTAACCGCCTAGATCGGTACCGCCCGGGTTCAACTCCCGGGCTAGGCATTCGCACTGAGAAACCGCGGCACTGAGATACCGCGGACGTGCGCGACACACCCCAAATACCTGAGCCAGTAAAGGAGGCATTGTGCAGCTTCGCGGAGCATTCGCGGCCGACGTGTCCGGTGACGTGCCGGTCAAAGTGTGGCCGGTGACAGACACCCCGGAATCGATGTTCTACGAGCGGAGCATCGGTGCCATCGCCGGGCCGTCCGGCGTAGGCAAGTCGAATATCACGTTCAAGCTTGCGGCCGACTTCAGCCGCACCTACGGCCCGGTTATCTTCAGTAACCTTGAAGACGATCCTGCCGTGCAGAAGTACCGGCTGGAGGCGAACGGCGCCGACATGGCAAAGGTTCTCCTGGCGACGTTCAAGCTTCCGCGGGACTTGCGCGATCTGGAGTCACACATTGCCTACCTGGGCGCAAAGGTGTGCATCTTCGATACCACGGAGAAAACCCTAGGCCCGACCGGGAGCAAATGGGGAGCCTATCTGGCCGACCTCCGCACGGTGCTTGAGAACACTGACTGCATGGCGCTGTTCGTGCACCACACCCTGAAGTCAGTCCCGAAGAATGCGGACTGGCAGGCACTACTGGGCGGTTACACCTCCGGTCTGGGCGGGAGCGCACGCACGGTGCATCTCGTCGGCAAACGACCGGGCATGGCGGATCAGCTTCTGCTCGTACCGGCGAAGGATTCCAACGCCCCTCCGGGCGACGCTATCGCGTTCGACTTCGACACGGTGGATTTCACCATGTCGGACGGCCGCATGGCTGAGATCCCACGGCTGAGCATCGCCGAGAAGGGGATCAAGGTCACAAACCTCGCCGATGTCGTCAACGTTCGCGGTGAGGCATCCCAGCGTGGCCCTACCAACGAAAAGGTCATGGAGGCGCAGGAGTTCCTGACTAAGGCCCTGGCCAACGGCCCGGTGCCGGTGGCTGACCACTATCGGTGCGACAGCACCGGCAACCTGTTCTCCGTTGGCCACGTGCGGATGCACTCTAAGGCTGACGGCAGCGCGGGCATGTGCCCCTGTTGCGACGGGAGTGCCACCGATCAGGCGGGCATCTCAACGCTCGCCCAAATGGCTGGCGTGTCGAACGCTTCGCTCAAGCGGGCATACCTGAACCTGGAGTGCGGGAGCGACCGCCGCGGAGTGAAGGAAACCTCCATGGTCTATCGGTTCCTCGCTGAAACGCACCCTGCATGGAACGCGCAGGAACTGGCCAACGTGACCATGCATCCGAACGCAACGGCCGGAGAGTTTCGGCCGACGATCCAAACCACCATCTGAGGGAGGGACTGTGAACCACCGAATCGACTGCCCCGCGTGCGGGTGCCCCGACCAACACATCGGCGCCCTGTGCGGGTTCTGCGGGAGCACGGTTCCCGTACCTGCCGATGCGGTTGACGCTGACGGCACCCTGGCGGTCGATGAAATCATCGGCTGGAGGGGATGGGTTGTCGGATCTGACGGCCTACTTCGCTCGCCGACGTTTACGCACACCTGGACTCCCGGGCTATGGGAACGGGCGGAGTGCCAACAAGGCCCGGGACAGCTGGAGGCCGGTAGCCCCGGACGGCACCACGCCGACAACCCTGACCGCCGGTACCATCCGCCGGTCAAAGGGTGCGGGCATCCGCACCATGGTTGCGGGTTCTACGCTGGCCGCACGCACGCCCACCTAATCGGGATCGGTTACAGCCGGTTCGGTGTCATCGGGCAGGTGCAGCTGGCGGGCAAGGTCATCCCCGCGGTGAATGGCTGGAGGGCGGAGCGAGCACAGGTGCGGGCGATCTATGTCCCGTATGAATCGTGGAAACTCGTCAACCCCCTGCGCGACACCTACGGGCCGCACGGAGTCACGGTCGAGCTTGCGACAACTCAAATCCTGAGCCCGGACGTTGACGGAGGCATCATCGAATGGTGCCAGAAGTGCGGAGCGCGAATGCAACGCACATCGACAGAGTGCCCCACCTGTGGGCACATTCACACCTAGGAGGCAATCATGCTGACCCCGACCAATATCAACATCGGCGAGACTGACGACGATCAGCCGATTGAAGTCCCCATCCCTGAGCGGGTGCCGGAAAAGGTGCCTGAGCGCATCCCTGCCCCGACGCCCACCCCGACCCCCGAAAAGGTGCCCGCATGAGCGATATGACTTTCAACGCACAGCCGGTGCCCCGACACGTCGCGGTTACGATGTCGCGGGACTGCACGTTCGACCTGATTGTTACCCTCCGGGCCGCCGTCCGCGACCTGGAGGGACTGCCGGAGTCGATCCAGCAGGCGATCCTGCCCGCGCTGGAGGCATCCTACGACGGAGACCTGCCCGGTGGTATCTCTGACCCGCTGGAGGCTGTCTGACCCCTTGCGCTATGGTCTGCGCAACCCCGCGACCGAAAGAGGTTCACCATGTCCCGTACAGACTGGCGGGGGGAGGCGCAAGCGGAGGCCGATAAGGTCTCCGCCGCGCACTCCCTGCCTGGCAAGCTCATCGTAACGTCCCTAGACGGACACACAAAGCGGCTGACGTTTCAGCCAGAGGGCGAGTCCTACGTGCTGGAAGTCTCACCGGCGTTCACCCGGTGGGAAGACCTGCACACCTACGTCCGCGGCATGTTCGACGGCCTGAAGCTTGGCCGCCTGCACGATAGCACTACCCTGGAGGGCAGGGCAACCGAGTAGTCAACCCGCGTGTCCGCGCGGGAAAAACCTGAGCCAGTAAAAGGAGAATCACGTGACCACCATTGACACCCGTGTCGTCAACGACGGCACCGGCACCACCGTCACCCTGTATCAGCACGGCGAGACCTACGTGGTCGAGGCCGTCAACGACCGCGGCACCGCGTGCGTGACCTTGCACGACCGGGCCGACGCCGCACGGTGCTACATGCATCCCTTCAGCCGCACCGATTGGCTGGACTATCCCGGCCTGACTGAGGACGCCCGGGGCATCGGCCGCCCGCTGAGCAGCACGGAGTATGCCCTGGCGGAGCAGCTGGAGGTGGTCGCATGATCGTCCGCGCTGACACGCTGAAGCCTGGCGACCGTTTTCGGCACGGCGAACACACCGTGGAGGTGGTCGGGCTGGGCACAAACATGCCAGATAGGTTCGGCCACGATCTGATGCGCCTTTGGTGCCGGATTGTCGAAGGCCCTAACCGCATCGGCGACGAGGGCGATATGCCCTTCGGCCGCGACGGAGTGGTGGTGGTGGTCGCATGATTGGCACCTGCGCAAAGTCCGAGGTTAGCACCGGAGGGCACTACGCCCACCCGGTCTACACCGCCGCACCGGGGGTGTGCCTCAATGCGGAGCTTGTCGAGCGACTGCACGTGCTGGCCCTGGAGACCGCCGACATGATCGGCAGCGAGCAGGGACTGTTCTACACCATCGGCGGGAGCCTCTATGACCCCCCGGAGCCCAATGACCAAGCGGAGATCGGCAGCATGTCGATTCTCTGGGGCTACGAAACCGACGGCCTGCCCATCGAGATCGTGACAGTGACCGAAAACCGCGGGGAGCCGCTGGCGACGTTCGTGTACTCCATCGACCTGGAGGGCGACATTTGCGAGCTTGAGCGCACCGTGGACTGCCCCGACTACAACCCACCGGAGGGATGACAAATGGCGAATAAGCGAGACATCAAGCGCACGGTGGGACTCCGGGCAACGTCCGGCACCCGCACCCTGCGGTTCGGCATGGTGGCCGTGACCATTGGCACCTCGCCGGTGGCCGACACGACCGCCCGGGTGCAGGGTAGCTACCGTGCCCCGGACACCCTGGAGCCGGTGCAGCAGCAGTACGTTACCGGCGATGGCAAGGTGGTCAAGCCTGTCACCGCGTACACCGCCAGCGATGGCACCACGGTAGCCCTGACCGACAGCCAGAAACCCGCGAAGGATTCCGAGGGCGACGTGCGGCTGGTGGCAACGCCGGACGCTATCCCCGCGGAGCTACTTGCGGGGAGCACCCTGACCTGGCCGAGCACCACGGCCGACGATCCCGCCTACGTTCTGCTCGCCGCGTGGCTGAAGTCCACCGGCCGCACGTTGGTGGGGGAGTACATCGACCGCGGCACCACCAAGGTGATGGCCCTGCGCTGGAGCGACCTGTTCGAGTGCATCGTGGCGAGCACGGTGGTCTATCACGAGCGGGTGCGCTGGAGCAACGTCGAGACCATCCGCGAAGGGCTGGAGCGCATCGACGCCCCGGAGCCCGCCATGCTGGACATGGTGACCCACCTGTTCGACAGCCTGCCGGGAGAGTTCGACCTGGCAGCGGTGACCGACACCTACGCCACGGCCTTGCAGGAGGCCATCGACCTGGCAGCAGCCGGTACTCCGGCGCAGCCTCACGACTACCCCGGGGTCAAGCGTGCCGACCCCGCCGATCTGATGGCCGCGCTTCAAGCGTCCATCGACGCCAAAGCGAGCGAGCGGGCAACCGCAGCCGCGTAGGCACACTGAGCCCGTCACCGCCCTGAATGGGTGCAGGATCGAATCCTGCGGCGGGCAATCGCACACCCGGGATTGCCCACGAATCAAGACGCTACGCGGGGGCGCCGCATCGCGGTGCCCATCCCAAACTGCCCAGAACTGCCCAGAACTTGCATGCAAGCCGCGGCCGGGGGTGTCCGCCCCCGACCGCTGAGGTGTTCCCAAATACCTGAGCCAGTAAAGGAGAACCACGCCATGATATGCACGCCGCCGGTGAATGTCAACACCTACGGCCTGAACGCCGCACGCACCCGCACCTACTGCGGGCACGAGTTTGACGGCCAGCTGACGCAGCGGTACTCCCGCAGCATCGCCGGTCTGATGGAGTTCCCCCCGGTGGTTCACACCGGCGTGGTCTACACCGCCACGGACTCCGGGAGCGTGACCGCATTTGCCGCAAGCGACGGGCACAACCTGTGGCACGTCAACATCGGCGGGATTGCCGCCGACTCCCCGACATACCTCAACGGCCGCCTGTTCGTGGCCAGTCGTGGCAGCGGAGCGGGTGGGTTCACCGCCCTGAGCGCAGCCACCGGCAAAACCCTCTGGCGCCGCACCGGCTGGACGGGCGAATCATCGCCGTCCTCCTTCGGCCGCTGGATCTGCACCGCGAACACCGGAGGCACCGCAGGGTGCTTCGCTGGTGAGGGCGGACGCATGAAGTGGAGCATCGACACCGGCTGTAAGGTGACCGGCGCTCTGGCCCGGGTGGGGAGTTTCTTCTACCTGGGCACCTACTGCGGGCGGGTGCTGAAGATCGGCGGCTATCACGGCCGCGTGGTCTGGGATGCACCGGCCTGCACCGGAGCGATCTACGGCAACGTCGCCGTGCAGGATGGCCATGTGGTCGCACCCTGCCGGGACTCCAACGCCGTGGTCTCGCTTGACGCACAAACCGGCGCACGACAGTGGCGGGCAAGTACGGGCGGGCAGGCATACGCAAGCCCCGCCGTCACCCCCACGGCCGTGTACGCCGCTGGCCGCAATGGCACGCTTGTCCGGGTGTCCCTTGCGACCGGCGTGGTTACCTGGAGCACCACGGTGGACGGGCTGGTCATGGGCAGTCCCGTAGTGGTCGGTAACCGCGTGTTCTTCTCGGTCATGGGGCCGAGCTTCAAGCCCGGGCAAGTCCTGGGCTACCGCGTGGGCACCATGGCCCGCGCATTCACGTTCACAACCGACGGGCGGTATACGCCGGTTGTGCCGGACAGGGGGGATGGACTTCTCTGGATCGTCGGAGAAACCCACCTGTTCGCGTTCGCAAAATCCTGAGCCAGTAAGCACGTCGGGGGGTCGAACACATCGCCCCGTTGCAAACCCGCGTGCGCGACCCAATGGAGACCAACGCACATGGTCAAAGAGTTTCTACTCACAACGCTGTTCTTGGCGGGCACCATCGCCGCCGTGCTCTCGCTGTGCCACGTGGTGATCCCGTGAGCTACTACGACGAGCCCAACGAGCCCCGGATCTTGTCAGCCCGGGAGCTTCTATCCGCCGACGCCCGCACCCGCGGATTCGGCAACGTAGTCCCCATCGAGCGCGGCCTGTACCTGAAGGCCCGCCGCGGTGAGGCGGTGTACGCATGAGTTTCGCATTCGCGATATTCGGTGTGTACCTGTTCACTACTCTCACCGGCACCACGCGCCCGGAGGCCATGGCGCTCGCGCTCGTTGCCCTGCTTTTGGGCACCATCGCCGACGAGTTGAGCACCATTCGACGGCGGGTGGTCAAGTGAGTATGCGCCTGAGCAACGACGAGGTTGCCAAGCAGCAGCAGCGGGATTTCGGATTCCCGCACCCTGTGGAGCGGATCAAGTACCGGAGCCGGTTCGAGTTCGGGCCGACCGGCCTGCACCGCTTCATCGGCGGCAAGCGCATCGAGGAACTGGTGCGCAAGGGCTACAGCATGAGCGAGGCCATCACGATCCAGCTGATGCGGGGAGCCGACGCCGCCCTGGTGCCATCGGCCCGTCCGGCGCACCATGTCGAGCAGGTGCGGAAAGATCCCGACCGCTGGGACGCCTGCATCGGTGAGGCCCTGAAGGGCCGCGACCTGATGGGGGCAGCATGATGGATCTCTCGCCCCCAGAGGAGCAGCGGGCGATCCGTGAGGCCATCGAGGCTGACCGGGTTGCGAAGGCGGAGGCGGCAGCCGACTACCGGGTGCGCTCCAACTTTGTCCGCCGTGACCCCGGGCAGCACGCCCGCATGGCGAACGCCCTGGCCAGCGAATGGCAGGGTGCGCTGAAGCAGCTGGACGCTGACACGCGGCGCAACGACCTGCACCACGGACTCGCGTTCGAGCCCAACGGGGAGAACCTACAGACCCTGGTGCTGGAGTACCTGACCGGGTTCGGCTGGAACGGAGTCACCATGGCCGAGCTTGCGGAGGCAGTCGGTAGAGACCGCCGCCGTATCCGGCCGGTGCTGGAGGCCCTGATGGCCAGTGGCGACGTGGTATTTGACGAGTCGCCCACACGCGGAGGCGGGACGCCCCGCAAGCTCTACAAGCCCGTCGATGGTGCGGCACCTGTCCGGGTGTCCGACAACCTGGCGGAAACGCTGGAGGCCGCCGCCGACGTGTACTTCGCCGACACGGCCGACGCCCACGAGGCGGCAGCATGAACGCCGACGGAGTGACCCGGGAGATCGTGGTGGAAGGCGTGACCATCCAGTACGTGACCCCGGAGCAGATGCAGAAACTGCGGGAGCGCCGCTATCCGATCCTGGCCGATGACCTAGACGGGGTTGGCGGGGAGTCCGCAGATACCTGAGCCAGTATGCGTACCCTCTCCTGATCGCTCTCCCCATGCGGGATTGCGGGCGGTCGGGGGAGGGGGCGCCCTCCTTTTACTTAGATGGAGGGGAAACGACCAAAGGAGACCACATGAATCGACTGAGCAAGATCCTGTTCTTGGCGCTGATCGTGCTGGTGCTCGCCCCTGCGGCGGCCCTGGCGTGTCACGTGAGGGACACCGGCAACCCGCACGCCGACATTCTCGGCCCCTGTGGTGACCCGAAGTACGCATTCCAGATGGAGAACACTTCGGCCGCCCACGTCGTGACGTTCTACGCCACGTTCGTAGGCCCCAAGGGTGCCCCCCAGCGCCGCCAGTGGAACGTCGCCCCGAAGACGGAGCGCCGCACCATGTACTTCCACGTGCTCCCGGGCAGCCTGCTGGCCGTCGGGATCGTCCGCCCCCATGGCGACCAGATCATCGACAGCGAGTACGCGGTCAACACGGTGAACACCGGAGTCGCGTGCCCCGCCGACGGTAAGACCGGCGTGGTTACCCCGATCACCGGCATCGACCACACAGGAGAGGATCACTGATGACCCCGAGCAACACCATGCTGGCCGAGGCCGCCACGATCCTCAAGGGTCGGGGACGGTGGGCCAAGGGCTCGTATCGGACTTGGCGAAGCACCGAGATGACCGACGCTTCGGCGTGCTACTGCGCCATGGGTGCTCTGTCAGTGGCCGCCACCGACGGCGCCTGGCACGTCCCCACCGCGGAGGTGGTGACGACCCGCGGCTTCAAGACCGCCCGGGCCAAGCTGGCCAAGGCCGTCATCGAGCTTTACGGCCCGGTGAAGGACATCGAGGCGGAGAAGACCACGATGGTTCCGCCGAGCAGCCCCGAGGCCATCATCACCAACTTCAACGACGCCAAAAAGACGACCAAGGGCATGGTGCTCAAGGCGTTCGCACGGGCGCAGGAACTGTGATGTCGGCCGTCGGTGACGTGACCGAAACCGCGAACGGCCTGGCCCGAGCGGTGCCCATCCTGGACAGCCTGGGTGGGCAGAAGGAGCAGCATGAGTTCCTGGGTGACTGCCTGGTCGTCCTGGCGGCACGCGCCGACCTGACGCCCCCCGAGTTCTCCATCATGCTCATGGAGGCGTCGATGAACCTGAGCCCGCCCGCGATCATCAAGGCCGCGGAGCAGGCAGGGATCACCGTCCCGCCGTCCTGGCGCGAGTAGAAGAACCGCCCCCAAGGCGGGTACGGCATTGTGCTTACGCACGGTGTTGTGCTCGCTTTGGGGGCTCTTTCGTCGTTCTGCCCGTTGCCCGACGCTCTGAGCGGCATTCTAAGCCGTTCGTTGCGCAATCCGACCTAGGAGTCGCATGGCCCGCCGAAAGCCGCCAGCGCCCCAGCCAGTGGCCGATCCGGGCATTCCTGCCCGTCGGCAGGCTACGCGCACCCAGATCAAGGCCACGATCCGCAGTCAGGAGGCTAACGCCCGGGCATACGAGCGTGGTGACCGCCCGGTGAGCGCCGAGCGGTGCCGTGTCAACGCCGCTGAGGCCCGAGTCCGACTCTGCGCACTATCTCAAACCTGAGCGGTTTCGCAGCCTGCTTCCCCACACGGGCGGTGAGTCGGGGCCGTGGTAATCCCCGCCCTCTGGAGGTGCTCCCGTTCGACACGGGCGCCGCCCATCTGCACAACAACCTGAGCCAGTAAGGAGCGATGCCCCTTCTTGATGTCAGCCTGGTGGATCTCGTACAAGACGGGTTCCGCGCCAGCCGTAGGCCGCCTGACGGCCTACTTCACTGTTCCGGGGATCTCTGCGGCAGCCTGCGCCACGCGCAGCTGAAGGCCGCCGGTGCCCCGATGATCGATGAGGACGTGGTTAGTGAGACCCGGCTGATGCTGGGCACCCTGATGCACGGAGCCGTCGAGCGGTACCTCCGCAGCCAGCCGGTCATGCTGGAGGTCAAGCTGGATCGCTGGCTCCCCGAGGGCTGGTCTGGCACCGCCGACCATTTCGTCTGGAATGCCGAGAAGCGCGGGTTCGTGCTGACCGACCTGAAGACGATCAAGCCGGAGGGGATGCCCTACATCATCAAGGGCGGGATCAAGGACGAGCACATGCATCAGCTGTCCGCCTACTGGTGGGCCGCCGTCCGCGCTGGCCTGCCCATGGTGCACGGCATCGGCGTGCTCTACCTGCCCGTCGGTCAGATCGCCCCCAAGGACATTGCCCGGGTGGGCAAGGTCGCCCCGAGCTTTCAGGAGGGCACCCCGTACCCGCAGGAATACATCGAGGGGCTGATGCAGGATCGCTGGGCCGCCACGAAGGCGTACCTCCAAGAGGTGCAGCTTGCCCGCATCCTCGATCCGGACTTCTGGATCACGGACTCGCTCGCCCCGGTGCAGGATCGAGTCCCAAAGCTCTCGCTGAACAAGCAGCTGAAGGTGCCGAAGCTGAGCCAGCTGTTGGTGCCCCACTGGAGCGCCACCTATTGCCCGTTCCCTGACGAACTGTGCGATTGCAGCACCCAGAAGGTGCAGACCGTCGGATCGTGGGATCTAGACCCCGACGGTGCCCCGGTCTACATCCCCCGGCAGGGAGTGCCGCAGCCTGACGTGCTGACCACCCCGACCGACAACGACATCGCCGCCCTGGTCAAGGCCCGGGCTGAAAAGGAGGCAGCATGACCGCTGAGAAGATCAACGCGCTCGCAAACCTACTCCGAGAATGCCGCGAATCTGGCAATCGCCTTGCCGCCATCGGAGAGTCGCCCCTTGGCCTGCACCGCGCCGCCTGCTTGTACGTGGCGTTTGAGCTTCGGAGGGCGCAGTAATGCCCGCAGCCGCAAAGCCCGCCACCCTGGCGGAGGCTCTGTTCAAGGTGCAGTCGGAGATCCCGACGCTCCAGAAGCAGGGCATCAACCCGCATTTCGGGAGCAAGTACATCACCCTGGACTCCCTCACGGAGCAGGTGCTCCCGATCCTCCAGAAGCACGGCGTCCTGCTCATGCAGCCGCTGTCACAGGTGTTCGACGGGGACTCCGGCAGCGTGCCTGCCATCGCCACCCGCCTGGTACTCGCCAGCACCGGCGAGAACCTGGAGTACCTGACGCCCATCGTGCTGGGCAAGCGTGACCCGCAGGGGCTGGGCAGCGCCGTGACCTACACCCGCCGCTACGCCCTGATGGCCGCCCTCTCCATCGTCGCCGACGTGGACGATGACGCCAATAGCGCAACGCCGCCCCGCAGCCAGCCGGTGCCGGGAGCCGCCACCAACGCCAACGACGCGAGTGGCGACCCGTTCGCGTCCGGGGCCGGTGCCTTCGGCTGACGCCTGGCAGCCGCCCGAGGCCCCCGACCTGGAGGCCCTTGCGGCAGCCGGGATCGCAGCGTTCGAGCGTGACCGCCCCAAGGTGATCGCATTCGACACGGAGACCACCGGGCTGGCGTACCACGATCAGCCGTTCTCGGTGCAGGTGGCTTGGCAGCCGGAGTTCGGCGACCCCGAGGCCCACTGGTTCGACCTGGGAGACCCGGTGCAGCTACTCCATAGCCCGCCGGGTGTCCGGGACTTCCTGCGCAGCATGTTCGCCCACGTCGATGTCACCGTATGCCATAACGTCAAGTTCGACGCCCACAAGGCGGACATTGCTGGCCTGCTGACCGACGCCGACCGTGCCCGCATCCAGTGGCACGACACCGCGCTGATGTCGCACCTGCTCGATGAGCACCGCCCCAAGAAGCTCAAGGGGCTCGCGGTGTCCCTGCTGGGAGTCAACGACACCGTGACCCTGACCAAGCGCCGCAAGGTCGAGGGCGAATGGCAGGAGTACACCGTCGAGAAGCCCCGCGAGGAGCATGAGACCGGGCTGGCCAAGCTCTGGGCGAAAAAGCAGTACGGCCTGGCGTCCATCAAAGAGGTCGGGTACCACCTGCTCCCCCGAGGCACCGTCGTCCCCTACGGGATCAAGGATGCTGAGTGGACATACGCCCTGGCCCGTGTGCTCTACCCGCAGGTGCTCCGCCACCCCGAGGTTCACGAGTTGTACCTCCGAGAGGTACGCCTTTGCACCGAGATCATCTTCGACCTGGAGAAGGCCGGGATGGCCGTCCGCCGCGACTACGTGGGCGAGAAGGTCAAGGAGTACCGCAACCGGGTGATCCAGCACGAACTGTCGATGGAGTCCATCGTCGGCAAGCCATGCCGGTCTGGGCACATGACGCCCAAGGAGCGCCCGCTGTTCTTCAACCCGGCCAGCGACGATGAGGTCGCCGACTACTTCCGGGATCGCGGGTTCGTGCGTGACAGCTACGACGCCGCCAACCTGAAGCTGATTGACCACCCGCTCGCCGACGCCCTGTTGGCCTACCGCGGCGACAAGAAGCTGTTGGACGGCTACTTCACGTCCCTCTGGGATGAGTCGCCCAACGGTGTGTACCACCCGAGCATCAATCCATTCGGCACGGTCACCGGCCGTGCGTCGAGCGGTGCCGAGCGCGGGGACTGACCCCGACAACCTGAGCCAGTAAGGAGGGCCGCCATGAAGTACATACTGATCGCGGGCAGCCGCCCGGAGTTATTCCCTGACAGCGACGCGATGCGGCCCGATAGCCACACCCTGCGCAACGCGGTGTTCGAGCACGTCCGGCGCTTGGCGGAGGCAGCTGAGCACTCATTCCCGAACCCGGCGCTCTGCATCGTGCAGGGCGGGGCGCGAGGAGTGGACACCTGGGCATCGCAGGCAGCCAGCCTGTACGACCTGAAGACCATGACCTTCACGGCCGACTGGAAGCAGTACGGCCGCAAGGCTGGCCCGATCCGCAACGCGGAGATGATCGAGTTCATCACGGAGGAAGACGGGGAGGCATACGTCTTCTGGGACGGCCACAGCCGGGGCACCGCCGACACCATCAAGCGGCTGGGGCTGAGCGAGTGCCCGTTCGCCGTGTTCGTGCCTGACCCGCTTCTCCCTGGCCGCGTGCGCTTGCAGGCGTTCCGTTCGGAGTGGGGCGGGGACGTGCGGGAGCTTGCGGCCGTCGAGGCCGAGGAGCCCGAGTACGCGGGCGACACGTCCGACCCTGGCAGCGAGGAGGACTGATGGTGCCGCCCAAAGGCATGGCCGCGCTCTACGCGCTGGGCATGACCATCGTGGCCCTCCCCGCCGTGTTCGTCCTGGCCGCCATCTTCCTGAAGGTGGGGTTGTGGAACTGGCTCTGATGGTCGCCTCCGGGATCTTCGGGGTGCTGGTGACCGTGTTCTGGCAGGAGGTGCTGATCCGCCAGCACGCCGCCAAGCTCCGGCGCCGGGACTGTGAGGCCGCCGGGCACAAGTGGGCCAAGCCGATGTACGACCCCAACGGCCAGCTGATGCGCAAGTGCGCCCATTGCGGACGGCAGGAGTGGCACAAAAAGGATGGCACGTGGTGGGGACTTCAGTAGGGCAGCTGGAGCAGCGCCCGTAGCATCTCGTCCGGGCTGACCACGCGGTAGTGCCGACCGTAGATCGTGTTCGGGCGGTGGCCGAGGATCGCCTGGATCACAGTCTCCGGCACGTCGGCCCGGCCTAGGTACGTCGCCACCGTCGAGCGGAATGAGTGCGGGTTGGCGTCCGTGAACCGGCCGAGCCGCTTGCGGATCGCCGCCGTCGTCATCGGGCCGTTGCGCCCGGGCAACACCCACGGGTGGGTCGTGGTGAGCCTGATCTCCGGGTGGATCGGGAGCCAGCGCCACCGGCCGCCCTTCCCATGAATGTGCATCTGCCCGCCCTCGATGTCGTTGACGGTGAGGCGGTGCATCTCCACGATCCTCATGCCGGTGTACCGGAACAGATCGAGGATCAGAAGGTCAAGCTCGCTCCGGCACCCCGATACGGCGTCCTCAATCTCCGCCACCGTGAGGCAGCGGGGGTCGGGGTCGGGAAGCCGGGGCAACTCCACCATCACGGTCGGGTCACGGTCGAGAAGCCCGCGCTTCACCGCATAGCGGTAGCTCGCCCGCACCCATGTGAAGACCGTGTGCTGAGTGGACACCGCCCATCCCTGCCCGCTGAGCCATTCCTCGATGTCGAGGGCGGTCGCCGTGGCGGGGTCGAGGGAACGCTCGAAGTGGGCCGCAGCGATGCGGAATCCCTGCATGGTGCAGGGGCTCGCCTGGCGCCGACGGAGCCTGCTCTCGTAAGCCTCGAAGATCATGTCACCCGTTATCGTCATAGCGCCTCCCACCCTTGAGTTATGCGCTCCGCATTCCAAGCGGTAGTGCGGACTCGGCTTGAGTCTCCGTCAAGCCTAGCGACCCGCACCAAGAGTTGCAAAGTCCCCCGGCAGGGGAGTCGTAGTAACCGTCCACCCCGCGCGTGGGGAGCGGCCCGCCCTTTGGTTGGCGGTGACGGTGCCTGCCGTTTAGGGCGACCCCGTTGGGGAGCGGGGTGCCCATCCCGCCGCCCGTGGTGCCGTGTCAGTCGTTCAGCGCGGCGGCACCCGGGTGTGCGCGGGAAGACGCCTTTATTTTTTCTGCCCCTGAACCCCGATTCCGTTCCACAACAACCTGAGCCAGTAAGGGGGTGAGCGATTTGAACGCGCAGACGATGCCCCGCAAGGCAAAGGACGTGAAGGCCGCGTTCGTGCCCAAGCTGGACGCATTCCTGTTCGCCGACTTCCCGAACATCGAACTCAAGATCCTGGCCATGTACCTGGAGATGATCGGGTGGCCATCGATGGCCGACGTGTTCCGGGAGGGCCGCGACCTGCATTGCGAGTCCGCCGCTGGTGCCCTTGGCATCCCCGTCGAGGGGATGACCGACGAGCAGCGCCAGATCGGCAAGACGTTCAACTTCTCCATCGTCTACGGAGGCGGGATGCCCACGCTGATGCGTCAGCTGGAGGTCACCGCACCGGAGGCCCTGTCCCTGCTTCAGGGCTACCACGGCCAGTGGCCGGGCATCGGGTGGAGCACCAAGCGACAGAAGGCCGACCCCGGGACGCTGATCCACATGATCGAGTCCCAGGTGGCCGCCACCAAGACGGACGATGAGCCTGGCTACATCAAGACGCTCTACGGCCGCCACCTGCACCCCCGCTCCATGCATTCGGCACTCAACGCCCTGTGTCAAGGGTGCGCCGCCGACCTGATGAAGTGGGCGATGGAGCAGGTGCACGACAACCTCAAGGCGGGCGGCTACCGCTCGCACATGGTCAACACCGTGCACGACGAGTTGATGCTCGATTGCGCGATGGACGAGATCAAAGACCTGTCGGTGCTTGTCCCCCAGTGGATGACCGACCCCCGCATTCAGGCGTCAGTCCCCATCGTGCCCGACCCGGAGTGGTCGCCCACGACCTGGGCAGACAAGCGCCCTTGCTACCCCAAGGAGGCAGCATGATATCCCACCTGAAATCAACAGACTTTCCCATCGGTAGCTTTGTCACGCTGGTGCGTGGCACAGAGTTCGCCGCCAACTACGCCGAGAACTACGCGGGCGAGCCCGTCGAGGTGATCGACAACACCAACGGCTACATCGAGGGCACCATCCGGGGCAAGCTGTTCCATGGCCCCCTGGGTGACGCCCAAGGCGAGGTGACCCTGCTGTTCACCCCCGACGAGGTGGTTCCATACCGGCCCGCCGGAGATCCCAAGGTGCAGTTCGTCACCGTCGCTGGGCTTGACCCGGAGACCAACCTGGGCGGCCGGTTCAAGGAACTGACCTACCTCGATGAGGGCCTGGGCCTGAAGGTTGGAGACCACGTGCTGGTGCCCATCGGCTACAACGAGGTCGTTGGAGTCGTCCGCCTGGTCGGGCAGACCCGCGAGGCCGTCGAGTGCCCCTGGACGGGGTACATGCGGCAGGTCGTCCGCAAGGTCATCGGCGAGGAGCGGCGTCTTCGCACCCGCATCGCCGCCCAGCAGCGCCTGAACAAGGCTGGCAATGACCGCCTGCGGGATCTCCAGCGCGAACTGAAGGACGTGGTGCACAATGGTTGAGGTTCGAGTGGGCGACCGCCTGCGCGTCGAGGAGGCCGGGTTCTACGGCACCGACTGCGAGGTCGGAGAGATCCTGACCGTTGGCCGGGTTGGCCTCAACTACGTTCACACGTCGGGATCGCACACGGACAACGACGAGTGCTGGATGTTCAAGCGAGAGCACGTCGGCAACAACCTGACCCTGCTGAGTGATGACGCCGGGATGGACATGGACGTGCCGGGCGGCCCTCCGGGTAAGCCGCTCGTTGACATCGCGACCGACGGCCTGACCCCCGAGAAGCCGGAGACCGTCCTGGAGGAGGCCCAGCGCCTCATCTACGGCGACCGTGCTCGCGCCTACGGCAAGGCCCGGCCGAGCTTCAACGCCATCGCCACCGGCTGGTCAACGATTGTCGGCGGCAAGGTCACGGCCGAGCAGGTGGTGCTCATGATGATCTGGCTGAAGATGGTGCGCGAGTTCAACGGCGCCGGACAGCGCGACAACATCGTGGACATCGCCGGGTACGCCGGGTGTTACCAGAAACTGCTGGACGATGACTGATCGAGGGCCGTGGATGCAGACCTACACCGGGCGGCAGTTCTTCCCGCTCGATCCCCGGCCGGAGGAAGTCCACATCGAGGACATCGCCCACCACCTGAGCCAGCGCACCCGCTACGGCGGGGCCGCCCTGGAGTTCTACTCGGTGGGGCAGCACTCCGTCGAGGTCTCTCACGCCTGTGATGAGCCCCTGTGGGGCCTACTGCATGACGCGGCCGAGGCATACGTGGGCGACATGATCCGCCCGATCAAGCACACGCCCGAGATGGCAGCGTTCCGCCGGATCGAGAAGCGCGTGCAGGCGGCTGTCTGCATCCGCTACGGACTGGCCATCGAGGAACCCCGCTCCGTAAAGGAGGCCGACGGCATCCTGTTGGCCACCGAACGCCGTGACCTGCTCGCGCCCCTGGCGGCGTCCGAGGAGGACTGGCTACACGGGGCGGAGTCCTTCGGCCCGCTCCCCTGGAGCCTGCACGCGATGCCCCCGAGGCGAGCCGAGCATGAGTTCCTGGCTCGCTTCAACAACCTGAGCCAGTAAGGAGGCACATGACGACGATCAAGGTAGGCATCCTGGTGATCCAGGTGCTGACGTTCGCCGCACTCGGTGCGATCTTCTGCGCTGAGGGCCAGTGGCGTCTTGGCATCGCCCAGCTGATGCTGGCCGGTGTGCAGGCGATCATCTACAGCGGAGGGGTCTGATGGCCCGCCCGCTGAACGTGGCCATCGACCTGGACGGCACCCTGCTGGAGCACAAGTTCCCCGCCTGGGGAGAGTTCAAGCCGGGGGCTGTCGAGGCCGTCAAGGCCCTGATGGCGGAGGGGTGTTTCGTCAGCGTCTTCACCGTGCGGTGTAACGACCGCCTGTGGGGGCCTGCCGAGGCGTTCCGAGCCCGCCACCATATCCGGGCCATGCTCGATGAGGCTGGCCTGGAAGCGGTCGCCATCGAGCAAGACAACAAGCCCCTGTTCGACGTGCTCATCGATGATCGGGCCATCCGCTTCCCCTCACCGGGCAGCGACCGGGCCTGGCCGCGCATCGCACAGCGAGTCCTGGGGCTGAAGCGCCATGGCTGACTTCACTGAGGTCGAGAAGGCCGAACTCCTGGACGTGCTGCGAGAGATCGCGACGTACCTGGGCACCCTGGCCGCCGTGTTGGAGGGGCTGACCGATCCCGTGAACGTGCGGGTGCGGGGGTTCGACCCGAGCAACACCACCATCGGTGACGGCTGGGTCGCGCTCCAACGGGAGCTTGCTGGGCTGAAAGAGGATGCCCTGCGTGGCCGCTGACATCGACGCCGTTGCGACCTGGTTCGAGACCGAGCGCGGCATCACCCGCGACACGCTCCGAGCCTTCGGCGTGGGCATCGACGGGGACAACGTATCCCTGCCCTACGACAACGGACTGAAGCACCGCCCTGACCCGACGCAGCCCCTGGGCGAGAAGCGCCGGTTCTACTTCACGCAGGGTCGCAAGCCCTGCCTGTACCACCGGCCTGGCGAGAACCCCGGCAAGGGGAAGGCCATCCTGATGGAGGGCGAGACCGACACCATGCGCACCTGGCAGGAACTCCGAGCCGCCGGGCACGACACCGCCGTCTACGGCCTGTCGGGCATCGACACCTGGAGTGACAGCCTGGCCAGCCAGCTGGACGGCTACGACACGATCTACGTCGTGCTCGACAACGATGAGGACTACGCCGTGCGGGATCAGGTTGATCGTGTGTGGCGGAAGATCCGCAACGCACTCGGAGGGAGGGCCAAGCGCGTATGGCTGCCAAACGACGTAAAAGACGCCTGCGAGTTCTTCGCCCGGTACAACATCGAGACCCTGGGCCTGCTGCTGACGAAGGTGGGGGCCAGCCGGTTCCAGCCGGTGGACTTCAGCATCCCGCCGCCCCCGGTGGAATGGATACTGGAGGGCTGGGTGGCAAAGGGCGACGTGGCGATGCTGGTGGGCAAGGCGGGACTGGGCAAGTCGTGGTTCACGATGGGCCTGGCAAACGCCATGCTCCACGGCGGCGCGTTCTTGGATTTGGCGGTCAGTGGCAGCCGTATCCTCTACGTGGACGAGGAGAACCCGCTCGACGTGATCCACAGCCGGATGAAACGGCTGGGGCTCGACCCGTACAAGACGGGCACGAACCTGCGGTACCTGTGGAATCAGCACATCCGCCTGGACAACCGGCCGGAGATCCTGCTGGACGAGGCCCTGGACTTCAAGCCCGACCTGGTGGTGGTGGACAGCCTCACCCGGGTGCACGGCAAAGAGGAAAAGGACGCGGGGGCGATGGCGGAACTGATGAACTACGGGATCAAGCCACTGGCACGGGACGCCGGGGCCGCCGTGGTCGTCATTCACCACCACGGTAAAGACCCCAACGGCTCCCGAGGATCGTCAGACATCGATGCCTCCGCAGACGCGGTGATCGAGATGTACGACCGGGGCCGGGCCAACCCCGGCAAGTTCGAGTTGGCCATCAAGAAGTCGCGCCGCAAGAACTCCAACCCCTCGATGATCGTCGGCATCACCGACTACGACGATGGGACGGCAGGGCTTGAGCGCGATCCCGTGATCGTTCCCCCGTTCTGAGAGGAGTGATGCTGGGAGTTGGCGAACCCCTGCACCCTGACCGCATCACCGTCTATGACGGGCAGACCTGGGTGCATGAGGAGAGCCTGCACAGCGCAGGCTACGAATACCCCGGGGTGGGCACGGTCGTGATCGTTCGCGGTCACGAGCTTGTCTACTTCGAGATCGGTGGTCGGGCGGTGAACACCCTCACGGGTGAGACCCTGCCGGGCTACTGGCTCCAGCGGATCGAGGTGCCCCGGGCCAGCGCCTGGGAAGACACCTTCCCGGAGGAGTGGTGTGCAGAGGCGGCGTAAGGCCGGGCCACGCACCAAGGCCCACCGAGCCCTGCTCGACGCACACCGACACGAGTACGACGAACTGCTGCTCTGGCAGGGTGGCGGCTGCGCTATCTGTGGCCGCGCACCTTCAGAGAGTAGGCGGCTCGATCTCGACCACGACCATAAGGAGATGGTGGTCAGGGGACTGCTGTGCGTCCGATGCAACCGGGCGCTGACGCACCACCTGAACGCCCAACTCCTGCGGTCGATGGCCGACTACCTTGAGCACCCGCCCTATGCGGCCCTGCTCGCGTTCCGCGAAAACCTGAGCCAGTAAAGGAGAGACCATGGCTGAAGGCAAGACCTACGTGACCGTCATTGGCACCGCCACCAAGTTCGGCAAGGACGCCCCGGTGGTCACGACCGATGAGGTCAACAACCAGACCGTCGCCCGCTTCACCCTCACGGGCCACGACCAAAAGCTGTTCTCGATCACCGCGTGGCCGGAGCTTGCCTACGCCGTCCAGAACCTCCAGGAGGGGCAGCTGGTCGCCGTGCACGGGGAGTACCGCAGCAGCGAGAAGAACGGCAAGACGTACCACAACGTCAGCGCCTACACCCTGAGTGCGGCCCCGGTGGCCACGCCCAAGGAGCGCGAAGTCGTGAATCAGCAGCCCGCAGGTGGCGATGCATTCGGTGGCCAGTCGGCCCCGGCCGCCGCACCTGCCCCCGCGCAGTCCGCAACGTCGCCCTTCTGAGCGACCGGACGTGCCGGAGACCCGTGAGGCGGTCTCCCGTTTGCGTGCCCTCTGGGCATGGCGCGTCCGCATTCAGCGGTCGGTAGTTCGCCGACCACGCGACGCACCCCATCAGGACTGTCATCAGGCCGGGTGGGTTTCAACCCTGTCCCGGGAGTCGGATGACCGGCTTGACCCTGCCATCACGGCGGAGGCTGAGCGGTTCCGCGACTCCCGGGCGTGACGAGGAGATCGACTTTGAAGCGCAAGGTAGAAGCAGAGATCAGCATGGCCGCCGCCGTCAAGACGGTGCGCTCTGCGATCCGCCTGAAGTACAGCCTCCTGGCTGACCGGGAGATCAACGACGTGCTCCCGACGCTGGAGAACGACATGGCCGTTGCCGCCGCCAAGGGCAAGGCGTTCACCCCGGCCCTCCTCTCCGCCTACGTGGAGACCCTGGAGACCGCGTGATCTTCACCGGCCCCGCCCTCCGCTGGCTCGACTTCGATGTGGAGGCACGCCCCCTGAACTGGTACGGGGGCGACTGGGTGACGAAGGAAATCACGGCCATCGGTTGGTCGTGGGTGGATGTCGAGGCGAACATCCGAGGGCAGGGCAAGGTGCAGTCCGTCCTGCTCCGCAACGAGCAGGTGGGCGGCCCGAACGATGAGCAGCAGCACCGGATGCTGACTGCCTTCCTGGAGCAGTACGACCGGGCCGACGCGGTGACCGGGCACTTCATCCGGGGCTACGACCTGGCCGTGGTGAACGCGGCCCTGATCGAGTTCGGTCTGCCGACGCTCGCCGACAAGCTCACGGAGGACACCAAGGGCGACCTGGTGAAGTTCTCCGGCCTGAGCAAGTCCCAGGAGAACCTTGCCGCCATGCTGGGCATCGCATCCCCCAAGGTGCAGATGGATCAGACGAAGTGGCGCGAGGCGAACCGCCTTTCCGAATACGGCGTCGAACTCACCCGGCAGCGGGTCGAGGGCGACGTGATCCAGCACATGGAACTGCGTCTGGCCCTGCGCGAGCGGGGCATGTTGGGCAAGCCCAAGACGTGGACTGGTTCCCCGACCCCGGGCAGCAAGTACATGCCCTAGGAGGCCCATGGCAAAGCTCGACTCAGACAGTGAGGAGACCATGCCCATCACCTGGGCGGTCTACCGCAAGCGCCGCAACGGGCCAGCGGCCGAGCCCCGCGAAGGCAGCCCCCGCATGATCGGCCGGGTCATCCCGCTCGACGTGCTGGACAAGCTGGCCACGATTGGGGGCAGCACGAAGCGCCTGGCCGCCCGCCGTCATTCGGAGGGCACATGAGGCCGCCCAAGGTCAACCCCGTGGTGGGTGCATCGGTGCGCCTTCCCTTCTATGACTGGTGGGAGCAGTACCGCATCGCGAAGGTCGAAGGACTCCGCGACAAGGTGGTGCTCACCCTGGTCAGCGAGCGGGCGTGGATCGATGCGCAGGCGCAGGTTGCCGAGCACATTGCAGGTGGCGCATGACCCATTGGCGCAGGCGCGCACGACGCTGCGGACGAGGCACCCGCTTCGGCAGCCAGCTGAACGCCCTGGACTACTACTTCGGTGTCTACTCCAGCGCAGTCCTGTACTCGCTGGGGCTGGGCAACCCGGAGTTCAACGAGGCCGAGCGTGCCCGCCGTCGCAAGAAGGGGCGGGTCGCCAAAGCCTCTCGGAAAAGGAACCGCCCATGATCGAGCAGAGATTCCTGCTCACCCTGCCGTCCAGCGAGGGCACGGACGAACTGTTCGAGCTTTCCCTGGAGGCCGCCAAGGCCCTGTACGCGGAACTGGCCGAGGTCTTCGGCCCGCCGGTAGAGGCAGGCATCAACCCGGGTGTCCTGGCAGCCGTCCTGGCGGGGGCATTCACCGAGGGAAGCGTCGAGTTCTCCGAGCCTGAGTCCGAGGCGTCCGAGTACGGCTTCAACGGTGTAGGACTGGCCCCGGCAGCCATCGCCCAGCGCATGGAGCAGGAGGCCGCCGCCGCACAGGCGTTCGGCCCCAACCAGCCGCAGGCAGGCCCGGGATCGGGCATCGGCAGCGGCGCACTCCGGCCGTGACCACCACCAATCGGCCAGACATCATTGCGGAGTTGGAACGCGCTGAGCGCGAGTACGACAAGTGGCCCGAACGGCTCAAACAGGCAGCGAAGGGTCAACGGGAACTCGGCACTTGTTACGAAAACGATGACCGGGGCGGTGGACAGAGGAGACGACGAATGGTTGACTTGGACAGCTGGTATTTCGACCCCGACGACGGCCAACTCGTGAAACTCAGCGGCGGCGGCGAGGCGAACTGCGCCGTCTGCGGAGAACCGATCATGTGGTGCTTGGACATGTTCAGCTTCACGACTGGCGTACCTCACCGGCTGGCGCACGCTCGATGCGTATGGACGCCCGCAGCGTTCGCTGATCAGGCCGGTCGGGTGGTTGGTAGGACAGAGGAGGAGTAGGTTCCCGCCGCAACAACCTGAGCCAGTAAAGACTAAAGGGCCGTACCCCGCCGGAGAGATCCAGTGGGGTACGGCCCTTTTTGCGTTCTAGCCCTTGCGTGGCCAGAGGCGGCGGTAGAAGCGCCGACCCTGAGCCTTATCTTTCTTAGCTGCCTTACTGCGCAGGTACCGCTTGACGCGGCCCGCCCCGTAGGGGATGCGCTTGAACACCCGACCGAACCTGCCGGTCACCTCCAGCACCCGTCGCGGCTCCGTCTTCCCGAGGAGTTCGTCCTGGGTGACGTAGACGTGCGAGGCATCGAAGTGCCCATCGAGGGCGTCGGTGTACTGCCACATGTACAGCTTGGCCCCCGCAGGGACGTAGCTGGCCACCTGCGGCCCGTAGGCTGCGATCCACAGCGGGTAACCCTTCGGGGCTTCGCCCGTGCGGCTGCCGCTCAGATAGACCATGGGGGCGACGCCGGACAGCACACGAATGCGGTCACAGAACGCCTTGGCGAACGCCGGGTCGGCGTGCTCCTCGTAGTCGAGAACGAGCCTGCCGAACAGGTCTCCCGCCTTGTACGCCTTCACGTGCTCCCAAAAGAAGTTGGCCTCCACGACGCCCCCGGTCTGGCCGGGATGCTCGCTGGGCCGGGCGAAGTGGTAGAAGTTCACCACCAGCCCTTCCTTGATCGCCTTGCTGAAGTTGGCACCGCGCTCCTGGTCAACGAAGCCTGTGCCTTCGGTCGCCTTGACGCCGAGCACCACGAGGTTGGGGTGCGCCTTCTTGAGCCCGGCCACATCGACTACGCCGTTGTTGTTCGACACGTCGATGCCGAGCCGGTCAAGCACTCGGGGCAGCTGCCTTCTGAAGACGGGCCTGCACGGCCAGCCAGATGACCCGGCCAGCGGCAGCCAGCGCCGCAATCGCGACACCAGCGGTGATCGCGTGGACTCCGCCCACGGTGACGGCCGCGATGATGACGGCCCCACCCGCGGTGGCCGCATGGCGGGCCACACTCTGTACGTCCGCTCGCGCCACGAATGCAGCTACGGCGGCCTTGATCCTTGCGAACATGATCCTCCTAGAGTCGTCCGGCGGACACGGCAGCGACGAGCACCGCTGTGCCAATGCCACCGGCGTACTTGATGAAGTCGGTGACCTTCTTCACGTTGTCAATCTTGCTCTGGGTCTCCAACACGTGGGCGTCCAGCCTGGTGGCCAGATCCTTTACGTCGTCCTGTGTGTCTTTCACGATGTCGTAGATGAGACTCAGATCACGGGTTTCAGCCGGGGTCACATCGCACCTAGTGGGCTACGATCGGATTGGCCTGATACGGAGGCGCCGCCGGGCCGAAGCCGGGGAGTGCCGGAGCGGTTGCTCCGCCTGCGCCGTAGCCCTTGGCGTAGCCGCCCTGCTGGATCATGCCGATCAGGCTGCCCAGCTGGTCGGAGGTGATGCCCTGCGCCAGACTGTACTTCGGGGCCTGCTGCCCGTAGAGGGCGTTCTGCGCGTTGGCGATGGCCAGCGCCGTCCCCGTCAGCGGGTTGCCCTGGGCGTCCGTGGTCGGCACACTCTGCTGCGCGTTCTGCGTCAGCAGGCCGGAGGTCGCCAGCCAGTGAGCGGCGTAAGGCGAGAGGCCCGCAAAGACCCCATTGGCCCCACCGACCGCCATACCATCAGAGCCGGTGGCCCCATTGGTCAGGTTCGTCAGCTGGTCGCCCGTCAGGCCGTTCTTGTTGATGTAGTCGATGATGCCCTGGAGGCCGGTGTAGCCGCCCTGGGGCTGTCCACCGTGGCCGCCACCCGGAGCGAACGGGTTGCCCTGGGGTACGCCACCGTGCCCGAGGATCGGGTTGTTGTGCAACGTGGGGATGCCGCCCTGCGCGACCGGGGGATGGCCGCCCTGGAGCGGGTGGCCCTGGAGGGGCTGTCGCTGGCCGATGTGCTGCGACATCTGGTGTGCCCGGAACTTCTCCAACTGGAGTGAGTTACGAGCCCCGCCGAACTTCTGGGGGTTGTTGCGCAGGAACTTCAGGGCTCCCGGAGAGAGCTTTGCTGCCATTCTGTCCTCACTTCTTCTTCTTGCCGCCGACGATGCGGCGAGCGAAATATTGGTCAGCCGGGAACCAGCTGAGGGGTGCGTACTTCACCTTGTCGCCCGTGTGCGGGGCCTCGATCACCTTGCCGTTGCCCGCGTACAACACGACGTGATCCCCGTTGTTCTCAACGAGGATGTCGCCGGGCTTCAGGTTGTGGTAGTCCACAGCCGAGCCCATCTTGCCCTGCTCCGCAGCGGTGCGCGGGAGATCCACGCCCATCTGCTTGTACACGTACTGAACCAGCCCCGAGCAGTCGAAGCCCTTGCCCGCGGCTTCACCGCCCCAGACGTAGGGCACTCCAAGCTGTTTGGAGGCCAGCTTCACCGCTGTCCCACCGATCCCAGACCCCAACGGGCCACCAGACGCCATGTGCGGGCCGCTGGCGGGCATTCCGCTGCTGGTCAGCACCTTGGTCGTCGCGGCCTTCCGAGCCGCCACAAGGCCGCTCAGGAGGTCACTCTCTGCCGAGGCCGGATCGCCCCCGCTCGTGAGAGCCTGCGCGTTCTGGATCATCAGGGCGGCCGTCTGCTTCTTGAACAGGTCGGCGTTGAACTTGGTGCTGACCTGCGGCCCTGCCTTGACGATCTTCCCGCCGTTCGCCGTCGTCCCGCCGGACTGGCCGGGGACTGGGGGCGGGATCTTGGCGCCCCACGATTGGAGCACCTTCAGCACGCCGCCGCCGGTGCCCCAAGGGCTGTGCTCGATGGCCTGCGCCACCTGCATACTCGACTTGCCCGAGTGCAGCGCCTGGAGGATGTTCTTGTAGCGGCCGTTGGTCAGCGTCTGCACCGTCGCGTTGAGCCCCGACTGGTAGTTCGAGTACGACTTCACGCCGACGCTGTTGTAGTCGCTCGCCCCGCCCGCACCCTGTGTGGTGTTGAACGGGTTGAACCCGGCCGAGCCGCCCTCAGCCTGCGCCCAAGCCATGAGCGCCTGCCGGTTGCCCGAGGTGTTCGGGTCGCCGAGCTTGGTGAGAAGGTCAGTGACGTATTTACTGGAGTTGACGCTCCATGCCATGCTGCCTCCTCACAAGCCCGGTGCCCACGACTGCTTGTAGGCAGTCCTTTTCTTTTTCTTGGCCCCAGCGAGCTTTGCGGCTTCCGCGGGGTCAACCTGTCGGATCGGCACCCCGAGGATGCTGGTCAGCTGCTGGCGCGTGTCACCGGCGTACAGCCTGCCGGGTTGCGCCTTCGCTCCGAGACTCGCCAGGAGCTTCGCCTGCGGCGTGTTGGCCGCAGCGTTGGTGTAGATGTTCGCGATGCCCGGGCCGGTGCGCTGGATCGGAGCCCCCGTCAGGAGGTTCTTGCCAGTCAGCTGCTCGACGCCGCCTTCCAGGATCGGGTTCAACTGACCCGCCAGCGAGTCGAGGCCGCTGCTGCTGCCCTGCTTACTGGTCGCCCCCACGATGTCTCCGCCCGTCTTCACGAGGTCGGCCACCGAGGAGTACGGGTTGAGCCCCGTCGTCAGGAGCACGCCCTTGCGATGCCCCACCTTCCCGCCGGTGATGGCCGAGAAGATTTCGCCCGGCCCACCCCAGATGAGACTGGTCGGGATCGCGCCCTCCAGGAAGTCCGGCATCTGGCCGAGCATGTCCTGGACGTGCTTCTCGCCGGTCGCGCTGATCGCGTCCACCATCGCCACCTTGTACGGCTGGCTCTTGGTCAACTCCCAGGTGTGCTGGGTGATCGCCCGCGACCACGAGTAGAACGGCACCACCTGCTGGACGCCCTGCTCCAACTTGGTGAAGCTGTGATACTGCCCGAGGGTGTGCTCGATCTGGTCACGCACGTAGGTACGGACACCGCCGTGCTGGAGCGCGTGGTGCATAGCCCACTCGTGAGCCTTCACTCCGCTCAGCCCGTTGGCGTGCGCCTCCGCGTTGTACATGTGGTACTCAGGGGTGCGCCGGATAGTGGCGTTGGCCGCCACCGTCCGCTGGAACTTGTCCGTCAACTCGTGCACCTTGCCGTGGTACCACTGGATGAACTTCGGCGTCTTCACCTGCCGCTTGCCGAGGAGCGCATCGACCGGCCCGCCCTTCACCTCCGGCGCCTTGTACAGGTCACCCATGTGGGCGGCGAAGCCGTTGTTCTCCGCGTTGAGCCAGTGTTCAGCTGCCGTCCGGCCCTTCGACCGGAAGGCGTACCGCTGCCGCAGCGCCTGCTCCTCCGTGATCCGGCCCTTGGCCACCTCATCCGCCATCTGCGCGGCGAAGTCGTTGTAGGTGCCCTCGAACTGGTGCACGGCCTGCATGTGCATGTACATCCCCCGCAGGGTCTCCACGGGGTTGAGTGCCATGCCCAGCATGATGTTGTTGCCGATGAAGTTGTTGACGAAGTAGCGGGGGGAGAGGCCGAGGATGGCCCACTTCCACACCGCCGTCGGGTTCTTGTACAGGATGCGCACAGCCCGCTGAAGGTTGTTCGCCTCACCGGCCACCAGATCGGCGGTCGCCGGGCGCTTGTCGGTTCCCCGCGTACCCGAGCGGACGATCTTCATGTAGCCGCCATCCTGCGCGGCCAGCAGCGGATCGTTCGTCACGCTGTCAGCGCCGAACTTCTTGAGCCCGGCTGCCAGCGCGTCCGCATCAGACTTGCCCGCGGCCTTCGCCCGAGCGATAGCCTTGCGGCCCGCGCTCTCCGTATCCTTGAGCACGCTCTTGCGGGCGAACGCCCACCCGCTCTTGGTCAGTTCGCTGATAGCGGCCTTGTTGAGTTCGCCCGTCGCCGGGTCGATGAAGCTCGCCGCCGGAAGCTCGCGGGCCTGAGCCAGCAGCGCCTCATGGAGGTTCGGCTGGAACAGGTCGTATGCCTTGTGCGCCCCGAGGTTTTCCAGGACGTGGCCAGCGTCGTGCGATGCACGAAAGGACTGCGCGATCACCGAGGGGATCGCCGCCTTGCGAGCGTTCGCGTCACCCTTCAGCCACCGCTTGAACTGCGCGGTCTCGCCGACATACTGGGCCGCCCGAGGCGACCGTGCAGCGATGGCGTCCCCAGCCCTGTCCACCTGCTTGCGGACGGCACGCTGGAACGGGTTGTCGCTCACCTTCTTGGCCTTGTAGTCCAGCCCCGACGCCGACCGCTTCACGCGGTTGATGGTCGTGTCCGCCTCCGTGGCCCGCCGGAATCCCTGCGAGTCACCGGCGTACACCCGGCGGTAGTAGGACATCTTGGCCGTGTGCGGGTTCAGCGACCCGTGGGCCTTGGCGACCGCACGCTGGAGCGCGGAGCCGCCTGCCTGTTCGACCGCTACCGCGTCACCCTCACGGATGCCGCTGGCGATGGCCGCCCGAGCGGTGCTGCGAGCCCCGACGCTGGCGAGTACATCAGCCGCCTTCGCGGCCCCGCCCGCCCCCGCTGTGAGCACAGAGGCCACGTCGAGGATCGGAGCGAGGGGATGCTCGTAGAACTGGTGCAGGAACAGGTGTGCATCACTGAGGCCGAGCCCCGCCTGCTTCGACGCTCCCGAGAAGTCACCGACCCCGAGGTCGAGGCCAGCCTTGGCCAGCGCGAGGTCGGACTGGATCAGGGGAGACCAGTCGTGCCACGTCGCCTTGGCGCTCTGCTCCACAGAGGCGATGGGGTGGTGGATCATGTACATGACGCCCGCGGGCATCCCGAGGGCCATGTGCTCCGCGTCCGAGGCGAGGTGGCCGATGAAGCCGGTGACCACGTTCGAGGTCACGTCACTCCACCAGCCGCCCCCACTGGACTTCTTCTTCACAGGCTTGGCGAACTTGATGGTTGGGAAGTCACTCGCTCCCCACGCGCCGGTCTGGCTGCTAGACCATCCGTTCCACGACGGAGAGAATCCCGCCATCTGTCACCCCCTAACCTGTGACGGTGTTGTAGTAGCCGCCCAGCATGTGATCGATGCCGGGGTCGCGGTTCGGGCCGCCGTAGCCGAGGCCCAGGAGGATCGCCCGCGCCTTGCCCAGCGGACGCTTGGTGCCGTTCGGCGAGAAGATCGCGTTCTGGATGACCGACACCCGCTGCGGGGCGGTCAGCTTGACCCACGGCGTGAAGCCGGTGGCCGCCGCGGTCTGCTGCTGCTGCGTCTTGTTGGACAGCTTCTGCGACTGGATCTTCAGGTGCATCAGCGCGTTGTTGCCGATCAGCTGCTGAATCCCGGCCGCCGCCTGCTGCTTCGCCAGCGAGTTCGAGAACCGCTGCTGGGCCAGCGCGTTGTTCTGCTGGATGATCTGCTCCATGGCCGCGCCCTTCGCCTGCCCCCGCTGCCCCTGGAGGCTGGAGAGGGTGCTCTGGAGTGCGGAGAGAGCCGCGTTGCCGCTGGCCTGCTGCGCCGCTGCGCTACCGGCCGCCGCCTGCGAGAGGATCGGGGTCTCGTTGGAGTGGTACATCGAGTCGGTCGCCGCCAGCAGGTGCGTCAGCGCCTCATTGGCCGAGGACTGCGCCGCCAGCTGGGTGCCAGCCGCGTTGCTCGCCCCGCCCGCGATGGAGCCGAGGGCCTGGTCGCTCGCCGACTGGGTGGCCGCGATCTGCTGGTTGCTCGTCGCGTTGGCCTGTCCGGCCGCGGTGTTCTGCTGCTGGATCTTGGCGTACCAGTTGTTGATGTCCGCCAGCGCCTGGGCGTTGTTGGCCCCGGTCTGCTTGATCTGCTGATTCGTGTCCGCGATCTGCGGGTCGAACTGGAGCCCAGCGATCTGGTCGGCCAGCGAAGACGAGAGCTTCTGCCCGGTGTTCGGGTTGCCGAGCATCCCGAGCAGCTTGTTGTAGGTCTGCCCCTGCTTGGACTTCGACTTGGGCGGGCTCTTGGGCTTGGTCGCCGGGGGCGTGCCGCCTCCGCTGCCGTTGGCGCCCGTCTTGGGCGTCGGCTTCGGGGTCGGGTTGGTCTTGGTGCGCTGGCCGGTCTTGCTCGGGGGCGGGCCGTAGTTGTCGCGCGAGGGCGAGTTGCCTCCGGCGTTCGGATTCTTGAACTGCCCGCCGACCTTCTGGCCCTTGTTGTTGTAGGTGTACCGTGGCTTGTGCGTCCCGTCATTCAGGCCGTAGCCGACCGGGTGCATCCCGTTCTTGGTCAGGAGCTTCGCTCGCGGGGAGCCGACCCGGAACCAGCCACGGTTCTTGTAGTAGGCCCACTTCACCGTGTCCTTGGGCTTTGTGGGGGCCGGGGTTCCGACGGTGACGCCGCCCTTCCCGTTCCCATGTACGCCAGTCACGGCCATTTAGCCACTCACCTTTCCGAGCTTGCCCTTGTACTGCCTGCCGGTCAGCTGCCGGTAGAGGGCCTTGTACTTCGCGGCATCGGCCGCCGTCAGGTTGCCGGTGCTTCCCTGGAGATGTTTCAGCACCGTTGCCACCCGCTGGGCGGTCGTGGCCTGCGCCTTGGGAGCGGAGCCCGCCCCCGGGTTCGTGTTCTTGCCGCTGCCCGTCGTCTGACCGCCGGTGCCGGTGAATGTCCAGCCGTCCGTGCCCGGCGCCGTCGAGCCCGGGTTGCCCGGGTTGAACGTGCCGTTCTGGATCGCCTGCTGAACGAGGTTGTTCTGCTCGTTCACGAGGTCGTTGTTGAAGTTGTCGGTCGTCTGCTGCTGCTGGCCGAGGTAGTTGGACAGGTTGCCCTGCACTCCCCCGAGGTAGCCAGCGATCTGCTGGCCGCCCGCAGCCTGCGCCGCCTCATCGGACTGCGCCCGGAGGCCGCCCCCGAGGATCGAGCCCGCCGATGCAGCCTGTGCCGCGTCGGCCCCCTGAGCCGCCCCGAGGAGCGTCTGCTGGAAGCCTCCGCCCGGCGCGTTGCCGAGCACCCCGGTGATCTTGCCGGTGTTCGGGTCGGCCGCCAGGCCCGACTGCTGGAGGTAGGAGTCCCGCTGCGCCGTGATCTGCCCGAGCGCATTCTGGTACGCCTGGTTGGCGGTGTTGTAGTACGACTGGTATTCAGCCCCTGTGGTGGGGTCGAACCCGGTGTATGTGCCGTTCCCCTGTCCAGGGATCAGCGTGGGATCAGCCCCAGTTGTCACAGGAACCTCCTAGTAAATGCATTGGTACGGCAGGATGGTGCGCACCGTCAGCCCAGCCACCGCGATGGTGGCGTTCTGCCGTCCAGTCTTCGCGGCGCTCGCGCACCGCACCGGGCCAGTGGTGCCACCGATGTTGGCCGCCAGGGCGCCCACACCTGCGAAGGTCGGCGAGCCGGTGAAGGCCCGGATGACCGCCGCGATGTAGACCCTGCCGGGGATGATCGTGTAGGTCGCGGTGAACGGGATCTTGATTGCGCCCGTGCCCGTGATGACGCTGCCCTGCGTGGTGCTGCCGGAGTCGATGTCGAACACCCAGTCGCCCGCCGCGTTGAGGTGGTACAGGGCCGCACCGTTGAAGGTGCCCGCCGTGCCCGCCGCTCCGTTGAACACCATGATGCCGGTGGCCGTCTTAGTCTGCCGGGTCATCTGGGCCACGCCGTAGATATTGCCGGTCGCGAACGCACCGCCGGAGAGGGCCGTGGCGTTGACCGGATCATACGGCGAGGTGATCGGGTAGGTGTCGGATGAGCCAAGATCCACGAGGGCCTTGGCAATCTCCATCTCCTCCCGCTCACCCTCGATCACCCAGTTGCTCCCGTCGTAGAACTCAGGGAACTTGGTGGTCGTGTTGTAGGCCGCATCACCGCTGTTCGGCGAGGCGTAACGAGCAGCCGTCGTCTGGTTCGGCATCCGCATCTCACCGTCGCCACCCAGCTTCCAGGGAGCCGCGATACCGGAGGCCGTAGCCACCAGCGTCGAGGTCGCCCCGGTGAACGTGGACGGAGTGATCGGGTGCGTGCCCGAGCCCAGGTACTTCAGGATGTGATAGGACGTGGTGCTGTTCGAGTCAGCGTAGGTCGAGACCGTCTGAAGCCAGCCGGTCGTGGCCCCCGCGGCCGGGGCGGAGCCCGAGCCCTGGAGCATGAAGGTGCGCACGTTGGTCACGCTCGACGGGAAGGTCGGGACGGTGACGTTGATGCGTCCGTACTGCTGCGGGTAGACGCCCCCGGTGGGGGTCGCCAGGTTGGCCGTCTGCGCCGCACTCGAAAGCGACTCGTGCGATCCGTCGTACCAGCTGTACTGGACGAAGAACTTGTCGCCGGAGGCGTGAGCCCATGTCCAGTCCGTCGGCTTGTAGATGTAGCCGGTGACCCCATCGCCGTGGTTGCCCAGCATCTCGAAGCGTGAGGTGGTGCTGTTCCACGCCATGCCGAGGTACCACGTGCCTTCCAGCGCCCAGGAGGCGTTGGCGTCGGCGACCAGCGTGTGCGTGCTGGCCACGTACTTCTCGACGTGGTTCACCTTCGCGCTCAGATCGGTGATGCCCACCCACCAGTTGGTGCCGTCGTAGGTCGCACCGGCGAGGAACCGGAGGCCGGAGGCGATCTGGAGCACGCCGCCGCTCACGAGGTCGGTGGTCGCGCCGAAGACGCCCGAGGTCGAGTAGGTCGCCGCCCGGAGCACCGCGGAGGTCGAGAGGCCGTGGTAGCTGATGATGACGAGGTTCGTCCCGTCGTTGGTCAGAGCCATGCCGGTCGAGGTCGTGATGCCCGAGGTGATCGCCGCGATGGTGGTGAACGCCCAGGTGCCCGTGTTGGTCGGGTTCGTCACCTTGCCCAGGTGAAAGTTGCCGCTGCCGTCCTGGTAGAGGACGTACAGCACTCCGCCGAGCAGGGTGATGTCGTAGACCTGGTTCCACGGCCCCCCGAGGAGCAGCCGTGCCTGGTAGGCCCCGGTGGCGTCGTACTTGGACAGGTAGGACTTGTTGTTGGTGCCGTCGGTTAGCACCGACCAGTAGCCGTTGGTCGAGTTGATCTCGAACGCGGCCCCAGCCGAGGAGTTGCTGGCAGGATCGCCGGTCACCGCCAGCTTCTGGATGTTCCAGTTGATGGTCGGGGCGCCGGACGGATCGGCCACGCGGTCGAGCAGGGTAAGCTGGCTGCCCTTGTCCATCACGTTGGTCGTGCCGGAGACCGTCATGTTCCCGTCCACCTGGAGGGAGTTGGTCTCCACGTCGCCCGCGAACTTCGACGTGCTGCCGTCGGCCGGGAGCGTCGTCTGCGGGTTGCCCGAGCCGTCGTAGATGATGATGCCCGCCGGGGACATCTCGATGCGAGCCCCGCCCGGGGTACCGGCCAGAATCGTGGTCGAGAGCACCAGCTGGGACTCCAGCAGGGTCGCCTTGATCGAGCCCGTCTGGATGTCCGCACGGCCGTTGATCTGCACCATGTCGGCCGACGTGCTCTGGGTGCCTGCGGCTGCCGAGCCGTCCACGTCCTTCGCGATCAGCCGCACGTAGTACGGGGTCAGGAAGTTGAGCGGGCTGCCGTCGGGCAAGTGCTTGATGAACATGCCGGTGCCGACGATCTCGCCGTACAGCGTCGAGCCCGAGGGCGTGAAGCCGTCCACCGAGGAGATGTGCACCTCGTAGGTCACCGGGCTGCGCTGGGCGTCGCCGTGCGCGTTGAGCGTCACCGCGTCCCAGGTCACCGCCATGAAGTTCGTGCCGCCCACCAGCGTCGGCTGGGGGCTGCTTCCCGGCGCGTAGCCGTCAGCCCCGCCGTCTGAGTAGACAGCGGTTGTAGCATTTGCCGGTGTGCCCGCGCCCCACTGTCCCGTGAGGGGGTTGAACACCAGCGCGTCGTGATCTCCGACCGTCTGGGGGTCGGGAGAGGTCAACGGAAGATCCTTGTCACCGAGGGCGCTGACCCCCGCCGGAATGGCAGGGGTCTGGCGCCGGACTTCGGTGATGATGAGGCGGCGCAAGTCGGAGAGCGTCATGTCGCCGACGGCCGGGTTCAGAATGTCGGCCATGTGCCTCCTTATCGGGCCTTGTGTCGGACGAAGCCGACGTTAGACGCGGCCAGGCCGCTTGGTTCGGAAGCCGATGGCCCATGCCCCGACTTCCACGTACTGCGTCGATGCCGCGTTACCCGGGGGCGTGAGCCCCGAGGTGTCCGACTGGTAGAGCCGGAACGCCAGCAGCTGGCTGCGCTTCATGAACTTGATCCGCTTGGTCACCCACGTGTCCCCGAAGTCGAGGTACTGCGTCGGTGACAGTTCGGCGGTGTCGTTCATCCCCTTCAGGGTCTCCAGCTTCAGGTTGCCGCCGTTCGCCTTGTAGGTGAGCAGCAGCATCTTGTAGAGCTTGAGGAGTTCCGGGTTGCCCACGTCGTACCGTTTGGACTCGACGTAGAAGGCGGGGCCGGACGCCGCCGCGTGCGAGCACGTGTAGCCGTCGTTGAACTGGGCGTCGAACAGGGCCGAGCCCGAGACCACCCGAGCGGTGCCGTTGGAGTCGGTGATGCCCAGCACGGTGTCCACCGTCTGCCCGCTCACCGTGTCGGAGAGATCGAGCGTGTTGGACAGTTCCACGTTCGTCCAGAGCGTCCCTGCGCCGGAGCCCAGGTTGATGACGAACTGGAGCGAGGTCTGGTAGTTGTCAGCCGCCGCCACCCGCCGCCCGAAGACGCCGGTGAGGCCCTGCACCCAGACCACCGCGTGATTGCGGATGATCCCGTACTTGGGAAGCTTGGTCGTCTGGCTCACGAACTTGATGTAGTCCGAGTCGAACGCCGCCCCGATGTTGGTCAGGGAGCCGTTGTAGAACCAGATGCCGGTGCGCCCGGCCCAGATGACCCCATGCTCATAGGAGCACCCGAGGCCGAGGCAATGATCGTCCGAGAGCGGGGTACCCGCCCATCGGTCGGGGGTAGTGCCAACGGCGCCGGAGAGTACAAAGGAGCCGCCATCGGTGAGTACCACGAGTTCATCCGTGGTGGCATAGATCCCCCTGATCGGGTCGTCGCTGAAGGTCAGCCAGTCCCCGTCCTCCGTGAGGTCGAATGCCTCCTGGTCGGTCAGGTCGCTGAAGTACAGGCGGTTGCCCTTGGCCAGGAACTGGTGGCCTGCAAAGGCGCAGTTCAGCCAGCCGTAAGTGCCCGCGATGGTGTAACTGCCATCCCGGTGGATCGCGATGTAGTCAGCGTTCGTGGCCTCCACCCGCACGCTGTCAAGCGTGACCTGGAGGTCGGACTGCACCGAGCCGACGGTGCCAATGTAGCGGCCGTCGGTCAGGAAGAAGTCCCACGTGCCCGTCGCCAGGCCCTGAGCCGCCCACTTGGTGCCGCCGCCGTTCAGCTGGCTGTTGGCGGAGTCGGTGGTGATCCGGCCCTTGGAGACCCGCGGGTTGATGCCGCGGAGCGCGAGGGCGTCGATGGCCGTACAGGCCGCCTTTGCCTTCGCCTCCAGGGTGAACTGGCTGCCGCTGTCGATGGTCTTGATGACCCCGATGTACGCGGTCGTGCTGTGGTTGAACACGTGCTGGCCCGAGCACAGGTTCGTGGTCGTGGCCGAGACCACCGTGTCGCCGATGGCGATGGTGGCCGAGAGGTTGCTCACGTCCGCCTTGGTCGCCCCACGGTAGAGCGCGAGGGCCGAGGAGGTCGGGGCTGCGGACAGGTCGGAGCCGGTGCCGATCAGCACGCCCTTCTGGGCTGCCGCCTTGGCATCGAAGCCGCCGGTGTCCGCGGTCGCATACGGCCAGGCCGTCAGCGTCACGTTGCCCGAGCTTTTGGTCACGGCCCCAGCCAGGAGCAGCTGCCCCCAGGTGCCCGCGGGCTGCTGGGTCGCCGTGATTCCGGCCATGTTGGCCGAGGTCTTTGTCGCCCAGGTCGTAGTGGGGTCTTGCACCGGCCCCCGCCGTCGGAGGATGCCCGGCGAGTCGATGAGGATGTCCCACAGCGTCCAGGCGTTCCCGTCGGCGATCTCGTGCTGGGGCAGGTTGCGATTCATCCCCAGAGGAGCGCCGTCGAGCGTCTGAATGTCGATCACGGGCTAGCCCAGCAGGTAGTAGGTCTGCTCGCGGGCCGGGATCACGTAGTTCGGGTCAGCGAACTGCCGATGGCCGTCCCACTCAACGAGGTTCTGAATCGCCTGCTCGTACTCCTGCTTGAAGGTCACCGAGAGGTCGGTGTCGTCCTCCATGTTGTCGAGCCGGTAGACCGCACCCTGCACGATCACCGCGTCATGGAACTCCGGGGGGATCACGATGTCGGCCTCCACGCCGGTGGCGTCCAGGGCAGCCTGCTTGGCGACGTAGAAGAACGTCACCGTGTCGCTGGCATCCGGGGCAGGCCAGAAGACCGGGGCTCCGGCGATGTCGTACCACAGCCGTGTCGGGCCGGTTTCCTGGTCGTTGCCGTGGAGGCGGAGCCAGGTGTCAAAGTCCTGGTGCTCCAACCGTCCGCCCGACTGGGCCGCTCCGCCGTAGTTGTACTTGGCGAACAGGGCCGCGTGGTAGTCCGCAGGCACGTTGGCCGGAGTACCGCTGGAGCCGCTGAAGGTCAGCGTGATCTGCTTCTCCAGGAACTTGAAGGGCTGGCGCGAGAGCACGTCCCAGATGGTGGCGTTGATGACGCGCAACTTGGTCGAGTCGGTCGAGTCCGAGAACCCGTAGTCGTCCAGCGCGTCCATGATCTCCTGGACGGTCACTCACAGCCCTTTCGGTACGAAGACACGCGCCCCGTACCCGGTCTTCCGGGCGCGAAGGGCGCTCTCAAAGTGTTCGGCCAGTTCGCCGTTGTGCTCCGACATCTCGTGCTGGCGAGCATCACGCTGCGCCTGCGCCTCGCGGGCCAGGTGCTGCATGATCTCGACGCCGCGCCGCTTGATGTCATACTGGCTCAAGATTTTGTGGACATCCCGCGGGTCAGGAAGCTCCCGCCCGAAGGTGAACACCGGGGGCTGATCCTCCCGAAGGCAGATCACCCAGTCGCCGGTTTCGTTGTGCCTGCCCAGCTTGAAAGATTCGTCGTACTCGCGGCACGCACGGGCGACCGCCTTCTGACGAAGATCGACCACGCCCTCGCCTGGTAGCCAGACGCTGGGACGGGCCTCCGAGAGAAAAGCTCCCGAGTTCTCCACGTCGTATCCTTTCGTTGTCCCGCGCCATGCGCAAGGATAAATGGCTAGTGGGGCGGGCAAAAAGACATGTGAGTCACTTTGCCTGGATTTCGTGCCATCGCCCGCGATTGCTCCCCAAGGGGTCGAACCTCGATTTCCGCGTCCAGAGCGCGGCGTCCTACCATTAGACGAGGGGGCAAGGTTGCCGGGCATGTAAGCCCGCCCGGCGAGGCCCTGCACTTGAGCCGCGTGTGCAGAAACGCAGGGGAGTCGCACCCCAACAACCTGAGCCAGTAAAGGCCCAGGAGCTACTTTGTGAACCGGACGGACACCGTGTAGGTGTAGGTCTCGTTTCCGTTGGTGCGGGTGTTCAACACCTTGACGCCAAGGAGTGCCGGAAGGATCGTGTTGAGCTTCACGTCCACGCCACCGGCGGTGCCGACGGCAACCGCGTCAGCAATCCCGGTGACCCCGGGGCCGATGCAGATGCGCGTCGCCTGACCACTGTTGGTCATGGCCGTGGTGGTGGCGCTTCCCACGACTACCGTGTCGGCGTCGTTCATGGTGATCGGGTCAGCCGTCAGCACGGAGGGCAGCAGGGTCGGCGAGGTGCCTCCCTTGGCCGTCCAGTTGACGATGACCTCCGCGAACTTCGCACCTTCCGGTACCTTCACCCAGTCCGTCTGGCCGGTGGTGGCCTGCGCCGACACCGACCGGATCTGCACCGTTCGCCCGTTGATGGGATCAGGTGTGATCGTGGTGATGGCGGCCATTGGCTACTGCTCGATCCAGAGCTTCACGACGATGGACTTGTTGCCCACGCCGTTGGTGATGGTCGAGCCGTTGGCCTGGACGATCTTCACCTCAAGGGTCTTGGTGAACGGGATGCCCTGCGATCCGTCGGCCTCGGTGCCCGGCGAGCCGTTGGCGGTCGAGAGACCGGCCTGCACGATGGCGACGCCGTTGGCCGTCAGGCCGATGTCGGTCGCGGTGTTGCCCGCGGTGAACAGGGTGTTGGTGCTCTCCACGTCCTTGATCGTGAGATCAGCCGTGGACGCCTGCGACGTGTAATCGACGCCGATGTAGCGGAGGATGCCGGGGCGGCGGCAGGGAACCTGCACGGTCGCGGTGGCCGAGCCGTCTGCACCCACCGGGTTCAGCGTGACAGTCTTCAGTTTGATCATTTTCTCTCCTACGAGGGAGCGCAAGGGCAGGGGTACTAACGCTCAATCACTCGAACGTCACATTCCCCCTGCCCAAAGCGCGGGATTCGGCTTAGAAGCCGGTGTCGGTGTAGCCGGTCAGGCGGGCGCTGGTGTTGCGCCGCTTGGTGCCCATGTTCACGTACTTGAACAGGACGGCCTGGAAGGCGTCGTAGTCCTGCACCCACCGGACGGTCAGACCGTCGCGCTGGAGGAAGTCCCAGTCAGCCGGGCTGTAGACCGAAACGGTGCTCTTGTCCACGAAGGACACCTGACCCCAAGGATGGAGGCGGTCGGCGTTGATCTTCATGGGGCCGGAGCCCGCTGCGAACGACAGCTGCTCGAATCCGCCTTCCAGCGTGTTCGAGTTGACGAAGCGAACCGAGTCCTGGAAGTCGGTGCTGGCGAACAGACGCCGGACGATGCCCGGGGTCGTCATGACCGTCAGATCCGAGTTCTTGGCACCCGCGTTGTTCAGCTTGTTCTGCTCGACCATGAGGTCGTCCAGGCTGATGTCGGGGGTACCGGACTTGCTCACCACGTCGGACTGCCAGAAGCCGAGACCCGCCGTGGACGGGTTGACCCCGCCGAGGGTGGCGGTGCCGATGAGCTTCTGGAGGCCCGAGTCCATCTCCACGACGGCCGAAGCGGTGGTCGTGTCCGTGGCGTTGCCGCTGCGGATGATCACGTCGGCTGCGCTCGAACCGGAGCCGTCGGCGGCCACGGTGATCGAGGGCGTGGCGACGTTCACGTCAGTGATCGTCTGCGCCTGGTAGATGTCGTGCGGAGTCGCGGGGGCACCCATGTCGATGACCATGCCGACGTGCAGGAAGCCCTTGGAGATGGGCTCCGCCGAAGTCAGGGTCACGACCGTCGGGCCGGAGCCCGAGACCGATGCCACCGTGGCGATGACGGCGGTGCCGTCACCGTAGAACTGCCGGGCCTGATCCAGCGCCAGGTCGTTCTTGATGCGATCCAGTTCGTCCTTCATCTCCGAGAGGAAGGCGCCGCGGTCGCTGCGGGTGTTGCTGATCGCCGGGCCAGAAACCTGGACGCGGGCGTAGTGGTACTTCAGCTGGTATGTCGCCTTGGTGAACTTCTGCTGTCCTGCCGTCGGCAGAGCAACATTCTCACCGCGGGAGCCGATGCCCCCGGAGCGACCGTAGTGGAGCGGAAGCACGGCCTCGTTACCCTGGAGGTCTTCCGAGGTAACGTTGAGCAGGCTGGTCACCATAACGTCGGTGTTCAGCTGCTCGTTCACGGGGCCGATGTACCACTCCTTCAGCACGGCCGAAAGGCCGCTGAGATCCTGTCCCGTCAAGGGTCAGTCCTTTGCTTTTGGATGGTCTAGAGGCCAGCCTGCGCCTCTTGGCGCTCAAGCTGCCTCACGTACTCCATCGCGGCTTTGTGACCGTCAGCGAGCGTGCGAGGACGCTCCTGGGTCTCCGTTGCCACGATGCCGCCACCCGGGATGGGGGCGGGCTGGCTGTTTGCGACCGTCTGCTTGCCACCGATGTAGCGAGCCACCGCAGCGCCGACCAAGGAGTCGTACTTCTGCTGGGCCGCCGTCAGGTTGGCGTCCTCACTCATGAGGTTGTAGATCGCAGCGATGTCGTCATCGCCGTAGTGCGGGTTCTGCTGCCGAATCGCCAGTTCCTGCTTGGTCAGGTGCTCTCCCAGGGCCTCAGCCTGCCTCTGAAGCTCAGAGGTCTGCTGCTGCGTCTGGAGGTGCGTGACCAGCTGGTGCATGGCGTTGTTCTGCTCCTGAACCTGCTTCGCCAAGGCCGCCAGACGAGGATCATCGTCCTCATCGAACGCTTCGGGCTCGACGCCCTGTGCCTGAATGGCGAAATCAGCCAGCTGCTCGCTTGCCTGCTGTTGCGCCTGAGCCGGTGCTACCCCATTCGCTTCGAGGTACTGACTCAGTTCGCTGTGCAGCTGTGGCCACGAGCTTGGGTCGGAGATGCGCTGATAGAGAGCCATGGCGTCCCGGACTTCATCCGGGCTTTCCACGCCAAACTCGTCAGCCATCTTCCGCCAAGGTGCCGCCTCCTGGGTCTTCCGCGTATAGTCGGCCTGCATCGACCGCTTGATCGCCAGAAGCTCCGGTGACAGCACGCTGTCGTCAATCGAGGTGAAGTCCGGAGTCTCCTCCGGGGCCTGTCCGCCTTCAGCGGGTGCAGGAGCCTCGACTTCGGCAGCCGGGGGCTGCCCTTCTACCGGCAGAGCCGGGGGTGTGACGGCTTGCTCTGTCTCCGCCGCCTGAGCGTCGTGAGCTTCGAGTGCCGCTGCTGCTCCCTGGATGTCAATGTCCAAGCCAGCCATGTGTCCTCCTTGGTGGTTTCCGAGTCCCGGGTCGGGTTATTCGGTGGTCAGCGGGAGAGCCGGGGGATCGGGCTCCTCCGTGACCAGTTCGGCGTCCACGATCTCCTCGTGCCGCCGTTCCGCTGCCTCGATGCCCAACCGAATCGCGCCACCGATCAGTTCCCGCATCTCGTCCGGGGACGGGAGTTGGTTCCTCTCGATGCGCTTGTCGGGCATGCCTTTGGCGCGGGTGATTTTGTCGTCCAGTACGCCGATTGCGATAATCAGCTGCTGCGGTTTCACTTCGCCGCTGGCGATCTCGCTTTCGAGCTTGGCCATTGCGAGGTTGCGGATTCGCTCCGCGTCCTGCACAAAGTCCCGGACTGCTTCCTGTCGGTCTTCTGCGCTCGCCGGTGGCCCTTCTGTCTCCCACAGCGCCCGCCACTTGCGGATCGTCGGGGCGGACACGCCGGTCTCCCGGACGGTCGCCTTGACGTTGCCCCCATTCGCGGCGAGCACTGTGTAGACGTGAACCTTGTCGGCGTCAGAAAAGCGGCGAGCGGTACCTGTGCCCGCCAACGCTTACCCCTTGGACTTTGGCCCGGGGGGCTTCGCGCTGGCCGCCTTTTCGGCGTTGGCCAGGGCCTGCTTGTGCTTCTCCTCAGCGTGCCGCAGGGACTGGGCGTGCTTCTGTGCCGTCATCACCTGCTGCTGGAGGATGCCCTCCTGCTGTAGCTGCGTCTGATCCGAGGCGTGGCTTGCGCTCGCCTCCGCGTGACCCATTGCCTGGGCCACCTTTGCCTGGTTGAGAGCGTGGTCGTCCGATGCCTGCTGCATCGTGAGCACCTGATCCATCTGCTGGAGATGGGAGTTGCCCGACTCGTCCACGTTCGGCTGTTCCAGCGTGTCGATCACCTGGGTGTCGAGCGGCGGCTGCGAAACATCGTCCTCAGTCACGTCGATGCCGCCCTTCTGGAGCAGCTTCGCCATCACCGGGGCCGACACCGTGCCCATCGCCCTCACGTTGATCTTCGGCGTCGCCTGCTGGTCAGGGGAGGCCATCATGATCTCGATGTTGCGCTGGTAGGTCAGCTGGTAGTGCTTCTCGAATATCGCCTGAACCTCGGGCGGGTAGCCCTCGAACTCGACCGACTTCATCATCCGCGAATGGATCTCGATGTGCTCCTGCACGTTCTCGAAGTCCCGCGGCTGCCAGGGGGCGTCCTCCATGGCCTGTTGCAGCTGCTGCTGTTGCTGCTGAAGCTGCTGCATGACCTGGTTGGGATCGTCCGGCTGGCCGTCCTGGTCGTAGTCCACCGGCTGCCCGGCCTGGATCTGCGCCACGACCTGCTGAGCCTGCTGCATGAACTGCTGCATCTGCTGCTGAGCCTCCTGCAACGCCGGAGCGTTGATCGGGATGCCCCGCAGGATCTTGTCGTGGTCTCGGTAGGCGTGATCCTCGTCCAGCGCAATCAGGGCCTGGACTCCGTTCACATCCCCGAGATCGAGGTGTTTCATTGCCGTCCGCGGATCGATCAGCTGCGCCTGGAGCAGTTCCATGATGGCCGCCTGCCGTCCGGCGCGTGAGCGCGGGAGGCCGGTGCCGTAGCGCGGCTTGAAGCTGAATCCGCCCTCGATGTCGCTGCCCATGAACTTCTTGACCTGCACCGACCCGCCCTGCCCCCGGATCTTCAGGAGGCGCGGCTCGGTGTAGTATTCCTTGGCGTATGCGACGATGAGGGTGCCCAGGCGGGCCATGGCGTCTTCCAGGCCCAGGATCACCGGGCTGAGGTTGTCGGCCGTGCTCTCCTGGATCTGCTCCACGATCTGACCGCTATCCACCCGTGCGGGCAGCTGGTCGCGGCCCGTCGGAATGCGGTTGTACACCTTGTCGATGCGGTTCTGGAGGTCGGCCAGGTGCTCGAAGACGTAGCCGGGGAGCCCCGGGATCTCGCGCCACTGGGGCACGTGGTTGCCGATGGGGTTGTACTCCCACACCGCGCCCGGTTCCGCCGTGATCTTCTGCTTGAGCGAGCCCGTCGGTGCGAACACCTGCGGGCGCATGGTCAGGTTCTTGTGCTCCACCACCTGCGAAAGGGTGCGGTTCAGATCCTTCTGCATCCCGCGTGCTTCACTGGTGATCGGATCGTCGTAGGCTGAGCCCGGCCGATACCGCCCTGGGAACTTGACCAGCGGCAGAATACGGAACGGGTACGGCCAGTCGATGTCCTGGAGGATCTGGTTCGGCCCCTCGATCCACGCGACATACCGACCCTTCGGGAGGGCCGGGCAGGGGCGCACATACATGATGTACACCTCGCGCAGGGTGTTCTCCTGCTGGCGGTCGCGCTGCTCCCCGATCTGGGGACGTTCGGTGTCACGGATCGAGTTCGGGCTGACGGTGACGCCCCACCGCGCCTTGATCTCGTCAGGGTCGAGGTAGTGCGTGCAGATCGCCCAGTTCGCATCCTCGAACCGCTTGGCCGAGGGGTCGATCAGGACGTTTTCCGCCGTCATGTTCTCGATGGAGATGTCGCCGACGTAGACCGTCTTCACGAACTGCGCCAACACGGCTTCGGGGTCTTGCCCCTGCTGCTGTGCCAGCGTGCTGATCTGCTCCTTGTAGAGTTCGGCCAGTTCCTCGTCCATGATCGGCTGACCATTGGGGTCGAGGGTGAAGGTCATCGGCTTGCCCGCCAGGGCGTCCCACGAGACCTTCATGAAGCCGCCGGAGAGGGCGGCGTCGTGCATCGCGTCCACGGTCTTCGACTGGAGCCCCCACTCCTCGAAGGCGTACTCGAACAGGCTCTCGGCCATCTGAGCAGACTTCACATCGAAATCGGAACCGGAATCGGGCTCCGCCTCGATGGTGGGGCGGGTCTTGGTCGTCTGGGCGGCCCAATGGGCGACACCCGGGGCGATCTGGTTGCTGTACAGGCGCACACGCCACGCAGGCCCGGCATTCTCGGGCATGTCGAGCACCCGGCGGGTCGTCGGCGAGTAGTACACCCACTGGCGGCCCTCGTAGAAGGCCCGGTTCAGGGAATACTCGCGCATCCGGTCGTAGCGCAGGGTCTCGATGGCCTTTCGCTTGGTGGCCAGCTTTCCCGCATCGGTCAGGTCTTTCAGCCCGATGAAGGGCCGTGCCTCGCTGTCGTCTGCCATCGACCCTCCTTCCTACTTCTCGCCGTGCGGCAGGCCGGTCTGGGCCGCTGCAAGGCGCTGTTCGAGTTCTTCCTCGCTGATCTGCCCCGCCTCAAAGGCGGCGAAGTGGTCTTCCGGCTCCGTGCTCTGGCCCCAGAGGGCAGGCCCGGCGTCGATCATCGAGGTCGGGGACACGGCCGGGGCGGCCTGTCGGCGCTCCAGCTGGTTCCGTAGCCAGTCGATCTGGTCGGCCATGACCACGATGGTCTGGTCACGCGCCGCGCACGCAGCGCAGGTGTGCTCAGATTCGCTTGCCACTTCGGCCACGCACCTGGTAGGTCTTTGACCCGTCCGCCTGGTCGATGCTCGGGAACTTCTCGGCCACGGCCTTGCGGACGGCAGCCTCCTTGGCGGTGCCAGCGGCATCAGTCAGGGCGGCCCGAGCATGGTTCTCATCGGGGATCGGGAACTCGCGCGTCTTTGGGAAGACGAACGCATCTGCGGGCAGCGAGTCGCGCTCCGCGTCGTTCAATCGGCTCATATCACCACTCCTCCCCGAGATCCGGGTCGAGTATCTGTAGGGCGGAGCCTGTGCGGCCCTCGCGCTTCTTCATGGTCTGGATTGCTGCGGCGGCCTCGTCGTTCATGCTGCTGAGTCCCGGCGGGGTTGGCCCCTCACCAAGGCCCGGCAGCATCACACCGGCGACACCCAGGGCCACCTCCACAGCGTCCAGGAGGTCATCACGGTTGTCGCGGCGGTTGCCGTCGAAGCTGACCCACTGGTCGATGAACTCGACATGGGACGGGTGGATGCGCACCTTGCCGATCTTGAACAGGGGGCTCATCGAGATGATTCGCTCGTTCTTGTTGCCGCGGCTCATCACCGGCACGACGGCCGGGAACGACGCCAGGCGGTTGACCTGCTGCGTTAGCACCTTCTGGTAGGCGTTCGCCTCCACCCCAATCAGGTTGGGGCGGTACTTCAGCTGCCACTCCTGGATCATCTGCACCTGCTCAGGGAACTGAATGTGCCCCTTCCAGTAGTCGAGCAGGAAGGCGTACTGAGAGTCCTCCGAGAGGCCGATCAGGGCGATGGCGAACTCGTCCTCCGAGTCGCCCGTCGAGGGGTCAACCCCGAGGTAGGTTCGCAGCCGGTCGGGAATCACGATCTCATCCGGGTGATCCACCTGGTTCTTGCGGGTGTACCACTGAAGCCACTCGCCGGAGAGCGTCAGACCGCTCATCGCGTCGAAGGCCGCCATGTACTCCTGCTTGAACATCGCCGGGTGCATGTCGCGCCGGGCAATCTCCCACTCCTCCGTGAGGAAGTGCGGGCTGTCGATGGAGGTGTACTCCACCCGGAACTGGTATTCGTCCGTCAGGGCGGTGCCCTGGAAGAACGTGTCCCAGAACCAGTTTTTGCCATGCGGCGTGGTGGTCGTGATGACGATGCCCGCTTTGTCCGACAGCGAAGGCCGGACGATCTGCCAGGCGTCACTATCCCGGACGAAGGCGGCCTCATCGATCCACAGGATGTCGAGGCCCAGACCGCGCAAGCTCTGCGGGTCTTCGGCCGACCGGAACTGGAGCAGGGTGCCCGAGTTCAGGAACTCGATGCTCTTTTCCGTCTTGTTCCACTTATAGTCCCGGTTTGCAATCAGGCCGGCCTCGTTCAGGGCCTCCTGCATCGCCATGCGGGCCGCCAGGCCCACCGTGTGATCCTTGGTCAGCACCCAGACGATCAGGCCCCGGTCGAGATCCGCCCCATGGGCGTCCCGATGGAACTCACGCGGGTGCTCGCAGTAGAAGGTCACCTCGCGGGCGGCCGAGAGCGTTTTCCCGCCTCGACGGCCAGCGGCCAGGTGCCGGAAGCGCCGAATGCGCCCGTTACGGTCGGCAGCGTGGAATGCGGCCTGCCAGCCGTGCGGCATGTAGTTGCCGCGCAGGAACCACCAGAGCTTGGTCGGGAATAGCTCCCCAAGGGCGCTCAGGCCCAGACGGGCTACGTCGGGTGCCGTGTCCTGCCCCCCGGCGGTGATCGACCGCAGCGAGAGGGGCAGGCGGTCACTCACTCAGATCACTTCATCCACGAAGCCGGATGCCAGCGCCTCCTCGGCAGTCAGGTACCAGTCCGCGTTCTTGGTCTTGCGCTTCAGTACCGCGGGGGTGATCTTGGCGCCCCGGGCCTGATACATGCTCATCGCCTGCCCATTCAGCTTGCGCATGAACGCCTGCTGGTTCTCCTGGGCGCTGACGGTGCCGGACATCGAGCCCGCCACCTCGTGGATCAGGTACCAAGCGTTCTTGCCCAGGCGGCGCACGTCGGCAGCCTGCTGGATGACGGTGGCCATGCTCGCGACCAGACCGATGCCGGTGATCGTGACCCTGTGGCCGTCCCGCTTCAACCGCTCGATGCCGTCGATCAGCGCGAAGCCCTCGAAGCAGCTGCCGCCGCCGGAGTTCACGATGATCTCGATGTCGGCCCCGGGGTTCGCCCGGGAGAACTCCTCCATCTTGAGCAGCATGTTGTGCACGTTCATCTCGGTGATCGCACCCAGCAAGACGAAGCGGCCGTTGCGCAGCCCCGTCCGGGTGATCTCCTCCTGGTGCAGCCGCTCGGTGGCGACTTCCAGGCGCTTCTTCTCGGCCTCAAGGGCCAAAAGCTCGTCCCGGAGGGCGCGATTGCGCTCTTTCCGGTCAGTGGTGCTTACTACGTCCATTTTCGGCCTCCTCGCACTTCGAGCACACGCACTTCGGCCCGTGACCGCCCACGAAGGGGGTGCGGACTCCTGAGCGCGTGCCATTTCGGATTGACACGTTCAAACCCACCGCTTACCTCCTTACTGGCTCACGTTGTTGGCGTGAGGTCGTGCGAGCGAGTAAAGGCGAGGCCCGGATCTGTCGCGCCGGGTACCAGAGGTTGTTGCGCCGTTGTCGGCGGCCCCGCAAACCCGCAGTTCTCCATGGGTGCCCACCTTTTATAGAGGTGAGCCGGTAAATCAAACCCTGGAGAGCAAAATGGACACAGAACTGACCCACCTGAGCATCGTTGCCCACGAGCAGGCCATGGAGCGCGGAACCGCGACCCCCGCCGAGCGGAGGGAGTTCTCGCATCTGCCGTTCTGGCGTGTACGCGGCATCCCCGTCATCGACTCCGACCGAATGCGGCCGGATCAGGTAGAGGACGCCAAGAAGACTCTGCGCAGGATCACCGACGGCACCCGCAACAGCGACGCTGCCACGACCGTGGAGACCTGGATGGCTACCCGCTTCACGGGCGCCCGGGTCACCGACGTGATGACCGCGTGTGAGATCAGCAAGCCGACCGCGCTGCGGCACCTCCGCCGACTGACGGAGAGCAAGCTCATCGAAATCCGGGAGACCAAGACCCGCGACGGTGGCTCCAACCGGAAGGTGTACCACTGGGTCGGCCCCCGCACCGACAACATGAGCAAGCCGACCAAGGCCGAGACCCGCCGCCTACACGAGGAAGGGCTGACACTGGTGGCCGATCTCAAGGGGATCTCCTTCGACACCGGCATCCGCTACCACGGCACAAGCGTGCAGGGCCTCAGCTGCGGCTGCCACGCCTGCGGGATCGCGGCGGAGCAGGCGCTGATGGACGGCGAGGTGTCGCACGCACG
>Ga0265327_10000769_pt1 | contig 49436 bp, 36 predicted proteins | sample 41621metaG_FD_202089 | JGI IMG/M metagenome (GOLD analysis project Ga0265327, IMG submission 202089) | Rhizosphere microbial communities from Carex aquatilis grown in University of Washington, Seatle, WA, United States - 4-16-21 metaG | ecosystem: Host-associated > Plants > Roots > Rhizosphere... | reverse complement strand
GTGCCCTCACGCGGCGTCCGTGTGAGCACGAAAAGCGCCGGGTCAGGGGACCCGGCCTACAAGCTGGAGCGCGCAAGTCACAACGTTTAGGTCAATCACCCGTGTTACCGTGCTGCCCTCCTCAAAGTCATTGGCGAAGGCTGTCTCGGTTTCACCGAAGCCGAATTTGTAGGCCGCGTGCCCTCACGCGGCATCCGTGTGAGCACGAAAAGCGCCGGGTCAGGGGACCCGGCCTACAAGCTGGAACGCGCAAGTCACAACGTTTAGGTCAATCACCAGTGGTACCGTGTCGCCCTCCTCAAAGTCATTGGCGAAGGCTGTCTCGGTTTCACCGAAGCCGAATTTGTAGGCCGCGTGCCCTCACGCGGCGTTCAGGTGGAAACGAAAAGCGCCGGGTCAGGGGACCCGGCCTACAAGCTGGAACGCGCAAGTCACAACGTTTAGGTCTATCACCAGTGTTACCGTGTCGCCCTCCTCAAAGTCATTGGCCGAGGCTGGCTTGTTTACACCGAAACCGAACCTGTAGGCCGCGTGCCCTCACGCGGCGTCCAGGTGGAAACGAAAAGCGCCGGGTCAGGGGACCCGGCCTACAACCTGTAGCTCCGAGGCTGAGGTGACCGGCCATTAGCGGCACGTCAATGGAAGATTTAACCTGCCGCGCAACGGTCATTTTTTATCCGGTGCATTGGTGGGTGGCGCACTGCTGGCGGGCAGGTTGGTGTCGCCAAATTCAATGGAGGCGGAATTGATGCAATAGCGCAGGCCGGTCGGCGCGGGGCCGTCGTCAAAGACATGGCCGAGGTGGCTGCCGCAGTTGGCGCAAAGCACTTCGGTGCGGTGCATGCCGTAACTGTCGTCAGTGCGCTCAACGACGGTGCCCTTGGCGGCGAGGTCAGAAAAACTGGGCCAACCGCAGCCGGAATCGAATTTATCATTGGAGGTGAACAGCACCGCGCCGCAGGCGGCACAGCGGTACACGCCGGGTTCCTTGGTGTTCCAATATTTGCCGGTGAAGGCGCGTTCGGTGCCGGCTTCGCGCAGGACATGGTATTGTTCGGGCGTGAGCAGTTTGCGCCATTCGGCGTCCGTTTTTTGAAAGGGGAATTTCATGGTTGAGTTGGTTGTATTGTTGGTCATGGCCGGGGCGTCGGTCGGTTCGGCATGGCAGCCGGCAACCGCAACACTCGCAGCCAACAGGCAAATTTTCAAATATGTTTTCATGGGCGCTCAGTTTTCGTTTCCGTATATGGCAATGTGCCACATTTACGGTGATGGCGCGGGCGCTGATTTCTCTGGCACCCGCAGTTCACGGAACTCATGCGTCCACTCATCAATCCGGCACGCCGCGCGATAATCACAATAGTCGCAAGCTGTCACACTGCCCTTGCGATACGGGTCCACTTCCGCGTGGCCGGCGTAAATCCTTTGACCGAGCAGCCGCAATTGTTCCTCTACTTGGTCGAGCAGGGCGGTGAATTCCTTACAAGAAGGTGCTTCAGTCAAACCGGCCCACAAGGAACCATCTTGTTTTAGCTTGTAATTAAACTGGTCGTGCGCCTGTGTGCGGTCGAGTTGATTGAGGAAACCGGCATCGAAACGGCCGCTGTGGCGATAGGCCAGCCGCCGGGCGTCATCGGCCCCGGCGAGCACTTCGGTGCGTGAGGAGCCGCTTTCGAACTGGCCGCGCAGGTTGACGTAAAACACGCCCGCGGGCACAATTTTTTTGACGCCAAAAAATTCCGCCGGCCAGCGCCGCACGGCGGCCAGGTACGCCAGCAATTGCAATTGCACGCCGTTGGCCACGAGAACATTGTCCAGCTTGCGTGCGCCGGATTTATAATCCATGACCACGGCCAGCGTTTGGCCGTCCAGATGACACAAGTCCACCCGGTCCACCCGGCCGCGCAGGGCAAGCTTGTGGCCGTCGCCCAGCTCAATGATCCAGGCGGGCAGGCCGGGATGGTCCAGGCCAAAACCGGTTTCGGCCTTGGCAGGGTCAAATTCATACTGGCTGTGCATCCAGCCGACGAGCGTGCCCACGAAGTCTTGCAGGGCTTTGGCCATGGCCTGCGCGGCAAAACGGCTCTGGTCATCCACGCGCAAGAGGCCATCGCGGTAGATGTCGGCAATTTCAGCGGCGATTTGTCCGATGCGTTTGCGGGCTTCGGCAGGCGTGAGGTCGCGCCAACGCCGGTTTTCAGCCGTGAGATCGTCGTGAAATTTTTTGAGAATTTCGTGTTGGAAACTGCCGCGCTCGCGCGCGTCCAGTTCAAACTTTTTACGTTCCTCGGCGTGCAGCCCGGAATGCACAAAAAACCGGAATGGGCATTGCGCAAATTCCTCGAGCCGGCTGACGGATGATTTTAAAACCGGCCCGTAGATTTTTTCGGCCAGCGCCGGCGACAGGCTTTCCTGCGGGTCAGGTTCGCATAATTTCGCCAGTTTTTCCGCCAACGATTGGACGGCGGGCAGTTTTTTCAGCGAACGCCATTCTTTCTCAATGGCCTCGGGCTGGACGGCTGGCTGGTCCGGCCTGGCTTCGGCCATCAACGGCTGGATCAATTCGTTCACATGTTCGGCCTGGAGCCAGTTCGTCTCGCCGGAGAATTCATTGATGCCAAGCTGTGGGAACATCCGTTGGAGATGCGCGACAAACGGCGAGGGGTTCAATGTCCTGCCGGTGGCGTCTTGCCGCGTAAAAGTGAGGGCCAGTTTCTCGCTGGCGCGGGTGCAGGCAATGTAACCGAGATAACGTTCGCGGGAAATTTGGTCGAGCACATTCGGCCCCAACGCGGTGCTGTTGCGGTCCAGTTCCTCGCGGTCGGAATTCGTCAAGATGACGGGCATGGTTGGCGTGGCCGGGAAGACGGATTCATTGACGCCCAACAACAGCGTGAACTTCAAATCAGGATTGCGCGCGCGGTCGATGGCGCCCACGAGCACTTCATCCAGCGCAGGCGGAATCACACCCACGCTCAGGCCGGCCAGCCCGGCTTCCAGGACCGGCAACCAGTCCCGCAACGACATCGGCTCGCTGGCAAAGGCCCTGGCCACATTATCGAGCCAGGCGGTCATTTGATCAAAAACCGTGGCATGCAGCGAAATGGAACGGGTAGTGTTGGGCTGGCTTTCGGTGTCGGCAACGGTCCATTTTTCGAGCGTGGCTTCGACATTCAGGTGGCCCCACAGTTCGCGGATGGCATCGGCCAGTTGCTGGCCGGTGGGCTCGAATTGATACCGTTGCAAGCGCTGGTAAAATTGCTCAAACGGACGGAAGATGATTTCGCGCAGGCGTTCGCAATGTTCATCCGGCAGCGGTTCGAACCATTTTTTGCCGCGCCAACCCTGTTCCATGGCCCGGTTTTCCAGATGGTCGATTTCGGTTTCCGGCAACGGGGTGAAGCCGGACTTCAAGGCGGCAAACCAATCATCCTGCTGCCAGTCGTTGGCTACCGTGCGCAGGGCATTGCGCGTTAATTCGGCCAGCGGGTGATGCGCCACGTTTTCGCGGCGGTCGAGAAAGAAGGGAATGCCATAACGGCGAAAGACGCGCGCAACGGGCTGGTGATAATTTTCCAGGTTGCGCACCAGCACGGCACATTCGCGGAAACGGCCGCCCGCACGGGCAAACTTGAGAATTTCCCGGGCCGCAAATATGGCCTCGGCTTCGGGATTCGCGCAGGCAGTGACGGAAAGCTGCGCCTCCAAATTTGCGTAGCTCAATTCCTGGACCACCGGCAACGTCCAGTTTTCTTCAAGGGCGGCAGGCGCTGAGTTTTCTTCAAAACGGTTTTGGCCGGGGATGCGTTTCAGGGTTTCAGTCTGTATTTTGCAGCCAGGGATGGTGGCGATTTGTTCCCGGCAACGATGAAACGTTTTGCCGATGGCTGACCAAATGGACAACCATGAACTTGTCGGGGTCGGTTCCGTTTCGAGGCAGAAGGCGAGCGTTGCTTGCTGGCAGAAGGGGATGATGGCCGCCAGCAGTGCGTGTTCCTGCGGCGTCATTTCCGCGAAGCCGTCCATCCAGATTTGTTCGATTTGCAGCCCCGACTGGCGGGGATTGGATTCGGAGCGGAGCCGGGCGGTGGCAAAATCGAGCAGGTTATTGGCGTCCTGCAAAGTGTGCTTCTTGAGCCAGTCCGCGTATTTATCGAGGAGCAGGGCGAGGTCGTTGAGCTTGTCGCGCAATTCGGGGCGCAGGGAGTCATTGGCAGCCAGCGTGCGGAGGCGGGTGGGGCCAAACTGGTGCTGTTGCAATTCCGCAAGCTGCCCGCCGAGTTCCTGGGCGAAACCCGCCCGGCGCGCGCTGCCCCGCAATAGTTTTAGTTCCGTGTCGTGCTTTCGCAGCAGGGCCCGCAAAACCATGAGCCGCCCTTCCGGGGACAACAGGCGGGGCACGGCGGCGTGCAACTGGTCGAAAATAAATTCAGCCAGCCGGTCAAAAGACAAAACTTGCAGCCGCGTGAAACCGGAGATGGACGTGCCGTCGAGCAACTGGCGTTCAAGCTGGAACGTGGCTTGTTTGGGGGCGATGAGGATGAGCGGCGGGCCATCGGGCGAAGCGCTGAGGGCCATGCGAATTTCTTCGAGGCAGCGGAAGGTTTTCCCGCTGCCGGCGGGACCGAGAAGGAAACGCACGTGCACAGGGATTATTTAGCGCAAACCCGGCGCGAGGCAAAGGCGCAAAGAACCGGTTGATGACATTTTCAGCGGCCATTTAAAATCGTTTATTCAATTTCAAATGCCGGTATAATCAAGCCGTTGAATGTAACAGCGCATGAAAACTAACCTATTAGTCCTCCTAAGCAGCCTGGTGTTGGCCGGACCCCTGGCCCACAGTGAAACCACCATCGCGGATGTTTTTGCGCGCCAAACCACCAGTCTCAACGGCCAGTGGCATGTCATTGTGGACCCATATGACACGGGCTATTTTGATTACCGCCATCAACCTTACGATGAAGGCGGCAAAGTCACCGGCGGCTTCGGGCTGGACCATCTCGCCGCCGGCAAGACGGAGTTGATTGAATATAATTTCGACACCAGCCCGACGCTCAAGGTGCCCGGCGACTGGAATTCGCAGGACGACAAGCTGTTTTATTACGAGGGTTCGGTCTGGTATCGCACCAAGTTTGACCAGAAGCCGTTCGCCGCCGGCCACCGGCTCTTTGTCTATTTTGGCGCGGCCAATTACGAGGCGGATGTCTATTTGAACGGGAAAAAGCTGGGCAAGCACATCGGCGGGTTTACGCCCTTTGCCTATGAAATCACCAAGCTCATCAAGGAGAAAGGCAATTCCCTGGTGGTGCGCGTCAATAACAACCGCCATGCGGAAGGCGTGCCCACGATCAACACCGACTGGTGGAACTACGGCGGCATTACGCGTGATGTCATGCTCGTGGAAGAGCCGGAGACGTTCATCAGCAATTTTCTGGTCCGCTTAAAGCAGGGTGCCACGAATGTCATTGAAGGCAGGGTGCAACTCAATGGCGCTCAAAAAGAGACGTTCGTCAAAATCAATTTTCCCACCCTGCATATAACGGCACAATTGATGGCCGACCCGGACGGCCTGGCGCAGTTTGAATTGGCCGCCACGAATCTGGCATTGTGGTCGCCGGAACAGCCGGTGTTGAACGATGTCGAGATTTCCACCAGTACCGATGACGTCAAGGACCGGGTTGGATTCCGCACGATTGCCACCAGTGGCCGCGATATTTTGTTGAATGGCAAAAAAGTTTTTCTGCGCGGGGTTAGCATTCACGAGGAGAATCCGTTACGCGGCGGTCGCGCGTGGTCGGAGGAGGACGCGCGCCAGTTGTTGGGCTGGGCGAAGGAGCTGGGTTGCAATTTTGTCCGGCTGGCGCATTACCCGCACAATGAGCACATGGCGCGGCTGGCGGATGAAATGGGCATCATGTGCTGGGAGGAAACCCCCGTTTACTGGACCATCCAATGGACCAACCAGGAAACCCTGGCCAACGCGAAAAAGCAACTGGGCGACCTGATCGCCCGTGACCAGAACCGCGCCAGCGTGGTGGTGTGGTCGGTGGCAAATGAAACGCCCATCAGCGAGGCGCGCACCAAATTTTTGAAGACGCTGGTGGAGGAGGCGCGCTCGCTGGACAGCAGCCGGCTGATTTCCGCCGCCATGGAGGTGCATACCGAGCCCGGTGCGCCATTGCGCAAAATTGTGGACGATCCGTTCGGAGAATATACCGACTTGTGCAGTTTCAACGAATACACCGGCTGGTATGACGGCCTGCCGGATAAAATTGACCAAATCACCTGGGACGTCAAATACGAGAAGCCGGTGTTCATCAGCGAATTTGGCGCGGACGCCAAGCAGGGTTTTCATGCCGATGCGCTGACGCGCTTTAGCGAAGAATATCAAGCCGACGTCTATCAACGCACGCTGCCGATGCTGGAAAAGATTCCCGGTTTCAGCGGCTGCACGCCGTGGATACTTTGTGATTTTCGGTCGCCGCGGCGGTTGTTGCCGGGCATTCAAGATGGCTGGAACCTCAAAGGCTTGATCAGCCGCGATGGCCAGAAGAAAATGGCGTTTGACGTCCTGAAAAACTTTTATAACGAAAAGGCCAGGGCCGAGGCCGGTAAATAAATTTCTCACCCCCATTTCTGACCCGTGAAAATTTCCATTCAAGAACTCATGGTGCGCAGCGGCGTGACGTTTGGCACCAGCGGCGCGCGCGGACTGGCCACGGCCATGACCGACCAGGTTTGCTATGCCTATGCCAGGGGCTTCCTGCAATACCTTGAATCCATTGGCGAAATCAAGCGCGCGGGCGAAGGCGTGGCGGTCGGCGGCGATTTCCGGCCCAGCACGAGCCGGGTGATGGAAGCTGTTTGCCGGGCGGTGGCAGACATGGAGTATCGCCCCGTGAACTGCGGGAAGATTCCGTCGCCAGCGCTGGCGTTGTATGGATTTGAAAATCACATTCCCGCCATCATGGTCACGGGCAGCCATATTCCGGATGACCGCAACGGCATCAAGTTCAACAAATGTGCCGGTGAAGTGCTGAAGTCCGATGAAAAGGGCATGAGCAGCCAGGTGGTGGAGTTGAATGATGCGCTGTTCCACGCCGACGGTTCATTTGCCAAACCGAATGCCCAGCCGTATGACGTCTCGCCGGTGGCCGGCGAAAATTACGTCATGCGCTATCTGAACTTTTTTGCCCCCGACGCATTGCAGGGCATGCGCATTGGCGTGTATCAGCACTCGGCTGTGGGCCGGGATGTGTTGGTTAAAATTCTTTCGCACTTGGGCGCTGAAGTAACGCCCCTGGGCCGGTCGGATACGTTTATTCCCGTGGACACCGAGGCCATCCGTCCGGAAGACGTGCAACTGGCCGCCGACTGGGGCAAGTCCGGCAAATACGATGCCATTGTCTCCGCTGACGGCGACAGTGACCGTCCGCTGGTGAGCGATGAGCGGGGCAACTGGTTGCGCGGTGATATTGCGGGGATTTTGTGCGCCAAATTTTTGGAGGCGGATTCCATCAGCACGCCGGTGAGCTGCAATACCGCTGTGGAAAAATGCGGCTGGTTTCCTGAAATACAGCGCACGCGCATCGGGTCGCCTTTCGTGGTAGCCGCCATGATGGAAGCCTCTGGCCATGGTGCCAGGCGTGTGGTGGGCTACGAGGCCAACGGCGGGTTTTTGTTGAATTCGAATATTGAAGCGGGCGGGAAAAACCTGCGCGCATTGCCCACGCGCGATGCGGTAATTGTTATGCTGGGCATTTTGTTGCTGGCTAAAAAACAGCGTAAAAAAGTTTCCGAACTGGCGGCCAGTCTTCCGGCCCGTTTTACCGCCAGCGATCGCATCAAGAATTTTGCCACGGAAAAAAGCCGCGCCATTCTCACGAGGTTTGACTCGGGTTCCGAGGCGGCAGACAAGGCGGCGCTGGAGAAAATGTTTGGTGGAATTTGCGGCCAGGTCGCGGGTTTGAACCGCACGGATGGTCTGCGAATAACCTTTGCGAACGAAGAGGTCATTCATCTCCGGCCCTCGGGCAATGCGCCGGAATTCCGCTGTTACGCCGAGGCCGAAACAGATGAGCGCGCCAGGGAAATTACCGCCAGCGCGCTCGCTCGAATCAGTGCATAAACTTTGGCGCACTGAGCGCCATTAACGCCAAACGCCGCCCACCCAAATACGGGTATGGCCACGCCAGCCCCAATGGGGACCGACCCAGACGGCACCGGGATGCGGCCGGGCTATCCAGCGGCCACTGGTCCAGACCCAGCGCCCGCGCCATTCCCAGCAACCCGGAGCCCAGTACCATGCAGCGGTCGGTCCTGGGGCAACGGTAATAATCTCGGTTTGTGGCGGCGGTGGGGCCGGGGCTTCTTCGACGACCACGCCGGGAGCCGGACGGTCGCGATAAACCACCTGCCGTTCCACACAGCCCGTGAACAGCGGCAGGGCTGCACCAATCAAAGCAACTTTAACTAGCGATGATGTTTTCATATTCAAATTATTAGACGCCTAAACAGCCGTATTGTTTCAATTTTTCCTTTACTGTCAGTGAGCTGCGCCCGCCGGCGGTTTTTTAATATACTGCACTTTTTTGAAAAGGAAAACCAAAGGTATGCCGGCCAGAGCCAGGATGCCGAACAAAAAGAAATTGTCCACGAACGCCCAGAGATGTGCCTGCTGGTCCAGCAACGAATACACGGCACTATAAGCCTGGCGGGTCGCCGTCACGGAATCGGTATGCTGCGAAAGCAATTGTTTTGCGCCTGCCAGACGCTGGGCATACGCCGGGTCGGTGGGCGTGAGATGTCCCACCATCAAAGCCTGGTGTGACTGGGCGCCGCGCGCGAGCATGGTGGTGACAAAGGCGATGCCAATGCTGCCGCCGAGATTACGCATGAGATTGTACAGGCCGGTGGCGTTGCCGATTTGCGCCTGGCCAAGCTGGCTCATCGTCGCCGTGGTCAGCGGCACAAAAATAAAACTGATGGCAATGCCGTTGACGATGCTGGGCCAGATGACATTTATCTGGCTGACCTGCAAATTAATGTTGGCGAGCAGGAACGACGAATAGGCCAGCGTGCAAAATCCAAAACAGAGCATCCAGCGCATGCGCAATTTTCCCACCAGCCGGCCCACGAAAAAGGTCGTGATAAAGGCCGCAATGCCGCGCGGGCTCATGGCATAACCGCTTTGCAAGGCGGGATAACCCATCAAGGTTTGCAGGAACAACGGCAGTTGCGCGGTGGTGCCGTAGAGAATGGCGGCGAGCGAGGTCATCAAGGTCAGGCCCACGGCAAAGTTGCGGTTTTTAAACACGCGCAAATCCACCAGCGGATGATCAATCTTAAATTCCCACCAGATAAATCCCACGAATGAAACGATTGAGGCAAATGCGAACCAGCGCACCCACTCGGAGCCAAACCAATCGGCCTCCTGGCCTTTATCCAAAATGATTTGCAGCGTTGCCAGCCACACGGCCAGCAATCCGAAGCCGACGTAATCGATGGTCGCCGACACATTGCGCTTGATGTAGGGCGGGTCTTCGACCAGCCATTTGGCCAGCACCGTCGCGAGAATTCCCACCGGCAGGTTGATGTAAAAAATCCAGCGCCACGTGTAATTATCGGTAATCCAGCCGCCGATGGTCGGGCCGAGAATGGGTGCCACCACCACGCCTTGGGCAAACACCGCCATGGCCGCGCCGCGTTTCTGCGGCGGAAAACTTTCAAGCATGATGGATTGGGCAATGGGCACCATGGCGCCGCCGCCGAAGCCTTGCAGGATGCGCGCCATAATGAGCGTTGGCAAATCCCACGCCATGCCGCACAAGGCCGAGGCCAGCGTGAACATGAAAATGCACGAGAGCAGAACCCGTTTGCGCCCGAAGTGATTTCCCAGCCAGCCGGTCATCGGCAGGACGATGGCGTTGGAAACGAGATAGCTGGTCAATACCCAGGTGGCTTCCTCCGGCGTGGCCGAGAGACTGCCCGCCACGTGCGGCAGGGCGATGTTGGCGATGGACGTGTCCAGCACCTCCATGAACACCGCCATCATGACCGTGACTGTGATCAGCCACGGATTATGTCGCGGGTGCCAGACTTGTTGCGAGGCCTCGGCCATCGGAAGTTATTTCCCGTTGGATTTGCGCCCCGCGAGATAGGCAATGAGGACAACCGTAATAATTGCCAGCACAATGGCAATGGCCACGCTGGCAAACGCGGGGAAAACATACAGGCTGACTTGCACGCTCGGTGAGACAGACAGACCGGGGCCGATGACATGATCCGCCGGCAATGGTTCATCAAAGATAATCTTCACCGGCACGCGCTGCACCACTTTCACATAGTTGCCGGTGGCGTTTTCGGGGGGCAACAGGCTGAACTGCGCGCCGCTGCCGGCCTGGACACTGTCCACGTGCGCGGCAAATTCGCGGCCGCCCAGCGCATCAATCGCCACCAGCACCGGCTGGTTGGTCTGCATTTTCTTTAATTGCGATTCCTTGAAATTGGCCACCACCCAGACATTCGTTGGCACCACGGACATGATTTGTTGGCCGGTCTGAAGGTAATCGCCCACTTCCACCGCCTTGCGCGTGACGCGTCCATCCATGGGCGCATAGATTTTGGTATAGGACAAACTCAATTGCGCGGCTGCGATGTTGGTTTGCGCCTCATTCAACTGTGAAAAGGCCATGTCCTTTTCCGCGAACGCCGCGTCAGCCTGCTTTTGCGCTTCGGCCACGCGGGAATTGTCTTCCTCCACTTGTTCCTGGGCTGATTTTAAATCGGCCTGGGCCTTGGTGTTGGCGGCTTGGGCCGTGTCATATTCCTGTTGCGATACCGTCTTTTGACTTAGCAACGACTTGATGCGGTCAAAATTGGTTTGCGCAATCCCGGCGCTGGATTCAGCCGCAGCGGCATCGGCTTCCGATTTACGGGCCGTGGCCTCGGCAGTCGTCACCTTGGTGCGCATCAATTGATAAGCGGCCACCACCGTGCGGAAATTGGTATCTTGCGACGCCGATGCCGCCTGTTTCTGCGCCACGGTGATGCTGTAATCCGCCGGGTCAATCTCGACCAGCAAATCGTTGGAACGGACCATCTGGTTGTCGAGCACGTGCACGGAGATGACCTGCCCGGAAATTCGCGGCGCAATCGACGTGATGTGCCCGGCGATAAAGGCATCGTCGGTGGATTCATGGGTGAACACGTCCGCGAGATAAACAATGCCGAGATAGAATCCCACCGCCAGCACAATGGCCGCCGGTATCAGAAACAATGGCGAACGGAGCCTGGATGGTGCGCCGTTCTCGCCGTTCTTCACCGGCGGTGTAGTTGCTTTTTCGTCACTCATAAATCACCCGGTTCCTCCGCTGAGTCTAATGATTTTTCCTTGGCATGATCCTTGGCAATCAAAACGTAAATGGACGGCACCACGAGCAGGGTGAAGAAGGTGCCAATCGTCATGCCGCTGACCAGCACGAGGCCAATGGAATTGCGCGCCGCCGCGCCGGCGCCCGCTGCGAGCGTCAGCGGGAAGTTGCCCGCAATGGTGGCCACGGTGGTCATCAGCACCGGCCGCAACCGCAAAATGGCAGCTTCGTGCACGGCTTCAATTTTCGTGCGGCCCTGCCGCTGAAGCTGGTTGGCAAATTCCACGATGAGAATGCCGTTCTTGGCGATGAGTCCCACGAGTGTAATGAGTCCGACTTCGGAGTAGATGTTCATCGTGGTGGTCCAGCCGTTCGTCCAGAATGGAATGTTCGGGTTCGGCATTTTCAAGAAGCAGAAAATGAGCGCGCCGAACAAGGCCAGCGGGACAGAGCCTAGGATGATGATGAAGGGGTCGCGGAAGCTGTTAAACAGCGCCGCCAGCACGAGGATAATCAAGACCACGGCAAGGGTGAACGCGGGCAGGAATTTATCGCCTTCCACCCGTTGGAAGCGCGAATCGCCGGTGTAATCCAGCTTATAACCGCTCGGTAACATCTTGGCGCATTCTCCCTCCAGATATTTCAAGGCCGTATCCAGCGGCACAATGGCGATGCCGCTTAATTTGACGGAATTCAATTGTTGAAACCGGTTCAGCGCGCGCGGCGTGGTATGTTTTTCGAGATGGGCAAAGGTGCTGACGGGAATCATCTGGTTCGCCGCTCCGCGCACGTAGGTGTTTTCAAGCTGGTCGGCGTTCAAGCGCGAGCCGCGTTGAAGCTGGGGAATCACCTTGTAGCTGCGGCCCGAAAAATCGAACCGGTTAACGTAGTTGCCGCCCACCAAGGCCGCCAGGTCGGAGCCCACGCTTTGCATGTCGATTCCCAAGGCCGCCACCTTGTCGCGGTCAATGACCAGTTCCTCTTCCGGTTGGTCCACCTTGGTGTCAATCATGGGCGGGAAGGCAAACATGCCGTTGGTGGCGCATTTTTGCTGTAGTTTTTGCGCAAATTCCAAAATTTGCTCGGGCTCAGCCGTGGAGGAAAGAATCAGGTTTACCGGGAAGTTTTCCCCGCCCGTGGGCAACGGCGGCGGAGTGACCATGAACATCCGGATGCCCGGAATGTTGTTCACCGTCGCTTGCACGCCAGGAAGAATTTGGAAAACGGAACGCTTCCGTTCGCCCCAGGGTTTGACCACCATGCCGCCAAAGCCCATGTCTGGCTGGGTAAGTTGAAAGACTTGTTCGGTTTCAGGCACCTTGGCGAATTCGTGCCCGGCGATATCCGCATAGTGTGAGACCTGCTCAATGGTTGCATCGGGCGGAGTTTCGACCACGCCAAAAATGACCCCTTGATCTTCCGTGGGAGCCGGTTCCTTCGCCTGCCAGGCCATCATGAACATCGGCAACAACAATAAAGTGAGCCCAATCCAAACGGCATAAACCAATGGCCGCCGGGCCAGGGTCCAGTCCAGGGTCCGTCCGTAGAAATTCTTTAAGCGATCAAAATCGCGGTTGATCCGTCCCGCGAGGCCGTGGTCTTCACGATCATGACTCAGCAGCATCGAAGACATCACCGGTGACAACGTCAGCGCCACGATGCCGGAAATGAATACTGCGCCAGCCAGGGTCAGGGCGAACTCGCGGAACAACGAGCCGGTCAAGCCGCCTTGAAAAGCAATGGGCGCGTACACCGCCGCCAGCGTGATGGTCATGGCAATGACCGGTCCGACGAGTTCGCGCGCGCCCAGCAACGCGGCGTTAAACGGCGTTTTGCCGCCGCGGACATGGCGTTCCACGTTTTCCACAATGACAATGGCGTCGTCCACGACCAAGCCCACCGCCAGGACAATGGCCAGCAACGTGAGCAAGTTCAGCGTAAACCCAAAAACCTGCATCAAGAAGACCGCGCCAATCAGCGAGAGCGGAATGGCCACCAACGGAATCAATACCGACCGGAACGAGCCGAGAAACAGGAAGATGACCACCGACACAATGGCCAGTGTCATTATCAGGGTCTTGACCACTTCACTCAGGGCATCCGAGATATAACTGGTGGCATCATACGCCACGTGCGCGGTGAGACCCGTAGGCAGGTCTTTTTGAATGGCGGCCATTTCCTTGCGCACTTCCTTGATGACGTCCAGCGAATTGGCATTGGGCAGCACCCACACGCCCATGAACACGGCGCGTTCCCCGCTGAAACGCACTTCGCTGTCATAGTCTTCCGCGCCGAGCACCACATCGGCAATGTCACTCAGGCGCACCAGTTGATCGCCGTTCTGCCGCACCACCAATTTTTTGAATTCATCCACGGAACGCAAATCGGTGTTGGCCGTCAGATTCACCTGCATGAGCGAACCCTTGGTGTGGCCGACGGCGGAAAGGAAGTTATTGGCCGCGAGCACCTGGCGAACTTCGTTCGGGCTGATGTTGTAGGCAGCCAGGCGGTCCGGCTGGAGCCAGATGCGCATGGCAAAGGTGCGTCCGCCGAGGATGTCCGCCCTTTGCACGCCTTCCAGCGCAGACAGCCGGGGCTGTACCACGCGGGTCAGGTAATCGGTGATCTGGTTGGCCTCAAGAATGTCCGAGGAAAAGCTCAGATAGGCCGAGGCGAATTGCGAATCAGCCGTGGCGATGGAGAGCGCGGGAATTTCCGCCTCGGGCGGGAGGTCATTGCGTACCTGGTCCACCTTGGAGCTGATTTCCGCGAGCGCCTTTTTGGAATCGTAGTTTAAGTGCAGATGGATGGTAATGGTGGAAAGGCCCAGCTTGCTGGCCGATTCCATGTAATCAATTCCATCGGCGGCGGCAATGGACCGTTCCAGCGGTTGCGTCACGAAGCCGCGCACCAGGTTGGCGCTGGCACCCACGTAAACCGTGGTTACGGTAATGGTCGCGTTTTCGCTGCGCGGATACTGGCGCACGTTCAGCGAACGAATGGCCTGCAAGCCCGCCAAAAGTATGAGGAGGCTGATTACCACTGCCAGCACCGGCCGGCGAATGAAAATATCGGTGAAGGATTTCATTTAGCCTCAGCTATTGGGCGGCGTTGGGGTTTGCGAAGTCTTGGGCGTTATGTCGTTGTTTACATGCACGCTAAGGCCGTTGCGCAATTTGAAGATGCCGGCGGTGGCGACGCTCTGGCCATTGGTGAGGCCGCTTTCCACGCTGATGAAATCCCCGCGCGCACGCCCGGTGCGTACCAGTGTTTGATGTACCACCAGGTTGGTGGACCCTTCTTTTTCCGGGGTTATGATGTATACCGAGTCGCCGTAGGGCGCGCTTAATATGGCGGTGGCGGGAACGACCTTCACGGTGTTTTCTTGCGGGAGTACCACGGTCACGCGGGCAAACATTCCGGCGCGCAGCAACTCATCCTTGTTTTCAAATTTGGCGCGGACACGAACACTGCGGGTGACGGTGTCGAGATCAGGATTGATGGCTGAAATTTCGCCTTCAAATTTGTTGGTGGGGTACGAGTCAGCCACGGCGTACACCTTGAGGCCGGTTTGCAACTTGGCAAACTCCTGCTGGGGCATCGAGAAATCCACGAAGATGGGGGACAAGGCTTGCAGCGAGACGATGCTTTTGCCGGCTTCAAGCTGTTCGCCCAAGTTTACCAGGCGAATGCCCAGCTTGCCGGCGAACGGCGCCCGGATGGTTTTCTTTTGGATGATGGCGCGGATGTTATCGGCATTGGCCGCTGCCTGTTTCGAGGTGGCCTCGGCTTGGTCCAGTTCGGACTGCGAGGCGGTTTTATCCTCGCGCAGTTTCCGTTCACGTTCGACACTGACCTTGGCAAATTCCGCCTGAGCCTCGGCGGCCCGCAATTGGGCTTCCTCGGAGGTGGTGTCCAGGCGCAACAGCAAATCGCCCTGCTTGACCGCGCTGCCGGATTCAAAGTCGATTTCGCTGATCGTGCCGGCGATTTCCGGGGCCACCACCACGCCTTGCGCGGCGCTGACGGAACCGACGGCGGTCAGGGTGTCGGGCCACGTTTCTTCGTGCACGATGGAGGAGGCCACCGTCGCTGACTCGGCCGGCCACGGCGAGTTAATCATTTTTCTAATTTGCGCGAATTTTACTGCCCCCAGTATGCCGCCGGCAACCAACACAATTGCGATGCCGATGATGATAATAAATAGTTTTCGCATTATTTCTTCCCCTTGGTTGGTTTCTTGGTTTCTTTCGCGCCTGTTTTGGGCCCGGCGCCGGCTAAAAACAATTCCACAACCCGCTTGGCTGTCAACTCGTCCGGCTGGCACTCCTCGCAAACAAGGTGCCCTACCAGATAAAAATTGACCAGTCCGTAAATGCCAATGGCCAGTTCCTGGCTGTCAAAATGGCGGTCCAGTTCGCCATTTTTTTGCGCCGCCTTGATGAGCGAATGCACAAATTCGAAATTGCGATGGCATTTCTCCGTGCAGGCCAGGTCTTCCGGCACTTCGCCGGGGGCGGCAAACATGGTGGCAAACGAAATGCGCATCAAATCCCGGTTTTCGCGGAAATAGGCGAACAGCTTGGCGACAACCGCTTCAAGTTGTTCGCGAATGGTGCCGTGGACCTCCGCCGCCGCCCGGATCAGGCGGTAACGTTCGTCGTGCGCCTCGTGTACCAGCGCTTGAAACAAGCCCGCCTTGTCCTTGAAGTGATAATACAGCGCCGGCTTGGATAATTTGGCGTCGTCCACGATGTCCTGCACCGAGGTGGCCGCGTAGCCGCTATTGGCAAAATGTTTCAGCGCGGCCCCTAGCAATTGCTGCCGGGTATCGGAATGGTTCGCGGTTTTGGCCATAAAACTTACCGAACGGTAGGTAATGCGGCGGGTTTTGTCAAATCAAACCGCCCCGGCCTCCCCTGTAATCAAGGTTGAAACCGGACGGCGGATTTCCTAGCCTGCCGCAGGTGCGTAGGACGGCGCACAAACATCACGATTAATACTGGATACATTTATGAAAATCAGGCATGGACAATTTCTGCTCGTGGCGGCGGCCGCAATCTGGCTGGCCGGTTGCAAACCTGCTTCCGACTCCGGCGCGACCGGCGGCGACACCATCAAAGTAGGCGAGTTTGCCTCGTTGACCGGCAGCGAAGCGTCCTTTGGCCAGTCCTCGCACAAGGGCACGCAACTGGCAATTGATGAGATAAACGCCGCGGGCGGTGTGCTCGGCAAAAAAATCCAGTTGATCACCGAGGACAACCAGTCGCAAGCCGGCCAGTCTGCCACGGTGGTGCGCAAGTTGATTTCCAGCGATGGCGTGGTGGCCATGCTCGGCGAAGTAGCCTCATCCCGCTCCCTCGAAGCTGCGCCCATCTGCCAGCAAAGCAAAATACCCATGATTTCGCCGTCCTCCACCAACCCCAAAGTCACCCAGGTGGGTGATTATATTTTCCGGGTCTGCTTTCTTGACTCGTTTCAAGGCGGAAAAGTTTTGTCCGGGTTCGCCCATGACACGCTCAAGGCCAAAAACGTGGCGGTCCTCAAGGACGTTAAAAGCGATTACAGCGTGGGGTTGGCCAAGTTTTTCACGGAAGGCTTTACCGCCTCCGGCGGAAAAGTTATTGCCGAGCAAAACTACAGCAGCGGTGACAAGGATTTCAGCGCGCAGCTTACGGCCATCAAGGCGGCCAACCCGGACGCCGTTTTTGTGCCGGGATATTATACCGAAGTGGGTTTGATTGCCCTGCAAGCCCGGCAACTGGGCTTGAACGTGCCCTTGTTCGGCGGCGATGGCTGGGAATCTCCCGTGCTGGTTTCCATCGGCGGGCAGGCGCTCGACGGTGATTATTTTTCAACGCATTTTTCCCCCGACGACACGTCTACGAACGTTCAGAACTTTGTGAAACATTTCAAGGACAAGTATGGTGAAACGCCTGATTCCATGGCCGCACTGGGTTATGATTCGGCGCTCATCCTGGCGGATGCCATCAAGCGGGCCGGGGGCACGGACGGCCAGAAAGTCCGCGATGCCATCGCCGCCACGAAAAATTTCCAGGGCATCAGCGGCGTGATCACCATTGATGAGAACCGCAACGCTTCCAAACCCGCCGTCGTGGTGACCATCAAGGACAGCAAGATTAAATTCGTTGAGACCATTGCGCCGTGACCGAATTCCTGCAGCAAATCATCAACGGCCTGGCCTTTGGCTCCATCCTCGCGCTGATTGCGCTGGGCTACACGATGGTTTACGGGATTCTACGGTTTATTAATTTTGCCCACGGCGATGTTTTCATGCTGGGCGCATTTGCCGGGTTTTACCTGGCACCCAAAATCGCCACGCTTATCCCTTTGCCGTCTATTCTTGGCGGCCTGGCGGTTCTCGTGGCCTCCATGGTCATCTGCGCGGCGCTGGGCGTTCTAATTGAACGGCTCGCGTACCGCCCGCTGCGACGCAGTCCCAAGCTCACGGTGTTGATTACCGCCATTGGCGTCTCCTTGTTTCTGGAATACACGGGACAATTTGTTTTTGGCGCGGCCCCGAAAAAGTTTCCCCAGATTCTGCCCGTGTATCCCATTGCCAAGATTGGCGGCCTGAGCCTTAATAGCAACCAGGTCATTGTGCTTGGCACGACCTTGCTGTTGCTGTTCGTTCTGCGGTTCATTGTGTTGAAGACGAAGATGGGCATGGCCATGCGCGCGGTATCTTTCAATCCCGAGGCAGCCGCGCTCATGGGTGTGAACACGGACATTGTGATTTCCTTCACCTTCGCCCTGGGTTCGGCGCTCGCGGCGGCGGCGGGCATTCTGTGGGCGGTGAACTATCCGGCGATTGATCCGTTGATGGGCATTTTGCCGGGACTCAAGGCATTCGTCGCCGCCGTCCTAGGCGGGATTGGTAATCTGCCGGGCGCGGCGCTGGGCGGCATCATCATCGGCGTTATCGAAACGCTGGTGTCCGGTTATGTTTCTTCCACCTATCGCGATGCCATTGCCTTTGCGGTGCTGATTTTAATCCTGCTGATTCGTCCCTCCGGCCTGCTCGGCAAGAAAGAGGTGGAAAAGGTATGAACATCCGCCACGCGAAAACAGTTCTGCTTGGCGTGCTCGCCGTTTTTCTGGTGCTGTCCCTGTTCGCCAGCCGGATCAACGGTTACTGGCTGAATAATTTATACGATATCGGCATCGGCATCATCATGGCGGTGAGCCTCAATCTCATCAATGGCTACACCGGCCAATTCTCATTGGGCCATGCCGGCTTCATGGCAGTGGGCGCATATACGGCGGCGGTCATCACCAACCAGTTTGGCGAATTGAATGTCTTCGCGGAGAGCGGTGTTTTTGCCGTGGCGCTGTTTGCCGGCGGCCTCGCGGCCGCCCTTGCCGGTTTATTAGTGGGTGTGCCCACGCTGCGATTGCGCGGCGATTACCTGGCCATTGTGACGCTCGGGTTTGGTGAAATCATCCGCGTGATTTTGCAAAACATGGATGTGGTGGGCGGCGCGCGCGGGCTCAGCGTCATGCATGGATGGACGAATCTCTTTTGGGCTTTTGGCTTGGCCGCCGTGACCGTTTATGTGATCGCCTCGCTCGTTAATTCAACCTACGGGCGGGGTTTCATTGCCGTGCATGATGATGAAGTGGCCGCCGAGGCGATGGGCATCAACACGACCAAGTACAAAGTCACGGCGTTCGTGGTGGGCGCGTTTTTTGCCGGGGTGGCCGGCGGCCTTTACGCGCACTCCAAACAATTTCTCACGCCCAGCGGTTTTGGTTTTATGCAATCCATCACCTTTGTGGTCATGGTGATTCTCGGTGGCATGGGCAATACGATTGGCGTCATCCTGGCCGCCATCCTGCTGACCTTGTTGCCGGAAGGCTTGCGGTTGGTGTCTGGCATTGAACATCTGCCGGGCATTGCCGCCGAACGCCCGTTGAACTGGATTGGTGAAACCCGGATGATAATCTATTCCCTGCTGCTCATCGTGCTCATGCTCACGCGTCCGCAAGGGCTGTTCCGCTTGAAGAAATCACCCCTCGCCAAACACTAATGGCCGCCTTGCTCCAACTCGACAAAGCCACCATCCGCTTCGGCGGACTTACGGCGGTGTCGGAACTGGATTTGCACATCAACGCCAATGAACTCGTCGGCTTGATTGGGCCCAACGGCGCGGGCAAAACCACGGCGTTCAATTTGATCACGGGCGTTTACCAGCCCACCAGCGGTGAAATTCAGTTCGACGGCAAGTCCATTATTGGTTGCAAACCCTATCACATCACGGCGCGTCACATTGCCCGGACTTTCCAGAACATCCGCCTGTTCCCGTCGCTGTCCGTGTTCGACAACGTGCGGGCGGTATTTCATTCGCAATTGCAAGGCGACGTGCGCCACGCACTCTGGCGCGGCAAAGGTTATCACGCCGAGGAACAATCCATCGCGAACCGGGTGGTGGAATTGCTCGAAATTTTTCAGCTTGGCAAGTTTCGCGATGAGCCGGCGAAAAGTTTGCCGTACGGCGATCAACGGCGGTTGGAAATCATCCGGGCGCTGGCAACCAACCCGAAATTGCTCCTGCTGGACGAACCGGCAGCGGGAATGAATCCCACGGAAAAAGTCGAGCTGGCCCGGCTGATCCGGTTCATTCGCGACAAATTTCAGATTGCCATATTGCTGGTGGAACATGACATGCCGCTGGTCATGGAAATTTGCGAGCGCATTGTCGTGCTCGATTACGGCGTGAAAATTGCCGAGGGCAAGCCTTCGGAAATTCGCGGCAATCCCAAGGTCATTGCCGCGTATCTTGGCCAGGAATCCGTGGCAGCGCCTATCTAGCCATGCTTGAAATCAAAAACCTGAACGTGAACTACGGTGCCATCCACGCCTTGCACGGAATTTCCATGCAGGCGCAGGCGGGCGGCATCGTCACACTCATCGGCAGCAATGGCGCGGGCAAGACCACCACGCTCAAGACCATTTCCGGGCTGCTCAAGCCCCGCTCCGGCGAGATCATCTATGACGGCCAGAACATCACCGGGCTGCCGCCCCACGAAATCGTCAAACGCGGCCTGTCGCACGTGCCCGAGGGGCGGATGGTTTTTGCCAATCTCACGGTGCTGGAAAACCTGCGCATGGGGGCGTATTTGCAACGCGACCAGGGCGTGGTCCGGCGCGAGCTGGATTTTGTCTTTGCCACGTTTCCGCGTTTGAAGGAGCGCGCCGCGCAGATTGCCGGCACCTTGAGCGGCGGTGAACAGCAGATGCTGGCCATCGGGCGCGCGCTGATGTCGCAGCCGAAATTTCTGGTGCTCGATGAACCTTCGCTCGGGCTCGCGCCGTTGCTGGTGAAAACCATTTTTGAGAAGATTGTGGAAATCAACCGCGAGCGCGGCTTGACGATTTTGCTGGTGGAACAAAACGCCAATCGTGCGCTGGAAATTTCCAGTTACGGTTATGTGCTGGAGACCGGCAAAATCACGCTGGCCGGTACCTCGGCCTCGCTCCGCCAAAATCCCCAGGTCAAGAGTGCCTATCTGGGGGGAACCTAATTGCCATGAAACGTACCCGTCATTTTGCCAGCGACAATTATTCCGGCATCTGCCCTGAAGCCTGGGCCGCCATGGCCGAGGCCAACGCCGGCCACGTAGTCAGCTACGGTGACGACCATTGGACGCAGCGGGCCACCGATCTTATTCGCGAAATTTTCGAGAAAGATTGCGAAGTGTTCTTCGTCTTCAACGGCACCTCGGCCAATTCACTGTCGCTCGCGTCGTTGTGCCAGTCTTATCACAGTGTTTTGTGCCACGAACTGGCGCACATAGAAACGGCGGAGTGCGGCGCGCCCGAGTTTTTTGCCAACGGCAGCAAGATTTTGCTGCTCAAAGGGGCGAACGGAAAAATAGACCCGGCGGAAATCGAGCACGCCGTCAAGAAACGCAGCGATATTCATTATCCCAAGCCGCGGGCGTTGAGCCTCACGCAGGCCACGGAAACCGGCACGGTTTATTCCGTGGCAGAGTTGCAAAAACTGGCCGGGACCGCGCACCAGCTAGGATTGCGGGTGCACATGGACGGCGCGCGTTTTGCCAATGCGGTTGCTTCCTTGAACGCCGCCCCGGCGGATATCACCTGGCGCGCGGGCGTGGATGTCCTGTGTTTTGGCGGGTCCAAAAACGGCATTGCCCTGGGTGAAGCGGTGGTGTTTTTCGACCGCGAACTGGCGCAGGATTTTGATTATCGCTGCAAGCAGGGCGGCCAGCTTGCATCCAAGATGCGTTTTCTCTCTGCGCCGTGGCTGGGCATGTTGAAAGACGGCGCGTGGCTGAAGCACGCCCTTCATGCCAACGAAATGGCGCTGCGGCTGGAGGCGGGTTTAAAAAAGATTCCCGGCGTGCGCATTTGCCATCCCGTTCAGTCCAACGCCGTCTTTGCAAATATTCCCAAACCCGCCGAGCAGAAAATGCACGAATGCGGCTGGCATTTCTACACGGGCGTCATCACGCCGGATGAATCGCGCCTGATGTGCAGTTGGGACACCACGCCGTCTGATGTGGACGGATTTGTGGCGGACTTGCAAAAGATTCTCGCTTAACCCGCTTTGGGTTCGGGAGGTTTGGGCAGCAACTTGGAGATGACCACCAGCAAACCAATGACCACGATGGCCAAGATGCCCCAGAAGACAATGCCGCCAGTACCGGGTGCCCAGTTCTGAGTTTGAGCGGATTTCTTTAAGGTTTCCTCGGCCCCCATGGTGGCCACGCTTTTTTCGGCGGCGAGCAATTCGCCGGCCACCAAAGCCAGGTCGTAACGGGGTGCGTCTGTATTTAAATTGCCATAGTAGAGATGCAGGGTGTCGTTCGCTGTGGTTTTGAACAGGAGGCGGCTGGCCGGATAAAATCCTCTGAATTGGTCCAATTGAACCGGCGGGTTGTCGCCATTTTCAGTCTCCAGAATCAAGGTGTCATTTTGCGGCACGCTTTCCAGCGACAGGGAAAATTCACTGGTTTTGCGGCCGGGTGTTTGTACCCACGTGGCTGAACCCAGTTGACGACGATATGTTTCGCCGCGTTCGTCGGCGAGTTCTTCAGAGACCGTAATCGTGCGCTGAAACAAAGGGGTGGTTGTTGAACAGGTCAGCCGGGTGAGCGGCAGGTTGGCTTTTGGTAATTTGACCAGCCAGCGGCTTAACTTGAGATTTTTAGGGTCATTGCTGAGCGTAAACGGCAGGGAAAGGATGCGGTTGATGGACGTGCGTTGAATGACGTAGGGAATTTGGTTGCTCCCGTGCATGATACGCAAATCGCCGAAACCAGCCTGCGCATGGGCCAGCACATCGGGGTCTAGTTCCAACTGTTGAGCGCCGTTGCGAACTGTCTGGATGAGCTTGCGAAATTTCCAGGGGGTAATGTCCAGTGCTGATCCTGTGATTTCCAATCCGGCCAAGGCTTCTGGTGGATGGTAATCGGGGTTTTCGGTCAGCGAAGAAACGACCGCATCCTGAACGGCAACACTTTTTAAATCAGCGCTGAGTGCCGACAAATCATAGCGCGGCGCAGCACAGGACTTGTTGCCGGTCAGTAACTGAAACGTTCCCGGCTGAGGCGCCAGGAATGTCAAATACACCGGTCTGCGGGCCACTCGCACGCCCGTGATATGCAAGGGCGGGCTGTCTTCGTTGCGAATCAACAGCACCAAGTCCCGCGAGGGAACATGCGTCTCCAAGGGAATATCCAATTCAGCGGACGAGGGTTGGTTTTCCAAGGCAATGCGGTAAATGGTTCCGTGCCCGAGGACGTGTTCGCGAATGGAATCTTCGGTGACTTGTGGAACTGCCACCGTGACCGCGCGGGTAAACAAAGGGTCGTCGGATTCAATCTGGACGGCGGCCACATCCAGGTTGGCGGCACCCAAGTTCAAGGTCAGTCTCGTCTCGCCGGGATTTTCATCCCGCTCCGTGATGCTGGCGGGGTGCCATTCCATGGGCGTGGTTTCGGCGGTTGCCGCAAAGATGCGTGCGCCCGTGAAGGGCACCGGTTGCGAGCGTTGATCATCAATCGTCAGCCGCAGCCAGCGCCAAGTGCCGGTCGGGAGTTTTATGTGAAGCTGGGCGCTGCCATAGGGCTGGCGAAAGATGGGCTGGCCCTGCACCAATCGCTGCCAGCTTTGCCCGTCCATTGAACCTTCAACCCGCACCGGTTTAATAAAATCCATCGCAGACGTTTCCAGCGCGACTCCGTCCAACGGCCGGTTCAGGCCCGTTTCAAGAGTGATAACTGTTGTGCTCGCATTCAGCGACACTTGAAATGATTTTGCGCCCTGCACCGCTTTGGGCGTGGGGGCCGGGCGTGAAATGACAAACGGCAATTCATTCCCTGCCGCATCGTAAATTCGCAAATCTTCCAGTGTGTGGCGGGCGGCATCCAGGGTTGCAACCGGCAGGCTGATTTTTGCCAGGCCGGGTGCCCCCAAATTCAATTCCTGGGTATGTTGCCAGCCTGAAGGCAGGGCCGCCTGGGCTGCCACGCTGCAACCCGCAGCAATCGCCAAAACGAGCTTGAGCAGGCAGTTACGGGTGGTTTTCATTTATTGTTCGACGGCGTCTTGGCCGTGGTTGCATAGAATTTTTGATACGCAAAGGAGGCGAGAAAGGCAATAACCGCCACGCTAACGAACGCGCCAATGCGATAAAGCTGCCCGAGTTGGGCAAGGTCATGGAAGAATAATTTTATCAGCGTTACGCAAAGCAAGCCCATGGCGGCATAGCGGGCCAATGGCGTCTTTTTTGCAATGCCGTACACGAGCAGGCCGAGCGCGAACAAGGCCCAGGCAATGGAATAAGTCATGTCGCGCGCGAAATTCCCGTTGAAATCAAAGGTCAATGACGTGCCGGGCGCGCTGAAATAGTCGGCGATTTCAATGTTCAACAACAGGAAGGCCAGAATTGTGCCGAGGCTGCCGAGCACGGCCGGGCCGTTGATTTTCGCGATCTGATGATGGGGCGGGGCGAGCAGTTTTGCCCCAATAAAGAGGGCGGCGGCGGTCAGGCCGTAAGTATACAGATACCAGTTCCAGATGGGGGTGGTGCTCCGGGCATGATATTCCAGAACCGCAGGATTGAATGCCAGTCGAACGAACGCGGCTACGAGCAGGCCGAGACCAGTCAGGCGCAGGCCGGGATGGGGCACGCGATGGAACAACCATAATAGCGCCGCGCCTTCCAGCGCCCAACCGATGGTGAGCCATTGGCGGTCAAATTGTATCGGGAAAATCAGGGTGATAAAAAACAACGCTGTACCGCCAAACCAGGCGATTTGCGCCATGCGGGCCTTGTTCTCGGGAGCGATGATTTTTAGCACAACAACCAGACTCAACAATGCCGGAATAGCAAAGACGGCAGGCAACAGGCCCATCACCGAATTGGGCCACGCGACTTTTACGAGCCGATAAACTAGAAGGAATTGCGCCGGCCCGGCGAGGGCGGCAGCGGCCCAAGGAAAGGTTTTGTCCGTAAACTTTTTTAGGAAGAGGAACGGAAATATTGCAAAGACCGCAAAGAAGAGCAAATACCACCCCAGCAACATGCCCGATGAAATGAGGTTGGGATTGGATGGATCAAAGCGGCTGAAATGCCAGGCGGATTCAACGGCCAGGGTGCAAAGCAGGCCAGCCAGCGGCATCCAGTCATAGGCGAACAACTTGGTCAGCCCGAGCAATAGTACGACCAGCAGCAAGGCGAGCCCGAATATGGGTGATGGATTGGGCAGCGCGAGGCGCAGGGTGGCCATGATGAGCAAGAGAAACGGCAGCACGGCGGAACTGGCCGGCAACATGGCGGCCATGGCGGCGGAGGCGTCGACGTCTCCCGACAATTGCAGGCCAGATTTGAAAAATTCCGGTTTAAATTTCCGCGCCAGCCAGCCGCTGATCAGGACAAAAAAGACCGCAAAACCGCCCAGCAGGAAAAAGGATGTGGGCAGGCCGGTGAGATCAGCCGGAATCTTGAAAATGAGTGCGCCGGTGGCCGCGAGCGTGAGGACCAGCACGGCCAGCACCGGCAACAGTGTTGCTGTCAAGGCCGCGAGCGCAATGGCCAGCAAATCCACGACCAAAATGAACGGCCAGACCACGAAAGACAGTTCTGATAATTTAAAGATTGGGATTAACACCAGGACCAGGGCCAGCGGCGGGAAAAAGAGATTCAGTTGATTACCTTCGCCAGCGGCAATGCCCTGCCGGCGTTGAATCCAGGCGGGCAACGCGGAATGGAACAGCGCAAACAGCAGATAGAAAGCAAGGGCGACATTCAGCAAATCGCCGGTGAGATGCTGCAAGGTCCAATAACCGAGCAAACAGAAAATGCCCAGGCCCGCGATGGGTTGAATGCTGGAGATTTGTTTGTCCATCCACGCGAGGGCATAGACCACCAGGTCGATCAGGAACACAAAACTGAATAACAGGGCCGGCCGCTGCGCGAGCGGTGGATAGCCAAAAAAGAAGAACGTGAACACCAGCGCGAGCACTGCCAGCCCGAAATTACTGCCGACGAGCCAGCCGTTGGCCTGATTGCGGCGGCGGGCCAGCCAGTTTGCCCCGAGATACAGCAGGTTGAAACCTAACAGGACCGACAGCGTGATAAAGATTTTATCGCCCTCAAAATATTTTTCGGGCTCAAAAAATTTTGCCGACCAGCCGATTTGCAGGATGGCTGTGCCGGCCGCCGCCAGCACATTCAAGAAATCCCAGCGCCGGCTGAGCGCGACGAATACCAACCCGGCATCAAGGATGGCAATGTAACCAAAGAGGCCAAGCGGATTGTCCTGGCCGGTGGAGAGCAGGCAGGGCGTCAGGAACCCGCCGAGCATGCCCAAGATGGCAACCACAAGTGCATTTAGCCGGACAGCCAGTAGAAATGCCGTGGCGGTAATCAAAGCCATGAACAGGAAGGTGGGCAACGGGCCGAAGAATGAAAAATGGTACAGCGCATGACAGGCAAACGTGACTGAATACAAAACGAGCACGCCAGTGGCGCATAAAGTTTGCGCCCCGATGGTGTATTGTTGGCGGCGATGCACTATCACGCCGCCGGCCAGCAGCCCAAAGCCCGCCACAAAACCAAGGGCCATGCGGACTTCCGGGCGAATGAGGTTGTGTTGGAACGAATATTGAATGGCAAACACGATGCCCAGGAACAGCGCCAGCCCGCTAATCCAAGCCAGTCCTTTGACGCCGAGAAATTGTTCCCAATTGATTTTAGGCAAAACCGGTTCAGAAGTTTCAGGCGGGGTTTCCGTTGAAAGGGGCGGAATCAACGAAGGCATGACCGGTTTCGGATGTTGAATCGGGGGCGGTACGGCCTGGGGATTGAAGGCCGGTGTTGGGGCAGCCGCCTCGACGGGGATGTCAGGTTGCGCCGGAGTTTTTACGACTTCGGCTGGCGGCACGGGCGCGGTGTATTTCGGTTGAACTTCCTCGCGCCGGGCCGGCAGGTCAGCCGGCGAAAAACCTGAAATTTTTTCTTCCATCGGCTTCGGCGTGGCGGCAACACCAGACCGTTTTAAATACGACAGTTCAGACTGGAGATACTCGACGCGCCGGGTGAGCTCTTCAATTTGGCTGCGCGTGCTGATGGCGCGGGCGATGAGCCAGATGCCAACACAAATTGGCACGCCAAGAATGAGCAATACAACTAGAACAATTCCATCCATAACGAGGTTCCTTCCAATGGGCACTGCCAGCAGGTTGAGCCGGCAGCCATGACATAGTTAATGTTCACGGCGCCACTTTACGCTGGGGCGGCCACACGGCGTGAATTGAAAAAACTGTGGCTGAATCAATTCAACCGATGTTCGACTGGATGCGGCTGGAGGCCGCTTTAGGCGGTGGCGCGTGCGTTCTGATTGGTGAACAAGCCCTTAAACCATGCCCATGCGGCGCGCAGGCCCACATCGCGCGTGCCCGCAAAATGATAGACCTGGGCGACTTGTTCCTCGTGGCCGCGGTACTGCGGCGGCAGGAGGAAAACGGTCCGGGCGGAATCGTTCTCAACGCGCATGATTTCCGAGTAGAACAAGCCACGGCCGGCTTCGTAAGTGCCCGGTGGCAAAACCAGCGTGCGTTCCGGCAGCACCAGCCAGGGCCGATACTTGAAGACGAGTTCGCCCTGGTCGTTGCGGGACAATTTGCCGTAAGTGCGCGTGGGTACCTTTTGGTTTTTGCGGCCGAGGAACATGTGATTTTCCTTGGGATCGGGTTTGAAACGATAACGGCCGCCGGTGAAAAATTCCCAGACGAAGACGAGGCCAAAGTGCGACAACCGGAATGACCAGCCCGCGATGAGATACGAAATCAGAATGATGACGAGCGACCAGACGGCGCCAATCCACGGATGGCCCGTCAAGGCGCCGAGGCCATAACTGCCCACGACGCTGGCAAGGACGGTGGCACGGAATGATTTCAGCGCGGCATCCACCACGGTAAACGGACTCAACAAAATGAGAATGTTGATGGAATTCGAAGCGAGAAAGACGATGAAAAATACAAACATCGCGACCGGGGTCACGAGGATGTCATAAAGCCAGTTGGGAAACGCCACGGTGGCAAAGCCCAGCGAGCTGAGCGTGAGCGTGGGTTGACCGCCGGTGGAATTGGCCTCGTGAATCATGTTAACCATGATGGGCACAAACGCGCCGGTGGCGACGAGGCCGGAAATTTTGTGCTCGATGGTTTCGATGGCATCAAGGGGTTTTTTGGCCGGTGCGGGCAAGGCTGTGCCGGCGGTGTCCTTGAGGAAGCACGCTGCCAGAAGGAGAAAGGCTGGCACCCAAAACACTGGGCTGGCAAACCACGGCAGTTTATCGCGCTGCGCCGGTTCCGCCTTGCACCATTGGTAGCAACCCACGGCGCTCACGCCGAGCAAGGGCGAGATGGCCACGCCGGTGATGGTGGTGAGCGTCTGGGCAATGCCCACGCCCGGCGGGGGCGGGTACTTGGCCGTTGATTGCGACTGGCCTTGGGCCTGGGCTTCAGCCTTGGGTAGCGTGACGAGGCAGATAATTCCAATAATTACCGCCACCGCCGCAATAATCAGGATTAGCTTCTTCTTCATGGGATATATCTTTTACTTTTGTTGTTGGCTGTAAAGCGCAATCCGGCATTCCTCCTTAGACAACGTCACCCTCCGCCGGGTTCATTGCAATCGGGCATTTGTCGTAACTGCCTTATACGCAATGGCCAGGCGGGATATATTTCTGACGCGCTATTTACAGTAATTCCAGAACCCGGTGTAATTCGGCGTCGGTATTGTAAAAATGCGGCGAAAAGCGCAGGTAATTCTGGCCTTTACGGTCCGTGCGCAACGAGGGCACAACCCCGGCGTCCGAGAGCTTTTGGTAGAGCGGAGTCATGTCCTGGCCGGGATGGAAGAATGAGGTGATGCCACCGGCGTGTTCCGCTTTGGCGTCGGCATTCAGAACAGTGAACCCTTTGGCCTGCAACGCGGGCACGAGCCAGGCCCGTTTGCGGGTGAGTTCGGCGGCGATTTTATCCACACCGATTTCGAGCGCCAGTTCCATGGCGGTCAGCAAGCCAATCAAGCCGACGAGATTGTGTGAGCCCGCCTCAAACTTGGCCGCGCCCCGGCGATACTCAATTTTGTCCTGCGCCACAAAGTTTGGATTGCGCACGTTATGCCAGCCGTACACGGGCGGATTTAATTTCTCCTGCAAATCTTGTTTCACATAGAGCACGCCCGCGCCGCACGGCCCCAAGAGCCATTTATGGGCGTCGGCGGCCAGAAAATCCACCTGCTCCACGGTGGTGGGAAATGCGCCGAGCGTTTGAATGGCATCCAGACAAAAAAGCACGCCGCGTTCGTGCAGAAATTTTCCGATGGCCGCGTGGTCCAGCCGATGGCCGCTGATGAAATGAGCGGAGGCCAGCGCCACGAGCTTGGTATTCTCGTCCACCTGCCCCATGACATCCACATTGCGGATGGCACCGAGGCTGCGCGTGTTCAACAGGCGCACCTGCACGCCTTGCTCGGCAAGGGCCATCCACGGGTAGACATTGGAGGGATAATCGTCGTGGTAAACCAGCACGTTGTCGCCGCGCCGGAATTTCAAGCCGGCGGCCACCAAGCTCAGGGCGAGGGACGTCGGGCCCACGAGCGAAACTTCCTCGGGCTGGCAGTTCAGCAATTTCGCGCCGGCCTCGCGCGTATCCTTGAGCCGGTGCAGGACGAATGCTTCCTGGTCGCCGAGCGTGCCTTCAGTGGCGCAATCGCTCATGGCCTGCGCCACCCGGCGCGGCAGCGGGCACACGCCGCCATGGGCCAGAAAGATTTTATTTTTGGCAACGGGGAATTCGTGCTGGCGCAATTCCTCATTCGATAGGATTTCCTCAAGGGTCATAAAAAGTCAGAAGCTCAAACGCCATTCATGGCAGCTCCGTAATATTGAGTCCAGAAGCTGATGACGAAGATGGCGATGGTGATGGCAACGCACAGGTAGATGACAAAATTTAAAACGCGGGAGAAGGCCTGGAGTTTGTGAAACCCCTCTTCTTCAAAATAGGAGTGCAGGCGCTGGAGCGTTTCATCCAGCTTGCCGCTCATTTCGCCCGTGTTATAGAGGTGCGTAAACATTTCCGGGAAATAAGAAATTTGCGCGACCATCTCGGCGGGCGTGGTGCCGGTTTCGAGCTGGGGTAACCACTTTAAAACTTGATGTTTTAGCACGGCCGAACCGCTGGCTGCGGCGGCCATTTCCCAAGCCCGGATGACGGGCACGCCCGCGTTCATCAGGGCATCGAGCGCCATCGAGAGACGGGCGACCGCGAGATATTTTACCGCCGTCCGCAGCATGGGAATCAAATTGAAAAAGGATTCAACCATGGCCCGCCAGCCTTCACCGCGATTTCCCTGGCAGGCAAAAATCAGGAACCAAACCAGGCCGTAAATCCCGCCAAAGACGACGATTTTTTCGATGATGAACGGCAGGCATTGCGCGTTTTGGTTGTTCATGATGCCCTGCGCAAAACCGATTAAATAGCCCAAGGGAAAAACCATCAGAAAAACGTGCAGGGTAATGACGGTGATAAACAGGCTCGAGATGGTGTCGCGAATAATTTTGGCCCGTGAAGTATAATAGCGCGCCAGTAATTTGAACGATGCATCTAGGCGCCCGGTTTCCTCGCCGGTGGAGAGCATGGCCATGTCAAATTCCGCGAGCCAAAATTGTTTACGGGCGCGGGAGTAGGGAATTCCTGGGACACGTTTTTGGCCGCTGAGGAGTTGCATCGCATCCGTGAAGGTATGGCCTTCCCGCAGATGATGCGTCAGTTCCTGAATGACTTTGGGGGAGATGCCGGAGGACGGATTGCGTCCGGCCATTTCCAAGGCAGTCATGAGGGGAATGCCCGCAGCAATGGAGGCACCGAGCTGATCAAACAGCATTGCTCGGCGGTTAAGTTGTCCGGGCGTGACCATGAGGACGCGCCTTGCCGGGGACTTAGGCGGTGGCGCGGTCGAGGCTGGCCTTCAAATCGCGTTTGCTCTTGGCGCCGACCATTTGTTCGGCCACCTGGCCATTTTTGATGATGAGCAGGGTCGGGATGGCCGTCACTTTGAACTGTGCCGCCAAGCCCTGATGCTCGTCCACGTTGACCTTGCCGATTTTGACCTTGCCCTGATATTCGCCCGCCAGCTCGTCCAACACGGGAGCGATCATTTTGCACGGACCGCACCATTCAGCCCAGAAATCCACCAAGACGGGCGAGGCGGATTTCAGCGCTTCAGTTTCAAAATTGTCCTGAGTGAGCGTAACAATTAGGGGAGAGGCCATGATCAAACTTACTGTTGAAAATTTTCGATGAGAGGTTTCAAAACAAACTGGAAAACGTACACGTTCATGCCCACGGCAACGAGCGCGGCAACGACAGCGGAATAAACCAAAACCTTGTCCAAGGTCTTGATGGTGGGCACAACCGGGGCAGCAGCGGGGCGCGGCTGCATAGTGGCCGGGCGTTGCTGGCTGGCAGCAGTAGCAGGCGCACCAAGTTTGCTGGGTGCAGCCGCAGCAGCGGGCGCGGCAGTCTTGGGTGCCGGGGCGGCCGCCGCAGGAGCGAGACTCGGAGCGCTGGGGGCACCAGACGGGCCGGCTGGCGGCAGCGTTGGCAACTTGATGGTCGGCGCGGCAGTCGGCTTCGGCGGCAAATTAATGCGCACCGTTTCCTTCTTCGGCTGTACTTTGCCGGTTTCCTTTTTAGGCGGTTGTACGGCGCCGGTTGGTCCCGGCGGCGGCGGTGTGGGCGGAGGAATATCTGCCATAGCTATTGTCTTTTGAAAGATATGCGGCTCTGCGCGCCTGTCAAATTTAATTCTGGGCCAAAATGCAATAATCTTGCCGGCCAGGGCAGGCTTAAACTGCCGGTTAAAGCCCTAAACAAGCCCTAAACTAAGGGAATTATCCCCAAAACGGGCCTGAACTCGCCAAAATCTTCAAACTGTTCGCTGCCGTCCCATAAAAATGAAAAAACCGGAACAGCGGAGGCTGTCCGGTTGTGCTTTGGTCTAAAAATGATGAATTAATAGCGTTCGCGACGTTCGCCACGGTCACGGCGGTCGCCGCCACCGGAGAAACGATCGTTGCGGGGCGGGCGTTCTTCACGCGGACGCGCGACATTGACCGTGATCTTGCGGCCCTGAAAATCCTTGTCATGGAACTGGGTAATGGCTTTCTGGGCGTCTTCAGAGGAGGAGTATTCCACGAAGGCGAAACCGCGAGAACGGCCGGTCATCTTGTCCATCATCAGGTTGACAGCGGTCACTGCTCCCGCTTGGGCGAAATAGTCCTGCAGGTCATTTTCCCCCGTCTGGAAGGACAGGTTGCCGACGAATAATCTGGCTTGGCTCATAGTTGATAAAGACGCTCAAAAAACCGAGTGGGAGGACTGCATCGGCAGGATCGCTGAATGTCGTTTAAAGTTTCGTTTCACGGACCATTCTGTCGTAGTGACACCTTCACTATTATTCTTTGAACGAGACAGGCGCTTTTCTAACAAAAGGGTCAAACCCATGTCAACTATCAATTATAGCTCATGGCCCGGCCTATTAGATACTTTGGGGTTGGGGTTTTTGGCGGCGGCAGTCTTTACCAGCTCACCAGGTTGTCTTTATTGACGCCGGCATTGGCCTTGTCCGTGGGGCTGTATTGGCGGTCCGGGCCGGCCGACCAAACCATCACCCGGCCGTGAAACAGGAAATTATCCGGGTTGGTGCTGAGGTTCGGATTAGCCAGGCCGTTAATGCCGGCGGAACCGCCGCTGCTCGGCTGCGAAACACTGGCCAGCGAATATAGGAGGTCGCTGCATTCATCGTCGCCGCTCAAATCGACGGTGATTACGTACGGCTTGCCCCAGGGATCGCGGTAAACGCCAGTGTTATCCACGCCTGGCGGCGGATTGGGGTCGGCGGTGGCGGGATCGTAACCGGAGAATTTCGGGGTCAGGTATTTCGTTTGCTTGGTGTTTTTGACGTGGCCGGCATTGACAGTGGTCACGCCGTTGGGAAAAGTGGTCAGGTCGGCGAGAATGGCCACCATGTTACTGTTGTTATCGAAGGACCAGCCATGCGCGCCTGCGCCGGGGCCAAAACCGGAAACCAATCCGATGGTAATATCATTTGTGCCCGCTGCCGTCTGTTCGGCGGCAGAAATCGGAAACCGGCCATAATCCGTTTCGTAACCGTTGATGGCGGCGACAATTTCCGCGATTTCAGTTTTGGCCTGGGTCTTTTGGCCTTCGATTTTCATATGCACCAAGACGGTCATTAATAACGCGGCCAGGATGCCAATAATGCCGATGACCGTGAGCAGTTCGACGAGGGTAAATGCCGGAATGGGTCGGCGGCCAATACAATGGGGATTATTCATAATGATTCCAGTCTGAGATTTCGTGGTTTGAAACCGGGGCGGGTGAATCAATTTAAAGCGTGCGGCTTATCGTCCCAGTTGCAAATCAGGTAAATTTTCCCGGCGATTTTCAAATCGATCCACAAATCATACGTATTGGGATTGTTGGTGCCGGGAAAGGCGTAGTTGAAAGGGTTGCCGGCAAACCCCTGCGCGGCGAGCGTACTCAGATAGCCATCGTCCGGTCCGCCAACCGAGGTGACGAGCAAATTATAAGCAACGTTCTGGCTCGTATAAGTTCCAACCTGGTTGGGCTTTAAGTTCAGCAGGAAATTTTGCGGAGGCCGGTTTTCCGATCCACCTGGCGGCTTGGTACTGTTAATCACGCCACCGGTATTGAACGTGGCGGCGTAACCATTAATGCCCACGGAGGATGCGCCGTCCAACGTTTGATAATTTGTTCCGATATGGTTGACGCCAGTCAACTCGTAGTAGAGTCCGCTGACGGCGGAATTGGTGGGGTTGCCGGGCGGGTAGGTGTTGTACAGACCGTGGTAATCTGCCAGCGCGCTTTCGATTCGTTTCATCTCTGCCCGAGCCACGTCCAGCTTTTCCAATTTGTTGGCCGGTTTTAAAATACCAAAAGTCAGGGCGGCCAGCGCAGCGATGATGGCCATGACCAGCAGGAGTTCAATCAAGGTGAACCCGGCGGCAGCCCGGTTTGGCCGGCGGACGCTGATGGCTTTCATAAGACGATACGGCTTTGTCTCATCGCTCAAACCCAAGTCCTGATTCTTAATGCGTCTCTAATACAACTATTCGACCAATTCGTAATAAGTCAACGCGGTTTCAGTAGTCAGTAATTAACTAGACAATCCAGACCGGGAAAGCGCACGTGGAGGTTTTGGGGTAAAAGTCAAAAACCCGGAGCCGGTGGGGCTTCGGGTTTTGAAAGGTTAAATTTTGAAAGGTTAAAAATATCTGACCGGATCAGGTCTTTTCCTCGATCAATTCGCGCCGGGCGCCGCCGAGCAGTTGTTCCACGAAATTGGTCGAATAAACACCCCGGCGGAAATTCGGGTCCTGCATGATGGCCTGCTGGAACGAAATGGTGGTCTTGACCCCGGTGATGAGATATTCATTCAACGCCCGGTTCATGCGGTCAATCGTCTCACGCCGGTCTTTGCCGGTGACGATGAGCTTGCCAATCATGGAGTCGTAGGTCGGCGGAATGGTATAGCCGGCATAGGCATGGGTTTCCATGCGCACGCCGCGGCCGCCGGGCTGGTAATACATTTCAATGCGGCCGGGGCTCGGGCGGAAATCGTCAAACGGGTCTTCCGCGTTGATGCGGCATTCAATGGCATGGCCCTTGAAGGTGATATCGCCCTGGGAATGCTGGAGCGGTTCGCCCATGGCCAGCAGGATTTGATAACGTACCAGGTCAATGCCCGTTACTTCTTCGGTGACCGGATGTTCCACCTGAATGCGCTTGTTCACTTCGAGGAAATAATAATTCCCGTTGTCGTCCACGATGAATTCCACCGTGCCGGCATTGGTGTAACGCGCGGCCTCGGCAATGCGCACGGCGGCCTTGCCGATTTTATCACGCAATTTGCGGAACTTGTTTTCCAGCAGGGGTGAAGGCGATTCTTCAATCAGCTTCTGGTTGCGGCGCTGCACCGAGCAGTCGCGTTCGCCCAGGTGAATGATCTTGCCTTTGTTGTCCCCGAGAATCTGGATTTCGATGTGGTGCGGGTTCTCGATGAATTTTTCGATGTACACGCCGGAATTGCCGAAGGCCTTTTCCGCCTCGGCCCGTGCCGTGTAATAACCTTTGACCAGGGAAATATCGTTGTGCGCGATGCGCATGCCGCGTCCGCCGCCGCCCGCCACGGCCTTGATCATGACCGGGTAACCAATTTTTTTGGCCACCGCGAGGGCTTCTTTTTCATTTTCGACGGTGCCTTCGGAGCCGGGCGGGGTTTCCACACCGGCCTTTTTGGCCAGCGCGCGGCTGACCGCCTTGTCGGACAAGGCATTCATGGCTTGCGGGCTGGGTCCAATGAAACGGATGTTGCAGCTTTCGCAAACTTCGGCGAAATGGGCGTTTTCGGAAAGGAAGCCGTAACCGGGGTGGATGGCATCGACATCGGCGACTTCCGCCGCGCTGATGATGCGGTCAATCCGCAGGTAGCTCTCAGACGAGGCGGCCTTGCCGATACAGATCGCCTCATCGGCCATCTGCACGTGCATGGAGTTCGCGTCTATCTCTGAATAAACCGCCACCGTGCGGATATTCAATTCTTTACAGGCGCGGATGATGCGGACAGCAATTTCCCCGCGGTTGGCGACCAAAACTTTTTCAAACATGGGTTTATGAAATGCGGTTTAACAACCGTTTCAGGTCGGACGAACCTTGAACAATGGCTGGCCAAATTCAACCGGCTTGCCGTTTTCAACGAGGGTCTGGGTAATAACACCCTTCACCTCAGATTTGATTTCATTCATGACCTTCATGGCCTCGATGATGCAAACGACCGTATCGGGCGTTACTTCCGTGCCGATTTCGACATAAGCAACGGCTTCGGGCGAGGGTGAACGATAAAAGGTCCCAATCATGGGCGACTTGACATCGATTTCCCCCGTATTCGCGGCGGGAGCAGGGGCAATAGGCGCAGCAGCGGCAGGTGCCACCTGTACCGGGGCCGACATCATCGGCATCATGGGGACAGCGTCATCGCCCTGCGCGGCTGAGCTACCGCCATTCAAGCCGCGCTTGAGGCGTAACTTGGAATCTTTCTCTTCCAATTCAAACTCCGTAATGGAGTTTTTCTTCATCAAATCAATGATGGCCTTAATATCTTTTAGTTCCACGGGCGTTTTCGTTAAAGTTTGCTTGACGTTGAGTCAACTCTCAAGATTTTGAGGCCGAAAAGGGCCTTTTCTTGAGGTGAATTGTTACTGTAGCTGGGATTCTATTTTTGCCACCCCGGAAGGTCAAGCCCGAAATCCAAAAAGTTATTGACAGTTTTTAGACGTTTTAAATCGACTTTTTCGATTCGTTAACGTCAACGGCAGCTTCCAGCCCTAGGATATACGATTTTGCGCCAAACCCGCAGATTTGGCCACGGCAAACCGCAGCGATAAGTGACTTGTGACGGAATTCTTCGCGGGCATGAATATTGGAGAGATGGATTTCAATTGTCGGTACGCCCACTGCGGAGATCGCATCACGCAGGGCAACGCTGGTATGCGTGTACGCGGCGGCGTTAATGACAATGACGCCGAACTTGCCTTTGGCTTCTTGAATCCAGTTAACGAGTTCGCCTTCCTGGTTGGATTGGCGGAAATCCACTTCCACCTTCAACTCGTGCGCCCGATTCCGTACCTGAGCTTCGATGTCGGCCAAAGTCAGCCGTCCATAGACTTCCGGTTCGCGCGTGCCGAGCAAGTTTAGGTTCGGTCCGTTCAAAAACAGGATTTTCATCGGATTTAGGGTAGCTGGTGAGGGCTTTTTTGTCGATTTCAAACAGCAATGGCTAATGTGCAGGCAGGCGGAAGAGATTTTTCCGGCTTAAGAAGTTGCTCTATATAATTGGAGTTAGCCTATGGTTTTTGCCCTCGCTACGGCTATTTCGCGGGAATTTTGGCCACATTTTGGCCAATTAGGCTGCCCAATAACGTAAAAGCTATCCACGCCAAGGCTGGCACAAACAAACCGAATTCTCCCAGGCTTTGGGTGAACCAGCCGATGAGTCCCAAGTAAATGGACAACTTAAACCAGTCATCTGTGCGCCAAAGTTTCAGGCCTAGAATGAGGAGCGCCCAGATAATCCAGATTGTATAGGTGAGACCGCCCACCAGGCCGGAATCGGAGAACTGTTCCAGATAATCATTATGGGTGAGGCGCGCCATTTCGGACTGGGGCAACTTGAGTTTGGCGTATGGCCCTTGAAAAGTGCCCGGCCCGCTGCCAAAGAGTGGATGGTTGCAGGTGGTTTGTACGGCGGCGTGCCAATAATCAAACCGTGCGCCGACACTCCTTGCGCCCAGGGCAAAGTAATGATGAAATCTTACCGCAAAGATACCCAGTCCCAAGATTAAGACCATAGCGACAGCCGCAAGCTTGAGTTTTTTGGACCAATCCAAGCGTAATAACGCCAGACCTACCACGGCAATGGCAATCAGCCAGCCGAGTTTGGAGCCAGTCCAGAAAAACGCCGCGCCGCCGAGGAATAGCGTTAAAGCAATTGCCGAAATACGGACTAGCGGCCTTAATTTCCTTGTGGCACTGATCGCCAGGGCCAACGACACCGGCCAGAGCAGCAGGATGATTTCAGCCAGGGCATTGGGATAGACCAGTGTTCCGCAGACGCGTCCCTTCTCAAATTTCGTCATTATTACCGGATTTACCACGTCCGCGCCGTTGGTGGTAACGATAATGCCCTCGGTTTTCATTTCTGCGAGGTTGGCAGGCGGGAAATTGGTCCAGCCGGAGCGTTCGCCTTCCAAGAGGATTTGATGATTGAGCGGATATTCAAACAACCGCTGGTCCACGGCTCGGATGAGGCAAAAGGTCAAACCCGCCAGCGCACCAATTAAAAGCAGGCGGACAAGTTGGCCACGGCTAAACACCAAGGCTCCGAGAAAATAACAGGCCACGCATCCGCAAAATTGCCAGAGGGTGGCAGTGACCACGTCGCTCAGGTTTGTGTACTCGGTTTCCGCTGCGGAAAGGAACTGCCAGCCCAGCCAGGCCAGCGGCAGGAGCCAAAGCCATTTATTGGGCCAGCGCCAGGTTCCCGGTTGCAGCGCCAATAGCCCGCCCCAAATCGCGAGTGGCAGGAGAAACCAGCCGGCCCAATGCGTCGGCCAGGCGTCGTTTAGAAAATCCTGGGCGGTTTGGGGGATGCCAATTTTATGGTCCAAGATGACGGGGTCGCCGAATTTCCAAATGCAAAGGCCGAGAAACAAACCAAACGCGAGCGCGTAGATTTGAGTTCCCGCCAATTTGCTTTCCGGTTTCATCTGGCGTCAGTGTGCCCGCTGCCCGCGCAAAAGGCAATTTGCGCCGTGCTTCTGCCGTCAGTTTGAAGGCTGGCATAAGCTACCCACGGCCAATAAAAGCCGGTCATGGAGCAACGATGTAACCAAGTAACAAAGAGGAGGGTGAAAGGCTAAAATTTAATGAAATCAGGCCGGTTCAAACCAATCAAACCATGAAACAATTTACTTTCCTGCCTCGTATGAATGGCATGATGCAACGGCTTTGCGCAGTACTGGTTTTCCTCGGGGCTTTGGTTTTGCCCGCGATGGGAGTGGGGTATCAGCCCGCGCCCGGTACCTATGCCGTGGATTCAGTCCGTTACGACTGGCATGACGCCGCCCGTAACCGGGATGTGCCCGTCAAAATCTATTATCCCAAGAGCGGGTCTGGTCCGTTCCCGGTGATTATCTTTTCGCACGGCCTTGGCGGTTCCCGCGAGGGGTATGCGTATCTGGGCCAGGACTGGGCGGCGCATGGTTATGTTTGCGTCCATTTACAGCATCTCGGGAGCGACCAGGGGATATTCAAAAACGGCGGGCTGTTGCATGTGGATGAGACGTTGCGCAAGGCGATTGCCGATCCGCAAAACAGCATCAACCGCGCGCTGGATGTCAGCTTTGCCATCGACCAGGTGGAAAAACTAAATCGTGACAACTCGTTGCTGAAAAATCATCTGGACCTGTCCCGGTTGGGAATGGCCGGTCATTCCTTCGGTGCGGCCACCACGTTGCTGGTCACCGGCGAGCAAATGCGGTTGGTGACTGAAAAATATGCGGACCCGCGCATCAAGGCAGGCATCGCCATGAGTCCGCCGATGTTTGATGATTTACGTTTTGACGGCATTCATGTGCCCGTTTTCGTGATGACTGGCACGGAGGACGCCGGGTTTACGCGCACGGCCGACCGCCGCACGGCCTTTGATAAAATCACGTCGCCGGGCACCTGTCTGGTGGTCTTTAACGGGGCGGATCACATGACTTTTTCCGGGCACCTGCGGCCCGGCGAAAAGGCCAAGGACGACAAATTCCATCCGTTGATTCTCTCGGCTACCGAGGCGTTTTGGGATGCCCACCTGCGCGGCGATGCCGGCGCGAAGGTCTGGCTGGAGCAGGGCGGTTTTACGAGCCGCATGCAGGAAGACGGAAAGTTTGAACTCAAATAAGTTGCAGCGTAAGTTGCAGTGTCCCCAGCCTGCCGCTGCTAAATCTTTTTCAATAATTCGAGCCAGCGTTGAAACGCGGCGTTTCGCGCTTTCTGGTTCGGCTCGCTTGCGCCGGGCGTTTCACCTGCGCGCATGAAGCCATGGCCTGCACCATCGTAGGTCACCGGTTCATACGTTTTGCCGGCGGCCTTCATACCGTCAGCCGCCTTCGGTACCGTGGCGGTTACGCGCGCGTCGTTGCCGCCATAGAAGCCATAGACAGGGCAGGCGATGTTCTTCATGTCGTCGGCATTGGGCGGTGTGCCATAAAAAACAAATGCGGCCTTGAGGTTTTTGTTGTTGGTGGCAAAGCGGAACGATTGTCCGCCGCCCCAGCAAAAACCGGCCACAACCACTTTGCCGTTGCCGGCGGGAATGTCGGCGGCGTAATTGGCAGCCGCAGTGAGGTCGCTGGTAACTTGGTCAGGCGGCAGCATCGAGACGGCCTTGGTGGTGGCGCTTTGATTGGTGATTGAATCGCTGCCGCCGCCGTTCGGTCCCATGCCCGAAAGCAAATCCGGCTCGACCACAATGTAGCCTTCTGCCGCGAGTTCATCCGCCATTTCGCGGGCCCAGTCGGTGAGCCCGAAAATTTCGTGAATCATCACGATCGTCGTGGCCTTGTCTTTGACTTCAGGGTACACGACAAAACATTGCACCTCGCGCGAGCCGCTTTTGACTTTGACCCACTCCTGATGTCGCGGAGATTTGTCCAGCCTGGCCTGGGCCCAATCCTGGGCGGGCAGGGACAGGCAGGTCAAAAGCAACAAGCAGGACAGTTGCAGCAGCCGTTTCATGGGAAAACTCAAATAGGTTTATTCCATTTTCTTTTTGGCTTCGTCTGGCACTTCAATCGTGGTTGTGCCTACGTCCTTAATTTCCACAGTGGTGGTGCGGTCCACGTCGCGGTCATTGCCATTGAAGGTGACGGAGCCAGTCAAATGCACCTGATACTTGGTGAGTTTGCCGTCGGTAAGCCAGAAGGTGACCGAGCCTTTTGCGTTGGAAACGGTTGGCGTATTGCCACCGGCGCCACGGCGAAAGACGATCAGGCTCTTAACGGTTTCCTCGGACAGGCCGCCGGTAATGCCATCGGCACCGGCAGTCAAGTTGGTTGCATCGGTCGCCAAGCTGGCAGCGTCGGCTGCGGGCAATTTAAAATTTTTCGCCATGCGCGCAATGAAGCTTGCCGGATTAAAACCGCCGTTGCCGCCATTGTCCGCCAAGGCTTCAGTCGAGGATTGCCAGCCGTTGTCCTGGGTTTTGATGGCGCAATTGGTGCCATGCATAACCAGTTCCGCCGGGTTATCGCCAAATTTCATGGACAATGTCGTATAGCCGTCCTTCTCGGTTTTGCCCTCGGTTGGATTGCCCCGGAACCGGGCATTATTGGCGGCTTCAGCGGTGGTACGCCACGAGTAATTCTGGCCGGCGAGCACGTTGGCGGCGTTGGTCACGTCATCTTTCGGTGTGGAATCTGCGGCCAGCAATGAGCCGGCGGCGAACAGGGTCAGGGCGAGCAAGCTTGTTGTTTTCATAAAAATATGTGGTTTGGTTGAAGAGCGGCTCTCACTCTGCGCCCGTCCCGAGCCAACTTCAACTGGAAAATGGCTCAAAAATCCGCTGTTGCTTTCGTCAAAATCCGCTACCTTGCCACGAGCATGAGCAAGCTCTTGTTGATTGATGACGAGGAAGACGTCAGGTATTCGATCCAGCGCATCTTCGATTCGCCGGACGTCGAACTGGCTACCGCTTCCTCCGGTGAAGAAGGGCTGAAAGTCATTCCCAAATTCAAGCCCGACCTGGTTTTGATGGATGTGCGCATGACCGGCATGACCGGCCTGGAAACCTTGCGCCGCATCCGGCAGAGCGACCCCAAGCTGCTGGTCATCCTGATGACGGCCTACGGCACCACGCAAACGGCCATCGAAGCCATGAAGCTGGGCGCTTACGATTATTTGCTCAAGCCGTTTGATATTCCCAAGCTCAAGGAAATCGTGGGCAACGCGCTGAAGGCCGCGCGCGACATGAAACAGGTCGTGTCATACGAGCCATTGCTGGAATCGGAGGATTACGAACTGGGCATCGTGGGCCGCAGCGAAAGCATGCAGCAGGTGTTCAAGCTGATTGGCCAGGTGGCGGTCAGCGATGCGACCGCGCTCGTCACCGGCGAAAGCGGCACTGGCAAGGAACTGGTCGCCCGCGCGATTTATCATCACAGCAACCGCAGTGCGCAGCCGTTTCTGGCCGTAAATTGCGCGGCGATTCCCGAGCAGTTGCTGGAGAGCGAATTGTTTGGCCACGAAAAAGGCTCGTTCACCGGCGCCACCAACCAGCGCATTGGCAAATTTGAGCAATGCAATCTGGGTACGATTTTTCTCGATGAAATTGGCGACATGACGCCACCCACGCAGACGAAAATTTTGCGCGTTTTGCAAAGCGGCACGTTCGAACGCGTGGGCGGCAACCAGCCGCTGAAGGTGGATGTGCGCGTGATTGCCGCCACCAACAAACCGCTCGAAGCCGCCGTGGCCGCGCGGCAGTTCCGCGAAGATTTATTTTACCGCCTGAACGTGGTGCGTATTCAAATTCCGCCGCTGCGCGACCGGCGCGAGGACATTCCCTTGCTGGTAAATTATTTTCTCAAAAAATTCGGGCGCGAACAGCAGCGTGCGCCGAAATCCATTGCCGCCAGCGTCATCAAGATGCTCGAGAAATATCACTGGCCCGGCAATGTGCGCGAATTGGAGAATGCCATCCGCCGTGCGCATGTGATGGCCAAGAGTGATGCGATTTTGCTGGCCGACCTGCCGCCGGAAATTGCCGGCAACAGCGTGATGACCTCGGCTCCGGGTGTTGCCGGTGAAGCGGCTGTGTCCGACGCCGCCGCCCTGGCGCGGCAATTATTTCAGTGGGCCAAGCGCGATCCAAAGTTGAAGGTCATTCCCGCAGTGGAACGCGAACTGGTTATTCAGGCGCTCAAGGAGACGAATGACAACCAGGTACACGCCGCGAAGTTGCTGGGCATCACCCGCGCCACCCTCCGCAAACGCATTGAAAAATTCGGCATCCAGCGCGAGCTGAATGTGAAGTGAACACGGTTATTGCTTCGACAGATACTGTTTCGGTTCCAGACGAAAAACTGACGCCACCGCGTCGGGCGCTTGCATGGGCAGGCCGCTAAGTGTGTTTTCGTTCTCTATTTTGACCGTTTCCAGGCCATTGGCCGTGAGCCGGCTGGCGGAGGCGAGTTTCAAACCCGTAAGCTTCAATTTGTCCGTCTGTGGCCAGTGGAAAACCAACAAGTAAAGGTCGTTGCCTTTGCGCGTGAAGTAACAACCTTCGGGCGCAGTGAGATCGACATTGGTTGCGCCATAGATGGCCTGGCCGTTGATTTTCATCCATTGTCCCATGACATCCAGGCGGCTGGTTTCTTCAGGGCGAATGGTGCCGTCGGCGCGCGGGCCGATGTTTACCAGGAAATTGCCGTTCATGGCCGCGCAACGCGCGAGTAATTCACAAAGATAGGCGGGCGTTTTCCAGCCATCGCCACTCCACGTGGCATGATAGCCCCACGAATTTTCCGTCATGGTCATGCACGATTCCCAGTCGGTTTGCGGCTGGGTCTCGGGCAACCGGCGTTCGAACCCGGAATTATAATCGGCAATGGAATCGTACGCGCGTACGCGGTCGCCCAGCACGAGTCCGGGCGAAAGCGACCGGCAATAGGCTTCGAGGTCTTTGCCGATTTGCGGATTGGACTTGTAGGAAGGGTCCCAGCGGCCATCAAACCACAAAGTCGTAACGGGCCCGAACTGGGTCAACAATTCCCGGATTTGGTTTTTCATGTATTGGATATAGCGCGCATAAGCGGCTTCGTCTTCCGGGGAAGATAACTTGGCGCGGTAATCCGGGTTATGCCAGTCGATGATTGAGTAATAAAGGCCCACGTCAATGCCCTCGGCGCGCAAGGCATCGGCCAGCGGTTTGAGCAAATCTTTCTTATAAGGCGTGGAGGCAATGTCGTAGTCGGTGAATTTGGAATCCCACAAACAAAATCCGTCATGATGTTTGGTGGTGATGACGACGTATTTTGCGCCGGTGGATTTAAACAGTTTTGCCCAAGCCACCGGGTCGTAGTTGGTGGGATTAAATTGCTGGAGCAGGGCGTCGTAGTTGGTGCGGGGAATTTTGGCAAAGGCCTTGATCCATTCGGCCGCGCCGTGGACCTCCTTGCCGTTCCACCAGCCGCCGGGGACGGCATAAACACCCCAGTGAATCATGATGCCAAAGCGGTCTTCGCGCCAGTGCTCCATGGCAGCGTCGGTGCGGCGCACGTAGCCTTCAGCGGCGCTGTTGCGGGCATCGCCCTTGCTTTTGTTCAGGTCGGCGGCGGGTTGATCATTGGCGGCAAATACGCAGGGCGATACGCCCGCCAGCATGGCGGCTAACAAAACAGTCTTGATAACAGTGTTCATTGCTTAAAATTAGAATTACAAGTCTGCTCATAAAACGGCAGATGGGAGCCATGGCCGGCGGATATGCCGGCTGGTGGTGTTTGGCGCACTTCGTTGGACGGCGCGACCGGTTAACTCATCATGCGTTCCGCGCCGCCGAGATATTTTGCCGTGGCTTCAGCGCGACAGCGCACATGCATTTTTTCATAGATGTGGCCGATGTGATTGCGAACGGTTCCGGCGCTGATGTTCAAGTGGGACGCAATTTCCTTGTTGGCGTATCCCCTGGCGAGCAGTTGCAAAATTTCTTTTTCACGCAGCGTCAAATCAGCCTGATCCAGGCCGTCCGGCGTGGGCTTGCGGAACGCATCAATCACCCGCCGCGCAATCTGGCCGGTCATGGGAGCGCCGCCTTCGACCACGGCCACAATCGATTGAATCAATTCTGTTGCGGGCGTGTTTTTCAGGAGATAGCCGCTGGCCCCAGCCTTTAGGGCTTCAAAAATGTTGTCGTTATCCGAATAAGCCGTCAGCATCAGGATCTGGGTTTTGGGCAGCAATTCCTTGATTTTAGCCGTGCATTTGATGCCCGACATTCCCGGCAGGCGGATATCCATCAAAATGACCTCAGGGCGGCGTGCGGGCAGTTGCTGGAGCGCCTCTTCGCCTGATTCACAAGCCACCGCCGGCATGATCTGAGAACAGCCCTCCAGGAGCTTGGTCAGGTTCTCCCGTACCTCGCGGTCGTCCTCGACAATCCCCACGTTGATTTTCTTTTGTGTCATTTTGCTTCGACTCACCAAGAAATTAACATTTTTTACGGGTTAATCCAATATGACAAATAGCATGGTTCATTTCCCATGGGCGACCTCCGGCAAGGGGGCTGATAGTTTGACGGTGGTGCCTTTATCGCGTCCGCTTTGAAATTCCACCGTTCCCTTGATCAACTCCATGCGCTTGCGGATATTCATGAGTCCGTCACTTCCCGTCCGGACCTCGGTCAGGTCAAATCCCCGGCCATCGTCGGAAACAATGATCTCCAACTGCCCATTGGCCATTTGAATTCGCATCCGGATCATGGTGGCGGAAGCATGCTTGACGGCATTGTTCAAAGTTTCCTTCGCGGCCAGCAACAGATTATGCCGGGCCTGGGCTGGCACGATGATGTTGGGAAAATCCGGGTCGGTATCCAGCCGCCACCGGATGTTGGTGGGGGCAAGAAACCGTTCCATGTAATCGCTCAGAAAAGAGACAATATTAGGCAGCGAATCGTTTTGGGGATTAATGGTCCAAACCACCTCGTCCATGATGCCCATCAACTGGCGGACGCGATTGGTCAGGGCGGCAAGCTGGGTGTACATTTCGCTCGGCGACTGGCTGCTGCGCATGGCGAGCTCGCCGAGATGGGTGATGCCGGTGAGGCGCGCGCCCAGTTCATCATGCAAATCGCGGGCGATGCGGCGGCGTTCGTTTTCCAGGGATTGTTGCAATTCAAGCAACTCCAGGCGCCGGCGCAACCGGCGTTTTACAAGGTAACGCACCAGTAACGTCAGCGCCAGGGCTGCGGCGGTGACGGTGCCGGCTGAAAACCACCAGGTTTGGTAGAAATACGGTTGTAAGAATAAATTCAGCCTCGCTTGTGGTTCCGGCCAGTTTCCATCACGGTTTGCAGCGGAGACGATGAAGCGGTAGTGGCCTGGTTGTACATGCGGATAATTTGCGAATCGGCGGGTGCCGGCATCGGTCCAGTCTTTGTCCAATTCCTTGTCCAAGCCCTCGAGTTTGTAGCGAAAAATGATGGATTCCGGCGCGGCTGAATGCAGGCCGGTGTAGTGGAATTCGAGGTTGTTTTGTCCTGGCGGCAGGACGATTTTTTGGGCGGGCTGATTTCCCGAGCCCGATTGACCATACAAATCCAGGGCAGCGGCGGGCATGACATGGCTGTTCACCAGAACTTTCTCAATGACAACTGTTGGCGGGGCCTCGTGACTTTCAAAACGTTTTGGATCCAGCACGACAATGCCCTTGAGCGTGCAAAAGTAGAGCAAGCCGGAGCGTGATTTGAGGGCGCTGGGGCCGTAGCCGCTGGAGCATTGTTCTGAAAGCATGCCATCCTCCGTGCCGAGGTTTAATGGATGCAGCAGGGCGGTTTTACCCGTGGCCAGATCGTCAAATTCCTGCTTGGCGATGCGGGAAATGCCCTGGTTGCTCCCGAGCCAAAGATTGCCGTTATCATCTTCTAAAATCTGCGAAACCGTGTCGTTGATGAGCCCGTCCTGGGTGGTGCAGGTGAAAATGACGCCGTCTTTGAGCTGGCTTAAACCGCCGCTGCGGGTGCCAATCCACAAGACGCCAGCCCGGTCGTAATACAGCGCGCGGATGGCATCGCTGCCCAAGCCATCGGCCACGGTGTAATGATTGGTATACTGTGCGGAGATGAGGAAAAGCCCGGACCGGGTTGTGCCGGCGGCGAACGTGTTTTTGGCTGATTCCGCAAGCGCCACCACCCGGTAGGCGGGAGGAACGGCGGCAACCAGTTCAAAGTCACCCCCGCGTTGCCGCCAAAGTCCCGTAGAGGCTCCCATCCACAGAGCATGTTGACGGTCTTCAAACAGACAGCTAACCGTCGTATTACTCTTGGTTTGCGGATTGATGTCCAGATTGGTGAACATCGTCTGCCGGGTAGTGTTCAAGCTGAACAGATTTCTATCTGCCGCCCACCAGACGTTGCTGTCGCTGGTGGCCAGCACGGAACGGGCCACCATATAAATATCGGCCTTGGTATGGGTGAGGAATTTTTGGAAGCGTCCCCGGTCCTGCCGGTAAAGGCCGCCTTCAGTGGCAGCCATGAGCTGGCCACCGGGTAATTCCGTGACGCTTTGTACGACATCATTGCTGAGTCCGGCATCGGCGGCCAGGGTGGTTAGTTTTTTATTCTGGACGCAAATCAATCCGCCGGAAGAGGACCCCGCCCAGAGATTGCCTTCCAAATCCGCCTGCAAGGTAAAAATAAACTTGGTGGCATCACTGGCGGCACCCGGAATACGTTGCAGGGGGACAAAGCGGTCTTCCATCAGGCGGAACAGGCCGCCGCCGTAAGACCCCGCCCAGAGCGTGCCGTCTTTGGTTTCCACCATGCTGGATACGTAATCATAAGGCACGCCGCGGCTCTCGGTGATTTTTTTCCAGGCGCCGTTTTCCCGGCAAATCATGAAACCATTGCCGGTGCTGATCCAAATCCGGCCAAGATGATCTTCGAGAATACAATGAACTGTTCTGGCTCTTGGAAATGGAAAGTCAGCCTGTATCTCCGTGGCTTTGCCTTGCCAAATTCGATAGAGCGTGGACGTATCTCCCCAAACCCAAACTCCGCCCGAACGATCTGTATAAAGAATCGAAATGTGCTGTTGTGGAAAACCGGTGTCTTGGCCGGCCAGATGCAGATGGCCATTGGATGATTCATAAAGTCCCTTGTCCGTGCCCACCCAGAGGCGTCCCTCGGCATCCTCGGCCAGGCCGTAAACAAACACCCCCGGCAATTCCAGCTTGAAATTGGGGGCAGGATTGCGACCGCCCTCGCAACAAGTTAACCCGTTTTCAGTGCCTACCCACAACACCCCACGCCGGTCCTCCAGCAAGCTGGTAATGCCCACGTGTGGCAATCCGTCCCTCAGCCCATAGCGGCGGAATTGGACGCCATCAAAGCAGGCCAGGCCGTCGGGCGTGCCCACCCACAAATAGCCGTCCCGTGTTTGCAAAAGCATGTTAACCGTGTTTTCTGGCAAACCCTGCTTGGTGGTCCAGGTGCGGAAGGTGAACTGGGAACTGTTGGTAACGACCAGCCCGCTGGAAGCTGGTTGCGCGGCACACACGCCCGCTTGAAAGATGAGGAGGCCAAGCACACATAGGCGAAGCTGGAAGGCTAAAAAGCTCATTGTATATGTGTGATGCCAGGGTTTGCCGTGGTTGCCGGGCAAAGGGAATGGCTCATTTCATTTTGAGCATAGACCATTGTCTGCGGCCTAACAAGTGCCGCCAGCGGACTGCTTGATATGCCATTTGTCATATTGTTTGTAGCGGAAGGATGCTGATAAAGTCGCTACTGAAAAAAGGGCATTATAGAAATATTACACGCCGCTTAACCTGAGTTGATTGATAAATACATCTCTAAAACGCCCGGACTAAACCCCCCGAACTTACCTGCCCCCAACCCCGAAAACCCGACCCATACGCAAGCGATATGAAAATTCACCTAACCATCAAAAGCATGGCGCTGTTCGCGATAGCCATGGCTGCCAGCTTAGTCCATGCCCAACAAACTGACACTTGGAATGGTGGCGGCACCAGCGGCTTTTGGGCCGATGCCGGCAACTGGGGTGGCACGGCGCCGAATGCCACGGGTGACAACCTGATTTTTTCCGGAAGCACGCGGCCGGTTACCACCAACAACCTCGTGACCACCGTGGGTTGGGTGCGGCTTAACCCCACGGCTGCGTTTACCCTGTCTGGCACCATTGTGACAAATAATGTGGCCATCACCAACTCGGCCCTGGCCAACGTTTGGAATGCCCCGTTGGCGCTCGGTGGCAATGTCAACATTGACGTTGCGTCCGGCACCACGTTGACCATCTCCAACGTGTTGTCTGGTGCGCTGGGGACATCGCTAACGCAAACCAGCGCCGGCACGTTGGCGTTGAATAATGCTGCCAACACGTTTACCGGGGCAGTTTATGTGGCCACCGGCACGCTGCAATTGGGTAACGTGACGACCACGGCCACCTATACCTATCCTGGCTCTGGGTTGATTGCATTTAATAACGCGACGCTCTATTTCAACGGCAGCAGCGGCGGCACGGTGACGCATACCTATAACTTCCCTTATTTGACCGCGCCCATCGGAGTGACCAATTCCACCCTCAAGTTTGTGAGTAGCAACGCCACCACCAAGCAGCTTAACGCGGCCTTCAATTTCAATGGCACAAACATTGTTACTTATACCTCCAGCGCTTTTACCCATAACTTGAATTTTAATTACCCCATCACCGGCAGCGGTATGCTGACGTTCAACTGGAGCGGCACCACCTCGGGCCGTGGTATTAATATCAATTCCAATGCCAACAACTATTCGGGCACCATTGTTTTGAATGCCACGCCCACGGCTGGCAATTTCAATGTCAAGAGTTCCATCGGACCGGCTGCCTTGGTGGTTTCTAATCTATGGACGGTGGTTAATGCTGTTACCAACGGCTTGGACAGTATTAACTCCATCAGCATTTTGAGCGCTGCTGCCGGCGGTTTGAATCTGAGCCAGTACGGCTGGAGCAATTCCTCTGCGCTCCTGACTGTTAACTCGGGTCTCGTCACCATGGGTAACACCACCACGGGTACGACGAATTTCATCGGCAGCCTGGTGGGCAACGGCGGCATGATCACCAACGTCGGAACGTTTCCAT
>Ga0265327_10000768_pt1 | contig 49464 bp, 48 predicted proteins | sample 41621metaG_FD_202089 | JGI IMG/M metagenome (GOLD analysis project Ga0265327, IMG submission 202089) | Rhizosphere microbial communities from Carex aquatilis grown in University of Washington, Seatle, WA, United States - 4-16-21 metaG | ecosystem: Host-associated > Plants > Roots > Rhizosphere... | reverse complement strand
TAAGCAATTGATGCTTTTATGTCGGCAACGTGCTCTTCGGGTGTTTTGTGCAACTGTCCCTGCACATGTTTAAGCGATCCTTTTGTCAACAAATTTATAACGCGTCCACCGGCTTTGTGAATCCAATCCACCGACGATTTGCCGTCAATAAATCCAAGAACTTCAATTTTATCGCAATACCCGTTTTTGTATGCCCAGTTAATTATCTGAACAACTCCGTCAAATTCGCCTTCCGAAACTCTTGCCGATGCAACTTCTACGCGATCAACTTTGACTTCTTCGAGTAATAATTTTGCGATGTTGAGTTTTTCGATGGGTGTAAATGATACTCCGCTGGTTTGTTCGCCGTCGCGGAGGGTTGTATCCATTATTTCTATTTTCATGACTGTCTTATTAAATGATTAAATAACAAAAATAACGATAATAATTTCAAATTAACAATTTCGTATTCCGAAAGTTTTTCGCTAAAGATAATTATTTCGTTAATTCCTGAAAAGCCTGCTCCAGACTTTTCTCTTTCTTTTGCATCGACAACACTGTCCATTTATTTTTGACGGCAAGTTCGAAAATATCCTGACGAATGTCTTTGTCAATCGCGCTTTCGATTATCCAATTATGGTCGTCTAATTTTCTTGCATGTAAAACGCCATCAATTTTTTCGATTGCAGAAATGTCAACAATTTCTTTAAATTCGACCAACACAATTTGCGATTCGGTGGGTAATTGATGCTGGATATTTTGTGCAGAATCGTCGGCTACAATTTTACCTTTATTAATAATAATTACTTTGTGGCAAATGGCTTCAACTTCCTGCATGATGTGTGTGGAAAGCATAATTGTTTTTTCTTTGCCTATTTCCGAAATCAGATTTCGTATTTCGATTATCTGGTTTGGATCGAGACCTGACGTCGGTTCGTCGAGAATTAATACGGATGGATTGTGAATTAATGTTTGCGCTAAACCAACGCGCTGACGGTAACCTTTAGATAACGCGCCCAATTTTTTATGACGTTCACTTTGCAAGCCGGTTTTTTCAATCATATTTTCAATCATGCTGCTTGAGTTTTTGCCAAGTTTGTACATTCCGGCAACAAATTCGAGATACTCTTTTACGTACATGTCTAAATAAAGTGGATTGTGTTCGGGCAGATAGCCAATTGTTTTTTTGACTTCCAACGCTTGTGTTTCAACATCAAAACCATTAACAGTAACTTCGCCCGACGACTGTGGTAAATAACCCGAAATAATTTTCATCATGGTTGACTTACCGGCGCCGTTTGGTCCAATAAAACCGACAATCTCGCCGGCGTTTATTTCAAACGAAACATTGTCAAGCGCTTTTTGCTGACCATATAATTTACTTACATTCTTTACTATTACCGACATTTGAAATAATTATGAATTATGAATTAAACGGCTTTAAGACTTAAATCCAAACTTTTAATCTGATGCGTCAAAGCGCCGACCGAAATAAAATCGACGCCACATTCGGCATAATCGCGAATGGTTTCGAGCGTAATGCCACCCGACGATTCTGTTTCGTAACGGTGATTAATCATTTCGACAGCTTTGTGCGTCGTCGCAACATCAAAATTATCGAGCATGATGCGATTTACAAATCCGTTGTCCAACACTTGTTGTATTTCGTCGAGATTGCGCGTTTCAATTTCGACTTTTAAATTGAGATTATTTGCTTTTAAATATTCAGCAGTCTTTTGAAGCGCTTTATTTATTCCGCCTGCAAAGTCAACATGATTGTCTTTAATAAGAATCATATCGTACAAACCCATGCGATGGTTGGTTCCGCCGCCAATGCGTACTGCTAATTTTTCGAGCATACGCATACCGGGTGTGGTTTTGCGCGTGTCAATAACTTTGGTATGTAAACCTTGCAACTTGTCAACATATTTTCGTGTTTCGGTGGCGATGCCGCTCATGCGTTGCATAATATTTAGCACAAGTCTTTCCGATTTTAAAATACTTTGTACTTTCCCCGAAATTGTAAATGCAATGTCGCCTTTTTTAACGTCAATACCGTCGCAAATATTTTGCTGGAAAGTTATACTGTCGTCAATGTGCCGAAAGACGTGTTGCGCAACGTTAACGCCTGCCAATATTCCGTTTTGTTTAATTATAAGTTGCGCTTGTCCGGTTGCGTCGGCAGGAATGCAACTAAACGAAGTGTGGTCGCCGCTACCGATGTCTTCTTGAATGGCTGTGTTTATAAATGCGTCGAGAGTTATTTCCATAATATTATTTTTTTACAAATATAGCAAAGTTTTAAAACAAAAAATCGGGTTTTAAGAACCCGACAATATTTTTTAATCAAAAGTTAAGCATTCCGTTATGTGGTTAAAACGGTGCTTAATTGAATATATCAGAATTAAAATTATTAACTTTTCTTTTTAAATGCTGTTTTAATTTCGTCGAATGTATTAATGTTTTCAAAGAAATTAACAAAATCGTTGTACTTGTCTGCCGGGTATCGTCCTTTGTTGAGTTTGAAGTAGCGAATATACACAATTTCTTTGTCGGTCGATGAAATTTGGTATTTGTAACTGCCGAACATAGTGTTTAGTTCTTTTGTCTGCGACGTGGCTGTCGAAATAAAACCATCTGGAATAATATATTTTACGGTATCGATTTCAGTTAGCGGTCGTCGAACAAAAATATCTGATTTGCGCACATTTATTTGACTTGGAACGATTGTTAATTTATTCATAAGATTGGGCGAGAATAATATTTTATCGCTTATAATTGTTGCGTAATTTCTTATTTTCATGTCCAACGACAAATCAAAATATGGAATCCGGTTTTGTGTTTCAGTAAACTTGCTGTCAACAATTTCGAAATTTGGAATTTTAATTAATTGATACAGATATTTCTTTTTGTCTTTGTTGTCAATCATTGCCAAAGGCAGAATTTTTTCGTAATTAATTCCTTTGTAACGTGCAAGCGATTGAGCGACTCCATTTCCTTCGTTGTCAATTTTGACAACTACGTTGTTAGAAGTTATATTATCGTCGGCAGAGTATGACGGCGTGTGTATGAGTTTGCTTTTGTCGCCGTCAATTAATAAAACATCGCGGTCGTCGGTAAATGTTCCGAAAAATCCAACCGGACCATGAGATGCTGTACATTCCAGCCAGATTGTATCATTGGGCATTGGGACGCATAAAAACTCGTGATTGAATTGGCTGCATGGAAAACTATTGATTATTGGGTCTGCATTTTTATCTGCTCGGACAATTAAAGGTTTTGCATCAATTCCAACAACTTCGAGGAGTGTCTTCATATAATTTGTTAAGGCTTTGCAGTCGCCATACGATAACCGGTCAACAACACTGGCGTCAAAAGGTTGAAAACCGCCAATACCGATTGAAATATTTACATATCGCGTTTTGTCTTGCATATATTTATAAAGCATGTCAATTTTTTGAAAGTCGGTTTTTGCATCTTTGACATAATCTTTTATTTTTGCGACAGTTTCTTTGCTTAAATTATTTTTATTGTTATTCAGTTGACTAATAAATTGTCCGAAATTATTCCATGTATTGCAATTGCCTTTATAATTGTCCATTTCAAAGTTAGTTGGCGCTATTGCAAGATATGGAAAAATTTCGATTTCGGGAACACTGTAATCTTCTTTCAAAATGGCATTCAGGTTTTTTGCCTGCCACGAATAATGTTTTTCTCTCTTTAAATCTGATACAACCGGCTCGGATATTAGATTTTGCGTATATCGGAATATTGTATTTGGATTGGCAATTACATCGAATTTGAAATTTTCGACAGATTCGTAATAAGACGGAATAATTCTGACGTCAGGGTAACTTAAACCAGAATAATCAATGTCATAGGTATATTCAATCGTAAATGGAACTGCATGATATTTTGGATCGCAAAATTTCACACGACTATCTTCGTACAACGAAAAACCTTGAATGGCGCTTACATCATAAAAATCATCGCGACTTAAACTTTTTACTTTTTTACCTTGTTCGTTGTAAATGGTTGCATTAAACGAACCAATCCTGACGAATTTATCGTAACCTAAAAATTTGACTGATTTATTTATTTCGGTTTCGCTTAAAATGGTGATTGCTATTTTTACTTTAAGTGTTGATTTAGAAACAGATTTTATTTCGAACGTTTCTTCGTCGGTGCGTATAACGACTTTCGCGTTTTTTAATAATTCTTTTGGAATGTCAGCAATTTTATATTTTATATCTGATGCGTTTGCAAGCGAAATAAAACCGAATATTGCGGTCAACAGGATAATAGATTTAAGTTTCATCTCAATTGGTTTTATTAATTTTTTTATTTCAATTTAAGTCTGATGTTTTCGTCATTTTTCTTTATTACTTGCGCATAAAATTCTTTGATAATGCCATATTCGCTTTGCATAAACAGCGTTTTGGTGATAGACATTTTATAATTGATGGTTATTTTATTTCCGGTAGCAGAAATGTTGTAAGATAAATTGCCGGCTTTGTCGGGCAGCGACATTGAAATTGGTTCGGGCATCGATTTTACAATATATTTGTCGGGAATGGTATAAATAAAAACCATATTTTTCTCCGAACCGTAAGCAAAGTCAATAGGAAATTGTCGCGTGTCCATTTTAAAAGGATTTTCGGTCATTGCCTCGAACAAAAATGGTTTGAAATATAAGTCGCTGTCGGCTGCCAGAATTTGGTTTTTCATTTTAATGTCGTAGTTAACGATTACCGGTTTATAAATGCTGTCGATATTGTCGATTGCCAGATTTTTAATACTCAACGCGGGATAATCTTTTTGCATTTCTTCGGCATATTCGCTTTGGTTTGTAAATTTCTCCATCTTTTTGCGGAAATGAAATGCGGCGTAATCGACTTTTTGAATTCTTACTTTACCTGTAATGTTTAAATCGTCATCAATTGTCAGATTACATAAGATTGCATTTTTCGATTTTGATGTAGTTTCTAAACTTACCCAATCTGTTTTTTCTTTGCTGTACAAAACTCTTCCTTGCGAATTGATGCATCTTTCGGGCAGCAAGTTGTAAGGCAAATATTTTTCGGTACCGTCAACTAAAAATATTTTGTCGCCAATTTTAGCATAGACAATGACATAATTTAATTTGAATATACTTGGATATATCGGTGAAAGAATGCCATTATCGCGTGAACTTAAAACTACCGGATAAGATTCGATATCTAAGTCCTGCAAAAGCTGATACAATAATAAATTAATGTCAGCCGAATTTCCTACTTTGTTTTTAAAAGCTATGCTGATGGGAGATGCCGTAGTAAATCGGCTTTTGATATTATTCCACTTAACAATTTTAATAGCGTCAACGGCAGCTTTTAGTTTTTCTTCAGGATTTTTGTATTTTAACGTAATTTCTTTTCCTATTTGTTTTAAATCTGAAGGATTTGAAATAGCAACGCCAAAAAATTTATTATTATCGAGTGTTTTTGAAATTGACTCCCAACCATTTGGAAGAAGTCCTGTAAATTCAAATTTAGTAATATAATTGTTAAGTGAACTAATATGTGGCTCAGTTTTGATTGCAGGCACATTTTCAGCTGTCCAATGGCCTTCTTCAATTGTAGTTATTGGAAATAAACCAAAGTAATTTTTTGAATAATATAAACCTTGATCATAATAGCCATATCTGACTCTACGGACATATTTATTTTGATCAATGTGCAATTCGCTCCATTTCACAGGTATTTCATATTGAAATTGCCAAACATTTGAAAAACCTACAAAATTAATTTGAATGTCAATAACAGAGCCTTCTTTTACATTGGGCATTGCTACACGCGTATTATAAAAATTTTCATACACACGTTCGTTAAAAATAGATTCTGATTTTAATTTACTTTTAACAATTTGACCATTCTCTAAATTATAAGTTATACCATCGATGTTTGATGAAGGAATATCTGAATAAATACGATTGGCATAACCGTAACCTGCTTTTTTTAGTATTTTAATTCGTGTAAATCTGGTAAAAGTAAAATTACGTCCATCAAATTCTCCATAATCATATAATACAACTGCTACAGCACTGGTGTCTTTGTCATAAACTTTCATTTCAAGGTCGCTCATTTCAACTTTACCGAATTTGGGTTTGTCTTTTTGCGCAGAGGCATTTGCAGCTACAATAAAAAGCAACAATAATATTAACAGGTTTTTCATATCCAATAAATTAATTGTTTATTTTTTTCGTCAAGATTTTTATACAATCAGTTTTTTTTGCGATGCAAACATAGAAAAAATAGTTGTAACCTGAAAATGTAAATTGAAAAAGGAAAACCACAAAGTAACACAAAGGAATTCACAAAGTTTCACTAAGATTCGTCATTCACTTTTTTTACTTTGCGCGACTTTGTGAAAACCCTTTGAGCGCCTTTGTGGTTCAAATTTCATTTTAGATTTTTAAGTGTAATTTTATTTTTTTGAGATTATAAATCACTGCTCGTTAAAAACAATAAATTGGCGAAAATTTTTTCCTTAGACAATTATCTCATTTCCCGATTTCTAAAACAAAATAAGCCAAAGTGAATTCACTTTTGCCTATTTCCAAGAAAAAACAAGCCAAAGTGAATTCACTTTTGCCTATTTCCAAGAAAAAACAAGCCAAAAGGATATCCTTTTTGCGGGTTTTCAAGAAAAAACAAGCCAAATCGACTTACTCAAGATTGATTTTTAACGGAAAACCACTATTTTGGAGTTCATCAAGATAGATTTGTGTTGAAAAATTCAACAAAAGTAATTACTCACGATTGTTTTTTACCGGAAAACATGCAAAGTGGAGTTCACTCTGGCTTGTTTTTTTTGCGAAAACAGCAAAAAGGATATCCTTCAGGCTTGTTTTTTTCGCGAAAACGGTAAAAAGAAAATTCTTTACATCTCGTCCGGTACAAATTCGTATAAAACCAAAAAGGCTGCCCATTTCGGAACAGCCTTTTAGTAAAAAAACTTTGACAGATTTTTAAATCTGGCAGAATTGAGAAAATTATTCGTCTTCTTCTTGTGCTTCGTAAGCTTTGAGTAATTGATCTTGTAATTCACTTGGCACTTGAACGTATTCTGCAAACTTCATGTTGTACGTTGCGCGACCGTTTGTCAACGAACTTAAAACAGTTGAATAGCGGTTCATTTCGGCTAACGGAATACGTGCCATTAGTTTTTCGTAACCGGCTTCGCTCGACATACCCATAATAATTGCGCGGCGTGTTTGCAGGTCGCTCATTACGTCGCCCATACGTTCCGATGGAACAATAATTTCGACATCGTAAATCGGTTCCATAATTTTTGGACCTGCCGTTTTAAATCCTTCTTTAAACGCATTCAATCCAGCGAGTTTAAAAGAAATTTCGTTCGAGTCAACAGGGTGCATTTTACCGTCGAACACTGCAACGCGGATGTCGCGGGCGTAACTACCGGTAAGTGGACCTGTCTCCATTTTTTCCATGATACCTTTTAAGATTGCCGGCATAAAACGTGCATCGATAACGCCACCAACAATACAATTGTAGAACACTAATTTGCCGCCCCAGTCGAGATCGATAATTTGCGTGTCGCGTACCGATAAGTTTGCTTCTTTGTCGCCGTTTTTAAATTTGGTTGGAGCCGGTTTACCTTCTTCAAATGGTTCGATAAATATATGTACTTCGCCAAATTGTCCGGCGCCGCCCGATTGTTTTTTATGACGGTAACTCGAAACTGCGCTTTTTGTAATTGTTTCGCGATACGGAATACGTGGTGCAAAGAAGTTTGCCTGTATTTTGAAAACGTGGTCGAGATGCCATTTCAACGTATTGATATGATATTCGCCCTGACCGTGCAAAATAAGTTGTTTTAATTCTTTCGAATATTCGAGAATCAACGTTGGGTCTTCGTCGCGCATACGTGCCAATACTTCGCTTAACTTTTCGTCTTCGGCTTCGTTGGCTGCTTTAATTGCGGTGCGATATTTTGGATTTGGAAATTCCATTTTTTTGAATGTCCAATCTGCACCTTTCGCGTTGAGCGTATGATTTGTTTTTGTTTCTTTTAATTTGACGGTAGCGCCAATGTCGCCGGCACAAAGTTTGGTAACTTTGACTCGGTTTTTACCGGCTGCAACAAATATTTGAGAAAAGCGTTCTTTGCTTTGTTTCTTTTGATTGATTAAGTCAGCGCCTTCTTCGAGTGTGCCGGACATAACTTTAAAGTTTAGAACTTCGCCTAAGTGTGGTTCGACAGTATTTTTGAAAACGAATAAAGATACTAAGCCATTGCTTTGGCATTTTACTTCGACGTCTTCGACTGTCGGAATGACCGGCATTTCATTAGGACTTGGAACTTCGGCAGTTATAAAATCCATTAAACGGTTTACACCAATATCTTTTTTCGACGAAACGCAGAATAACGGAAACAACACTCTGTTTTTCAATCCGTCTTTTATACCTTTTACCAATTGTTCTTCGGTCAATGCAGCGTTTTCGAAAAAAGCTTCCATTAAAGCGTCATCGGCTTCGGCTGCAGCTTCCATCAGAACGCTTTGCAATTCATCAGCACGGTCTTTTTCGTTAGCCGGAATTTCAACTTCTTCGTACTTCGAACCGTCGCCCGAAAATTTGAGCATTTTCATTTTCAGAATGTCAATAATAGCATTGAAACCGCTACCGGTGGCGACTGGATATTGAACAATCACAACTTTTTTGCCGAACATATTTTTGGCGTCTTCGATGGTCTTGTCGAAATTCGCTTTTTCGTGGTCAACTTGGTTTACAACAAAAATGACCGGTTTATTCATTCGTTTTGCATGACGCCAATGCAATTCGGAACCAACTTCGACACTATGTTGAGCGTTGAGCACTAATAATGCGGCGTCGGCAACATACAACGAACTGATTACGCCATTGCAAAAATCTTCTAATCCGGGACAATCGATAAAATTTATTTTCTTACCTGCCCATTCGGCATACATTACAGTCGAAAAAACTGTTCCTCCTTGCGTTTGTTCAATTTCGCGGAAGTCAGAAACTGTGTTTTTACTTGCAATATCTCCACGTCTGCTAATAACACCACCCTGAAAAAGCATAGCTTCGGACAGGGTGGTTTTACCCGAGCCGGCATTGCCTAATAACGCAACATTTTTAATTTCATCGGTTTGATATACTTTCATTATGTACTAAGATTAGAATGTTTATTATTTTATTTTGTTGTTACATTTTGCAATTTAAATTGTATGAAAAAAACTGTTATTTAGCATGTTTATAATTTCGACTTCGCAAATCTAATAATTATTTTAAAAGAATCAAATTTAATTGAAAATTGAAAATAAAAAAATCGAGAATTAACAATTGACAATTAACAATTAACAATTGATTCGATTTTGTGCGCCGCTTTCATCGCCGATTCCATACATTTGTCCATGTTGTAATATTCCCATTCGGCAAAACGTCCGGACAGAAAAAATCCTTGCGGTTCTAAATCCAATTTGATGGAATTGATAATTGTGCGCGTGTTGTTGTCTTGTATTACATACGAATTTTGATGATAGTTGCCGGTTATCGGATGGAGTGGGAGCGGGAGCTTTGTCAATTCTGCACACATTTGGACGAAAGAATGTTTGCCGGAAAATTCTATTACGCAGCTTATTTGGTTTGATGTTGCGTTGTTTGATGGTGAAAAATTTCCGGTGAAAATAATACGATGTGCAGCGATTTTTTTATCAGGGAAATATAACCAGCTTAAATCTGTTGGATTGGTTGTACACAAAAGGTTTGAAGTGCTGTGCGATTTGAAAGACGAAAGTTGTTCGATGTTTTGGTTTGATTTTAATTTAACTGACATTAATATTGACGGCAGTTTTCTGACGTCGCCGGTATAAATAATGTAATCGAAGGTTTCAGTTTCATTTTTTGTTGACAAAATGAATTGGTTTTCGGTTTTATCTATCGAAATAATTTCTGTCGAAAGACGAATATTTAAGTTTTGCGTAAACCTGTCAGCAATAAATTGAGAACCATTTTGTGATGGATAATAAAACTTTGCGTGTACCATGTTTTGTTCTTCTTTGCGCAAAATGTTCGACAACAATATTTGTTCAATTTCCGGCATTGGCAGTTTACCGTCGAGCCAGTCGAGCGGAATTTCGTTCAATGGCGTTTGCCAGATTTTTTGGTTGTACGGTTCGAAATAGATGTTGTACAACGTTTGTCCAAAGGTGTCAATTAAAAACTGTCCGAAAGATAGTTTCGTTGTTTTTTCTTTTTTTGAAATTTCTAATAACTCTGCTATAATTTTCGAAGCAATATCTTCGGGAAGTTGGTATAAATAATTTTCTATCGGGTAACCAACAATTTGATTGTTCAACCAAATCTTTGCATTGCGACGTGCAGGAATAAATTCTTTTTCGCGGTCAAAATGTTTCCAAAACCAATCGAGCACTTCCGGTATTTTCGAATTGAAAACGTGTCCGCCAACTTTGTGATATAAATTGCCGTCAATGTTCTCGCATTTAATCATTCCACCAACTTGCGCAGACAATTCAAAAACCGTAACGTCAAATTTATCTTTTAACATTTGTGCTACTGACAAACCAGATATACCGGCGCCGATAACTGCAATTTTTTTCATTTAATCAACGCTAAATATTCTGTAAATTGTTCTTTAGATTTGTTTACACCGTGCATTGTTTGCCAGTTACTTTGCGTATTCATACGGTTGATTTTGTTATTGATGCGTTGATACAGTAAAATTGATTTGAGAAACATACGATTTTGATTTTCTAAAACAGGAATATTTATTTTGTATTTCTCATTTGTTTTATAAACTTCTGACAGTAAAAGTTGTTTTTGCCAAATTGTTAAAGTTTTATCATTCTCTATAATTTGCGCAAGACATTTCATTTTGTCCAAATCTCTGTCTTTGTTGCTAAATAGATTTCCGGTGATTTGTTGCGCGTGTACTCGATAAATCACACAACAATCGTTTGTGTGCAATGGATTTGAAACTTTCGAACCAATGCGCCAAAGAAAATCCCAGTCTTCGTAAGCAGTTATATCTTCGCGCATCAATCCAATCTGTTCAAGAAAATTGCGCCGGAATAAAAATCCGGGAATGATTGTGAAGAAACCTTTTGCCATACAGTCGTGCAAAGTAACGTTTGCCGGAATTGGTTTGTACTGGATGATAACGTCTTTTTGAATCCATTGATTATTTTCGTTTTGATATGCGTGAACGTAAGGGCAATAGCACAATGGTTGTTTGGTTTTCTCAAGCAAATTGTATTGCGATTCCAATTTGTTTTTTGTCATGACGTCATCCGAATCGAAAAACTGAATGTACTTGCCTGTTGCAATTTGAAATCCGGTATTGCGTGCTGCTGCGGGAGATTTGCCTTTGCTTTTAGTGGTTATAATGTTAGGATATGTTTTGTTCAGATATTCAATTGTTCCGTCGGTGCAACCGCTGTCAACTACAATTATTTCATTGGGTATTAAAGATTGATGAAATATATTATCAAGCGTTATTTTTAGTAATTCCAGACGGTTGTATGTAGGAATGATTAATGAAAGCGACAATCTGATTGTGAATTATAAATTATGAATCGCGGAAAACCAACCGATGACAAAAAATATTGTTACCCGCAAGCCAAAAATCATATCAAACACCTGCAAATTTATTGTCCGCACTGAAAAAAATCATATCAAACACCTGCAAATTTATTGTCCGCACTGAAAAAAATTATATCAAACACTGCCAATTTTTTTGTCCGCACTGAAAAAAATCATATCAAACACCTGCAAATTTATTGTCCGCACTGAAAAAAATTATATCAAACACCTGCAAATTTATTGTCCGCACTGAAAAAAATCATATCAAACACCTGCAAATTTATTGTCCGCACTGAAAAAAATCATATCAAACACCTGCAAATTTATTGTCCGCACTGAAAAAAATCATATCAAACACCTGCAAATTTATTGTCCGCACTGCCAAAAGTTTGCTTAAACACTTACAAATATTAAATTAGCTGCCAAATTGGCAGTAATCGTCTCAAATTGTTTTTAAAATGAGTTTTCCTTTCGCGAAATCTCTTTTATTTAATATTGAAAAATGTACCATTGCTTTCGTTAAAAATAAACAAGTCGCATATAATTTACCTTTCTGCATTGCAACAGTTTTAAAAATATTGGGCAACATTTTAGAATAAAAACGTATATTTTCGTCAGCAATTTCGCTACTTGCCGCCAAATGGTGAATAACTTCAGCGTCTGAAAAATAAAAAATTTTGTAACCTAAGTTTTTTATTTTCCAACACCATTGCATATCTTCGGCGTACATAAAAAAATCGTCCGGTAGTTTGCCGCCCAGTTTATCTATTATATCACGTCTTGTTAAAAAAAATGTTCCCCAAATCCAATCGCATTCGCGCTCTGTTAAATGATCAAATTCGTTGCCCAGAAAAATTTCAGCTCGTTGTTGTTTTGACAGAAATTTATTAAGGCGGAATAATTCTTTTATTTCGGTTTTCAAATTTGGAAAACGATTTGCAGGATATTGCAGATGACCATCAGGATAGCGAAGTTTTGATGATAAAGCGCCGATCTTATTATCGCTTTCGAGTTTTTGAATTGCTAAATCAATGGCGTTGTTTTTTAGTTCGGTGTCGCTGTTTAATAATAAAATATATTCTCCTTTAGCTGTTTGCAAACCTAAATTATTTCCACCGGCAAAACCTAAATTCGTGTTACTTTTGATGAGTTTTATTTTAGGAAAATGTTGTTTAAATTTTTCCGGATCGCATTCTTTAGAAGCATTGTCAATTAAAATAATTTCGTAATCAACTTCTTTCGTCTTTTCAATAACTGCCAGAATGCAATTGCAAGTCAATTGAAAAGTGTTGTAATTGATGATGATGATGGAGAGCGTCAACTTATGATTTGATCAAGTTTTCGATTATATCGACAATCTTTTGAGCATTCGTTTCGATATTTGCCCATTTTTTGACTTTTCCTTTTGCATTCTCGCCGAGTGTTTTACGCAAAGCCGGATTGTCAATTAATTCTAAGATTTTTTGTGACATATTTTCAATGTCAAGATAAGGGACTACAAAACCACAATCGTCTTGGACAAACTCCGGCATTCCGCCTGCTCCGTCAAAACAAATAATTGGTTTACCAAGTTGCGCGTTTTCAAGACAAACAAGTGGAAAAGGGTCTTCACGAGATGGTAAAATAAATATGTCGAAAATATTATAATAATCTTGGGGATTGTCTATTAAACCCGTAAAAATTATTTTGTCCAAAATATTGATTTTGTTTAAATCATAAATCAATTTATTGTAAAATTCGTGCAACCAACCGGCGTTATTTCCAACCCAAATGAAATAAATTTCATTAGAAGGATTTTTTTTAAATGTTGAAGCAGCAACTTGAATAAATAAATCAGCGCCTTTGCGCCAGTCGGTATTTCCTGAACCACCAATAACAGTAGCATTTTGTGAAATATTAAGTAGCTCTTTTATATATGTTTTAGGGTTTATATTTGTAATATTTATATTGGGAACAAAACCAAAAACAGTTTCAATATTTTTTGCATCAATTTTAAAATGACTGACCAATGCTGTTTTTACTGCATCTGAAACAGCTATATATTTGTCAGTAAATTTTTTTATTTGTTGTAAATTAACTACCTCATAAGATTTTATAGTATTTTCTAATTCATGAACATGGGTAATGACTTTAATTTTGATTGGTTTTAATAAACCTAATACATCGCCGTTAGCAAAAGTGTTTGAATAAATTACTTCAAATGTTGAAATTCTAAGTTGATTTTTAATGGTTAAACATCGTAATGGACAAAATATTTTTTCGTAAAATAATTTGTAAATAATTCGTTGAATGAATGTCTGCTTTTTAAAAGGCTTGTATAAAACAAATGTTTTACCTAATTTTCGAAATTCATTCTCTAACATTCCAGATTCGCGCAATAAAATGGTTACTTCAAAATCAGTATTTTGTTTCAAATATTGAATAATATTCAACAATATAATCGGAGCTCCGGTTCGCGATGCATCATGCGAAATGAAAAGAATTTTCATATTTCTATTTTCCAAATATAAAATTAAATATAAACTTGAAGATTGTAAATCGCTTAATATTTCCAGTATTTAGCCAATAAATTAAGTCGAAATAATTTAACCAATCTTGATTTTTAATTAAATCACCAACTTGATTTTCATTTTTATATTTTGAAATCCAAAGTACAGATTTTAAATTTTTGTAGTTCTTAGCAGAAAAAAAAATTTTGTTTGCAAATGGAAGTTTATCAAAATTAATTATATCATTTTTATTGCAATTATCTCTATCCGAACCAATAATAAATAGATTATTAAAATTAATCCGTTTAACTCTTTCTTCCCATTTTGATTTGGCATGAAAATCATTTTCGTAATGTAAAAAATGAATTTCGATATCATGTAAAATACCAATTGGGTAATTAATTATATTTTTATTATATTTTGAAACATTTACAAAGACAAGTTTTTGATTCAAATAATATTCGAAATTTGATAAAAATTTTATATAATCTGGATAGTAGAAATATAAATTGATTGTTGGTGTACTAAATTTCATGGCTAATTCTTTATAGATTATACCAGCAATGCAATTATTGCAAATAATAGTAAAATCGAAATTTTGAAGTTTATGCTTTCCAAACCTTTTGTTGACTAAATAGTTAATAACTTTATTTTTAAACTTGGAAATCATAAAAGCTTACGGAAAAGTGAAATTATATAATTTTTTTTATTAGCTATCCTTATTTCTTCTTCCAGTTCCATATTTTCAGTTATATATTCAACCATATATAGATTGAAGATTTTTTGAATAGCTTTTTTTCGTTCATCAACAATAAATTTTTCATTTTCTTTATTAAATGATAAACCTGTGGTATCATAAATTGATATGAATTTTGGAATATGCCTATAGTTAATGTTTGTCGATACAAAACAATTTAATATCCAAGCCCAATCGCCCACAATTTTATAAGTAGGGTCATATAAACCACATTTTTCAAATAGTTCTTTTTTTATAAAAGTTGCTTGATGAGGTATAACATATTTCAATAAATATTTAATGGTTAAATTATCTGTGTAAGCATAAGGAATCATTTTATAGTCTTGATCAAGTAGAATATCGCCATAAATAATATCTTCATTATTGATTTCATCATTTACTATTTGTAGGATAGAAATTGTTGCCAAACAATCTCCCGAATTGAGAAACAAACAATATTTTCCTGTTGCTTGTTTGATTCCTTTATTCATAGCTTCATAAATTCCGTTGTCAGGTTCGGAAACTGAATAATGTATTTGATTGGAATATTTTTCAATAATTGTTTTGCTGTTGTCAGTTGAATTGCCATCGATAACAATGAATTCATAATTGGAATATGTTTGTTGCAAGACGCTTTGAATGGTTTTTTCTAAACCAGATGCGTTATTTTTATTAATTGTTATGACTGAAAGAATTGTCTCCATATATTATGTAAAGCAATCAACCTATTTTTTAAACTTTTTATAAAGCTCAATATATCGTTGAGCTTGTAAATTAATATTGAATAAAGTTTTTGCTTTTGTTGCGCAGCATTTTTGTAGTTCATTCATTTTGTCATTATCGCTAAAAATAATATGAATTAGTTTTGATAACGATTCTGATGAAAATTCAGAAGTCAAAAGACCATCAACATTATTTTCAACAATGTCAACAATTCCGCCGGTTGCAAATCCTACTACGGGCGTTCCGCAGGCGATTGCTTCGAGCGCTGTATTCGGGAAATTGTCTTGAATACTTGTGAATAAAAAAATATCAGCAGCATTATAAATAGTCGATAACAATAATTTATCAGAAACTTCGCCAAAATGATAATGCGGAAATTTTAATAAATCGGTATTTGTCATTTTACCAACCAATAGTACAAAAAAATTATTAGACTGTATTGATTTATTGAGTGCATCAATTGCAAATTGCATTCCTTTTATTTTCGATTCTAACGAATTTGCAATTAAAACAATTGTTTTTGTGGTTGGCAAAATATTCAAAGCAATTTTTGATGCGTCTTTATTTCGTGAATTGAAAAAAGTCGGTTCAATACCGTTTGGAATAATTGAAAGGGTAAATTTATTAAAGAACGGATGTTCTGCTAATTTTTCTGCCATCCATTTACTTAAACAAATAAAGTGTAAATTTTCTGACGGAACTTTTGAAAAATTTTTGGATTTTCTTTTCCATGACTGATTTGTAATATCTTTGCCGGCATTTTTAAAAAATTGTGGACATTTTCCGCAACCGGTCATAAATTTGTTGCAATCAAAATCGTAATGACAACCACCGGTTAATGGGTTCATGTCTGCAAGTCGCCAATAAATCTGATTAGTTTTACTAAATTTTATTAAAAAAGATTTATAATCAATAAAACCGGCAACCCAATGGAGATTGATTATTGTTTGCGAATCAATATATTTTTCGAATCCCGATTTTAAATCACTGCTGTCGTCGTGGTATATTTCGTAAGCGTCATAATTAAATTGATATTTTTGAACATTTTTTTTAATTATAAATCTGCGTATTAAGCGGACTAATTTAGAAAATATATTATTGGCTGGTTTAAATTCTATTACGGTATCATCTTTTGAATATTTAAATCTAACAAGCATTTTAGATTCGATGCCTTGCCGCAATAATTCGTTATGCAATTTATATGTGGCTTTTGCAGCGCCACCGTGTGTATCATAAGTCGAAATGTGCAGAACTTTCATTTATTTCCGGTTAATTTCATTTTAGTGTGGTAATAAATCATTTTAAAAATATAACCATAAACAGCCAGATTTTTAAAGGACAACAATTTTGTCGATTGGATTCTGTACAGAACATCTTGCCGCAATTTGGACGGCAAAAAACTAAAAGAATGAATATTAATTTTTTTTATTTCGTTATTTAATCTTTCAATATTATATACCGAATATTTATCGAATAACGCATGTACAAACTGGTTGTTAAAATCAATTTCGGTGTTTGTGAATTTTTTGCGAAATGCAATTTCAGCGCCTAAGATGGCGTAAGCAAGGCGAATATCCGGATTATTTTTATAATTCAATTTCAATGTTTCATAATTTTCCCAGTGCTCGCACGAAGGCATATATTTTTTGTCGGTTTTACCAAACTGCATTATTTTTACAGCTTTGTGCAACCCGAAATGAAATGCCTGAAAATTTGACGGATTCGGGCAATGCCACGCCGCCGGCGCTAAATCTGTTTTGTCTTCTACGCGATGTTTTGCGTTGTGTATGCGATCAACAAAAACTTTTTCATCATTTATATTAAACGTAACTGTATTTCTAAAAACGTTGAGCGAACCAATAAACCTGTTCGTGAAAAAATCCTGCACTTGTATTTCCAACAAATCCATTTCGGTATTTTGTTCAAAACGTTTTACAACCTGTTCAAAAAAATCGTTTCGACAAAGTACCATGTCAGCGTCTATTTTAATGAACAAATCAAATTCACCGGCTCGTTTCATAAATGCTGCATACAAGGTATCATGCGCAGTTTTGTTTGGTAAGTTTTGGATAACAAAATATTCAAATTGTTGATAAGTTTGACTTTTGATAGCTGCAATGCAATCATCAAATTCATTTTCGATACAGTACATGATGCCGATTAGGATGCGCATTAGACATTCAGGAATTGCTGTTATTATCAGATGGTTTATTTATCAACGGAATAAATTATATTTAAATATACAATAGAATGCACGAATTCCATCTTTCCAGTTAATTTTTTTTCCGTCTTCAAAAGTTCTTCCGTAATAGGAAATGCCGACTTCATAAATTCTGATTCCTTTAATTTTAGCGATTTTTGCAGTAATTTCCGGTTCAAAACCAAAACGGTTTTCTTCTATTTTTATTTTTTTGATAATTTCGGATTTAAATATTTTATAACAAGTTTCCATATCCGTTAGGTTAAGATTGGTAAACATGTTCGAAAAAAAAGTCAATATTTTATTTCCAATACTGTGCCAGAAAAAAAGTATCCGGTGCGGATTTCCGCCCATAAACCGCGAACCATATACCACATCGGCATGTCCGTCTAATATGGGTTTTAAAAGAATTGAATATTCGTTGGGGTCGTACTCTAAATCGGCGTCTTGTATTACAATAAAATCGCCGGTGGCTTTCACAATTCCGGTTTGAATAGCAGCGCCTTTGCCTTTGTTTGTTTCGTGTTTGAAATAAAAAATATTAGAATCTTTGTTTTGCGATATATAACTCATAATAGCTGCTTCGGTTTTATCGGTCGAGCAATCGTTAATAATAATAATTTCTTTGTCGATAGAATCTAATTTCACTTCTTTTAATTTGTTTAAAATGAAGTGAATTGTTTTTTCTTCGTTATATGCCGGTATAATTATTGACAAAAGCATTGATACGATATAAATGAATTAATTATTGACTTTAATAGATTATTTTTTACGGTTTAATAAATAATTTCCGATGTGATTTTTGAGAATAAAATATTTGCTAACTAATTTGTTGCGGTAAATAAACCTTTTAATATAATTGAAATACTGGCGGTGGACAATTTCTTTTTCTGCATTTCTGTTTGCATCATTATGACTGACGCCGTTTGGTAAATACCATGCAAAAGTAATATCCAGATATTGTATTTTGCAATTAAAACCTGTTAATGCTTTAATTGTGAAATCATAATCGGCAGCAATTTTTAACGATTCATCATAAAGACCAATTTTTTCAAAAACGTCTTTGCGTGTCAGTGTACTTTGATGTGGCAATGTTTTATGATACAAAAATTCGAGTGTAATATTAGCAGGCATTTTTAATAAATGTGAATCTATGTTATTATCAAATACCATGATATTTCCATAAATTAAATCGCCTGTTAATGTTTGCGAAAATATTTTGTCTAAAGTTGTGTTGTCATAAAAATAATCGCCACCATTTAAGAAATAAATATATTCACCTTTAGCAAGTCTGATACCTTTATTCATAGCATTATAAATGCCGTTATCGTTCTTCGTGATTAAAATATTTATCCGGTTTTTGTATTTCTCAAGAATATCTAATGTACCATCAGTCGAACCGCCGTCAACCACAATCCATTCGAAATATTGCCATGTTTGATTAACGACGCTTTGTAGGGTGCGTTCGATGTTGGCGGCTTCGTTGTAACAAATGGTGATGATGGAGAGTTGCACGTAGAGCGATTAAATTATTTTGAATTTTTTACAAAGTCAGTTACAGTTTTTGTTATTGTTTTTTTTATCACACTCCATTTAAGTTTAGGTTCTCTTAACATAACAGGCAATTCGGCTATATCTACATCATCGAAATAGATTAAACTTTTCAATATATTTATGTCATTATCCTGATTGTATTTTTTTTTGTAGAAATTGATTATATCGCTCATTTTATAGATTTTCAGTAAGTAAAATATGTCAATAAAATCTTTGGCACGTTGACCGTTTGTCGAAATAGCATTCAATTTCATAGCTGCAATATCCTGCAACGAAACCATCGAAATGTTATTTTGAATGATAGTTTCTGCAATGTATTGGTATCTATGTGCCAAAATATCGACCTGTATATTATTTATGCTGCCTTTAAGTGTATTGATTGTAGAGTAAAATAATTTAAATTGAAAATCGTATGAAAGCTGTTCGAGAATTTCTTGAGCGTCAAAACTGAAATTTGAGAACAAATCTATATCAATAGATTGTCTATGTCCTAATTGTAATGCTAAAGCTGTACCACCAACTAAATAGAATTTTTGCAAATATTTTTTATTTTGCAGGTTTATGATTAGTTCCAGAGTTTCGTTATTGACTGATTCCTTGTAAAGCATTTGAAGTTTTTTTTTTGAATTTTAAAATAAATCGAATAAAAATTAAGTGTTTTATTATCAATATAATTCAATTTGCATATAGTATTAATTATTTCTTTTTTGCCATAGTAATTTAATAACGAATTAAGCTCCGATAAATTTCCAAAATTTATAATACGCTCAATAATAATGCGCTTATGTTTTTTCAAATCGATTTTCGAAAAATCAATATCCCAAAAATAAACTGGATTTAATTGAATTGTATTTTTATTCATATATTAATAACTTTTTTTGTAGAATTAATTTTTTTTAAGAAATTAGGTGAAATTTCAATTTTTTGCAATTTGTAATTGACAATGCTTTGCAAAGTGCGCTCAATATTGGCGGCTTCGTTGTAACAAATGGTGATGATGGAGAGTTGCAATTAATTTGTTGATATGTTAATGTGAATGATTGATTAATTGTTGTTCTATATAATAATTAAAGGCATCAATGAGCGAAAATTTCACTGCTGTCCAATCGATTTCCTTTAAAATTTTTGGCTCAAAATCTAATTCGCAGTCTTCCGAAAAGAAAGTAATATTTTCTAAAACTTGCTTAATGTCGTTATAAGGATATTTTTCTTTATAGAAACTCAGTAATTCTTCTAATTTGTAAATATTTAACAATTCTGCTATATCATAAAAATCTTTTTTAATATTTCGCGAAGTAATCGCTTCTAATTTCATTGCAGCAATATCTTCTAAATGTGCTAATCTGATGCCATTAATCATAACTTGCGGTCTGATAAACGCATCTGTTTCCATAATATCAAGTTTCAAAATATTATTATCGACATTTGATATATAAACAGTTAATCCGAAAGTCAGAATTCGAATATCGGCAGTGGGCATTTTTTTTCTGAAAATTTTGGCTAAATCTTGTTTATCAAATTCAATATCAGAAAATAAATCAATATCGACACTTTGTCTATGTCCCAATTGTAAACTGAGTCCGGTTCCACCAACCAACCGGAAATTTTGAAGTGGTTGCCACTGCATTAAATTTTCGAGTGTTTCGAATAGAAATGGCGTTGTTGCTTGTTTGAATAACATTTGAATTGTGATTTTTCTAGTTTAAAAAACGCAGCACAAAAATGCATTGTTTTTTCTGAAAGATAAACAGAGCCTGTTAAGGTTTCAATAACTTTCTTTCTACCAAAGTAAATTACTACATTTAATACATCATCGAAAGTACCGAAGTCAAATACTTTTCTGATAATAAATTCGGGATAGTTGTCAACTTGTTGCAGCAATTTTCCAAAGTCAACATCCCAAAATGCTTTGGACGATATATTTAATTTTTTTGGCATATTTTAACTTAAATCGGTTTCTTTGAAATTACAAATTTACGGTATTTCTTTTAACCATAAATTTTTATCTGAATAAAAGTTACCATCGGTCATACCACCGTCAATCACAATCCATTCAAAATTTTGCCATGTTTGATTAACGACGCTTTGCAGTGTTCTCTTGATATTGATAACTTCGTTGTAACAAATGGTGATGATGGAGAGTTGCACGATATTTAAGTAATTGATAATGGACAATTGACAATTTTGCTTTCGCGTGATAATGTGCTAATAAGCAAAACAAATAATGTCGATCATTTTTGCTGTACTACTTAATTACGAGTTACGAAATATTATTCAAATAATCCATGTAATTACTTTGATTAATTGTATGCGTTTGGCTTGTTGGATATGCATCGGTGAATGTTACTGGAAATTTCACCATTTTTTTATCATTCCACTTGATTTCAAAAGCCGAAAGTTGTTCACCGGTTTCTTCAACATAATCAACTTCCTGTTGTTGAACCGTTCGCCAGAAATATGATTTCGATTCAATATCAGCATTATTATTATATTTTATGCGTTCGCTGATAATAAAATTTTCCCACAATGCGCCGGTATCGCTTCGCGATTGTATTGGTGTGAAATTATTTAATACTGCATTTCGTACACCATTATCGTAAAAATAAATTTTCCGGCTTTTTTTTATTTCGTTTCGCACGTTTTTGTGATACGCCGGTAACCGGAAAATGACATATACTTTTTCTAACAAATCGATATATTTTTCGACCGTGTTTTTGTCAGCGCCGGTCAGTTGCGCTAATTCGCTGTAAGAAACTTCGCTACCAATTTGAAGCGCAATTGCTTTTAATATTTTTTCGATTAGCATCGGTTTTTTAATGCTGTCGAGCATTAATAAATCTTTGTACAGATAACTGTTTGCTAATAATTTGAGCAATTTTTTTTGATTTGTCAGAGTAGTAATAATTTCGGGATAATAACCATATATTAGACGTTGTTCCAACATTCTTTTTTCTTGCATTAATCCGTGATGATTAACCATTTCGGAAAAAGAAACAGGAAAAAGCGAATACTCAAATTTTCTACCTGTTAAAGGTTCGTTTAAACGGTTTGCCAGTTCGAATGACGACGAACCTGTTGCGATAACCTGTACATTTTTAATATTATCCACAATTAATTTGATGGTTGTTCCAATGTTCGGAATCATTTGGGCTTCATCAATAATCAGTAATTTATTGTCTCCAATAATATTTTTCAATTGAGCAGATGTAGTATTCGAGAGCATTTCTCTTACATCGGCTTCATCGCCGTTTAAAAATAATGTACTTATATTTATTTCGTCAATTAATTTCAGCAACATTGTAGTTTTGCCTACTTGCCGTGCGCCGTATAGTAAGATTGCCTTTTTCTGAAATAAGCTTTCTTTTATTCCAGATTCAATGGTTCTGGTAATCATAGATTGTTGATTTTATTTCCAGCAAAATTACACTTTTTTTCTATTTAATTCACGAAATAGCATAATATTTTGTGATTTTATTCACCGAATAGTATAATATTTTGTGATTTCATTTACGAAATAGTATAATATTTTGTGATTTTATTCACCAAATAGTATAATATTTTGTGATTCCATTCACCGAATAGTATAATATTTTGTGATTCCATTCACCGAATAGTATAATATTTTGTGATTTCATACACCAAATAGTATAATATTTTGTGATTTCATACACCAAATAGTATGATTATTTTCGATTTTATTCACTAAATAATATAATATTTTTCGATTTCATTCACTAAATAGTATCATTGTTGCCCGATAAAAGTTTTTCAAAAATCCGGCAATGCTTAAAATTAATATTAAACCGCTATGCGGTTTTGAAAGAGATGTTATTTTTTATTCTACAATAATTTTATCTCCTATGGAGATGCTTGTAGAGCATTTAAGTATTGTAGAATAATCAGATGTATCCAAATTAAAAGACCATCGTAGATGACCAATTATTTTTATCGGTCAGAAATGAAATAGTATAATTTTTTTCGATTTTATTAACCGAAGTAAGGGATATTTTTTAAAATTTATATACAAAGTAACGGTAGTTTATATATTTATTTTAAAATTTCATTATGCTATACAACAATATAGAACAAACGAAGGCTTGATTTTGGTGTGGAACATAAATAATTACGAATTTTGAAATTTAGGATTTAAATTATTTTTCACAATAAATGCTTTTGTTTTATCAATGTCTGCAAAAAATGGTTCAATGGATTCTATAATTTCCGAATATATCGCATTTAGATTTTCGTCTTCGTATTCATGTGAAATTTGATTACGAATATCTCTTAAAATTAATAAATTATCGGCATTTGAAATCATATTTAAATTTTCAGCACGATTTGCCAAATCGATTAATGTTTTATTATCTTCATGCAGCAGTAAAAAAACTGTCCTAAGTATTTTTTGTACATATATATCGTTCAATCTTGCAAACTTTGAAGTCATCGAATCGAAAGTTTCTGATTCTTCAAAAGAATATTCATTTTTCAATCCGATGGTACAGCACTTGTCTAAAGATAATTTAAATGATTGCAATGCCTTATCTAATTTTTCTAAATTTTCACTTAGAAATATTTTATGTAAATCAATTTTATTCATAATTCAATTGCATGTTTTAGTGCTATTTCTTTAAAGATTGATTTTTCATTTATGGTAAAGTTAATAATATCAATTTTTTGCCAGCCAAATTTTTTATAAAATGCGATTTTAATTTCCGTAATATTGTGCAAAGGTACTTTATTTTCGGTAATCAAAAGGATGTCAATATCGCCACCTTTTTTGGATTCAACAACACGTGAGCCAAATAAATAAATTTTAGCATCAAGTATTGTGTTGCTAATTTGAAGTTTAAGAAATTTTATTATTTCCGGTTTTAAACGCATACAATTATATTTTAAAATACAGGTAAATGTACAATGTTTTTGCTGTTGCAACAAAGACAGGCATTGTTTTTATCACTGTTACTATTTGCGATTCATCGTTATAAGCCTGAACTACTGCTGCAAAGGTTTTGTCATGAAGCATAAATAAATACGAATTAAGAGTTAGTCAGTTAAAATTGGGAGTGTTTTTCCATAGTTTTAAATTGTTTAATAATTCGCGTTTATACATGATACAAAGTAAGGATTATTTTTTCAAAATTTTGATACAAAGTAATGGATATTTTTTCAAAATTTCAATACAAAGTAAGGTATATTTTTTCAATTATTTACTATTCTATAAAATTTGATTTCGATTTTATCCCAGTAATTTACATAGTTGAATTTGTGAATTACCGGTTTGTTTTTGAAATGAAGTGATGATTTAAATTTTGTGCATAACTTTCATAAAATCATTCGCAAAGTTCTTTACTAATATGTTATAATTCGTAGTTAAAATATCCTGTTTATTATTTTTAAACCGATCAATTTTGTCAGCTAAATCAATTGCCGAGTCGGATTGAAAAAATAAACAATTATTCGAAATTTGTTCTTTGTGTACATCTATATCCGAAAGGATAATAAATTTATTCATTGCCTTTGCGTCTTCCACCACAGTGCTCCAACCTTCAAATAACGATGGCTGTATAACCGCAATTGCTTGTTCCATTAATTTTAATTGCTCTCGCCGGTCAATAAAACCAAGAAATTTGATGTTATCACTCAAATCATTTTCCTGAACATATTTTTTTAAATCATCGACATAACTCGCAAATCTGTAGTCATTTTCTTGTCCGGTGAATAAAACCAAAATTTCGATTCCTTTGTTTTTTAATATTTTGACAGCTTCTAAAATTACTTTATGGTTTTTGTGTACCCAAAATTGATTGGGACAAAAAAAGTATTCTTTTAAAATGTCATATTTATTTTTTATTTGACCGAAATTCAATGAACTAAATTCTTGCAGCGTAACAGCGAAAGGCAAAACCGCAACGGGGATAGTCGCATCAGGATGAAATTTATAAAAATCACGTTTTGCTGCTTCGCTACTAAATACCAAAATACCTTTCGAATGTGAAATTGCGGTATTATTATCCTCCCGTTTTTGCAAATCTTCATCAGAAAAATATTCAGGATAATAATACGATTGAAAATCGGGAATCCAATAAATGACCGGTGCAATATATTCAAAATATTCCGATTTTTTTGTAACAGGAAAAACTGCATCGATAGGTTTATAACCAAACGGATTATTGATTAAATTGTGGTTGGTAATCAAACGGCTTATTTTATTAATAATACGTTCAATTATTGAAAAATGTTTTTCTTTTAATTCAAATTTATATAAATGCGAATAACTAACAATATTTTTAATTTGTTCGAACTCTGATTCAGTATCAGAATGAATATATATTTCCGGTTGCTTGTCTGACGGAAGTTGTTGCAGCGCTAAAATAAGGTTATGAATATAATAAGTTCCGCCAATCCAATTTTCGTTATACGAATAAGGTATTAAAACCCGTTTTCGTTTAGCCATGCAATATATTGTTGTAAACCGTTTTCTAAATTTACTATTGGTTTATATCCTAATGCTTCTAAACGTGAAATGTCGGCGCACCAATTCAAAGGATTTCCAATTCTGACTTGATTATTGAAAATTATTTTTTTTTGACTTTTCAATAAAGAAGCAAATGTTTCGGCAATTTCTGATATTTTTATTTCGATGCCGTTTGCAATATTATAAATATCTAATTTGAAGTCGGACTTTAAAATAATCAATTCGATACATCGATTAATATCATCAATATAAATAAAGTCGCGCGATTCGTCGCCAGTGCCAAAAAGTTCTATTTGATTTTTATTCGAAAATTTTTGGTACAAATCCCAGAATAGTTGTTTTTTTAAACCGATACCGTAAGCTGAAAAAATGCGCAAAACGCAACTTTGTATGTTATACATTTCGTAAAATTCGCGGCAAATATTTTCGCTCATCAATTTATGAAAACCATAAGGCGAAAGCGGGTTTAATAAACTATTTTCGCGTACAGGTAATGTCGATGGATTACCATAAACAGCCGCGCTCGAAATTTGTATAAATCTGCATTTCGGATTGAATTGTCTTATTGCATTTAATAATAAAAAAACATTTCGGGTATTTAATTCAAAATCGCGCGATGGATGCGAAACAGAATCGTTTACATCGGCTGCACCCGAACAATTAATACAAACGTCAAATTGATGTTTTGCAAAAATTGATTGAAAGTCGAAGTTTGAAACGTCAACCAAAAAATATTTTGTAGCAGTGTAATCAACCACAACGTCGCAACACCAAACGTCATAGTTTTTATTCGTAAAATATGTAAAGCAATTGTTGCCTATAAAACCTTTCGAACCGATTATGAGAATTTTCAATTTATTTCTTTTTTGCTAAAAACGAATACATGCGACCTGCAACTTTAGATTCATCAAAAAGTTTTCCCGCATATTTTTCATATCTTAACTTGTATAATTGTTGAAACAATGGAATAGTTGAAAAAAATCCGATTCTCCTTTTCAGCGATTCTTTTATTTCATTTTTGCGAATTGTTCGTTTTTCAAGAATATCTTTTGATGACAACGGAAAGTAATTTATTGGATTATCAAAATGTTTGTATATTTTAATAATTTTTAAATCCGCACTTCGAAAAGCCTTACAATACTGGTCAACCGTAAAAGCGTTTTCGCCACCATAATATTGTTGAAGTGGGTGCGATTGCAAAAACCATTGTTTGTCTATTTCATTATAAATAACATGATCTCTTACTGTAAGAAAAACGCCGTTGGGTTTAAGTACACGGGCTGCTTCTTTAATAAACGTATTCAAATTATTTGCATGGTGCATTGCTTGCCGGATATATATTGCATCGAAAGTATTTCTGGCAAAAGGTAGTTCTTCGCCATAACTTTGAATAATTTCGACATTATTTAATTTTTTTATATTTTTCAAATATTGTATTGCGCCGGCTCCAACCGTATTGCTTTTATCAGGCTCAACTGCTGTAATATCGAAACCTGACAATGCAAATGAAATTGTTGAAACACCATTTCCAGCACCAATTTCTAATATTTTTGAATTTCTATTTAATAATTTTTTTTGAAAAATTTGTAATGTTTCTGTATATTCCTCACTTAGTCTGAAACGGGCAACATTTAACTCAAGGTCAGCATCGAGATATGCAAGTCTGACTAAATCTGCAAATTCTTCTTTGCTTCTGATATATTTGATGGTTTCTTCCCAAGTCATTTTTAATGTTCCAATTCTTTAATAATTTTCGCAGGGTTTCCTGCCACAACTGTCCATGCCGGAACATCTTTTGTTACAACACTGCCAGCAGCTATTATAGCACCTTCGCCAATTGTTACACCCTTAAGTATTATAGAATTAAAATTAATCCATACATTATTGTTTATAATTATCGGCAAGGTTTCAATCGCACCTTTTTCTTTAGGATGACCCATACTTATGATATGCTGAAATCCTTTTGCTCGTTCATTATAATCAATTTCATGACTATTTGAATCAATGATATTTACATTATGAGAAATAAGAACATTATTACCGATTATAACATTTTCACCAGACCAAATTTTACTATTTTCGCCGATATAACAATTATTTCCAATAGAGATTTTTCCACCATAAGCGAAAATTAAAAGCTCACCACGTATATGAGTATTTGCCCCAATTACTATATTATTTTTATTGCTCTGAAAATTATAAACATATGCTTGGAAATAAAACCTTGAAGAATCTGCTTTTTTAACTATTTTATCACAATAAGTTATACTTAACTCTTTAATATTTGTATCAATTATTTTACAATCTAAGTTTTGTGAAATCTGATCATAATCCAATAACTTTAGAATTATTGTTTTTAATCTTCTTTTGAAAAAATTACTGATTCGGTTTTTCACTGAAAATTTCTGCACAACTATTTCATTTTTTCGGGGAAACTCTTTATTTGTAAAATATTCTAATAATTTATCATACGCTTCAAAATCAATATTATACTTTTTGTTTATTTTAATTTCATTTTGATAAATAGATTGTAAAATATCATGATTAGTTATATAATTTGTACCAGTACCATCAAAACCCACATTTAGAACTAGCGATTTTGTAGGAAATAATCCTAAACCATTATGCAAAAAAACTGCGAAATACCAACGGATTGCCCATGAATTTATGTTATTTAGCATTGCAGTATAATTATAATCTGCAAGATTAAATCGATTCCTTAAAAATTTATTTTTGTAAATATATTCTTTTTCAGGTATTTCATATTTGAAAATTTTCCATTTATTTGCCCAAGTTGCCCATCCCCAGGAGCAAGTTCCTAATGGATTTAAAAATGTATCAATTTGTTCAAATTTTATTGGAACCATATAACCATTAACCGAATAAACGTTTTGTTCATTTTGATAATCTAATAACCCATCATTCATATATTTCAAAAACCAAGGTGAAGTAATTAAATCATCCTCTAGCACAATAATTTTACCGTATTTATTTACAATTTCAGTAACGCCCGCAATGATGGAATCAGCCAAGCCTTTGTTTTTTTCACTTTCGCGTATTTCAATATTTTTAAAACCTGTAATTGAGTGGATATATTGACGTACTTCTGTTACTTTTGGTAAATCGTTTTCTGATTTTGCGCCGTCCGCAAAAATAAACAACTCGCTTTCAGCCGCTAAATGATTTTTTTGTAAAGCTTCCACAGTCTGCTGCGTGTGCCACGGACGATTATAAACGAATAATACAATGGGCGCCAAGTTATTCATATTTTTATATTAATTAACCGAAATATTATTTTCTTTAATCCACCAGATGAAATGCACAGGGGGCCAGAACTTCCATGCTTCATCCCAAAAAAGTTTTTTTTCAGAAATATATTGTTCAAAATTGTTTTTTATTTCTTTGCCATTAAAATATTTGCAAGACATAAATTCGGGATTATTCATTATACTAAGCATCCAGTCTTTTAATTCGTTGTGAAACCAATCAACTATCGGAGCATTAAACCCTATTTTAGTTTTATTCAAGCGTATTTCGTCGGGCAGAATGTTTTTCATTGCATGGCGAAGAATTCGTTTAGTATATTCATTCCCAACTTTCGATTGTGGTGGAAGCGAAAAAATAAATTCGACAATGCGGTAGTCTAAGAACGGCATCCGACATTCGACAGCATTTGCCATAGAGCAACGGTCGTACTGATTTAAAATGCCCGGTAACGGATTTTGAAAAAATTGTTCAAATAAATTTGCGTCCAGCGCATTGTCGATAAAATTATTTATTTTAATTGGTTTTCTAAATTCATCATTTTGGATGCCAACTTCAAATTCAGGGAACTTGTAAAGGTTCATTTTAAATAACACCCTTTTTACAGGCCAGCTTACGCGCTCAAGACTGTCCTTAAATTGTGTTTTCATAAAAAGTCGCATTATTTTTTTTGACGCATTTTTAGAGCTAAACTGCGAATTTTCGCCCATTGCCGAATAAGTTTTATACAAATCGATAAACCAAAAAGGTTTCTTTAATTGCACTGCCGTTTTTAAACCATATAACAAAGGTTGATACCCACCAAGCATTTCATCTGGTCCTTGGCCATCAAGTGTTACTAAAACGCCAGTTTGTCTTATGTGCCGGAATAATTTCCAGATAGGGAAAAACGCCAATGAGTGCATAGGTCCGTCGCATTGTCTCATCGCTGTTTCTAAATCATCAATTAAAGGCGGATTCATATTAACAACATCCAACTTTGCACCAATTTTATCAGCCAGTTTTATTGCATGTGTTGCTTCATCAATTGGTGTGTCAGGGAACGATGCACAATAGCTTTTATGTGTATAAGTGTTGTAATTTGTACCTTGGTCTAAATTCAGTTTATTGATAATTGATGTAATACTTCCACTATCAACTCCACCCGAAAGACAGGTACCTACAGGGACATCGCTGCGCAGTCGCAATTTACATGAATCAATGATAAGCTGCCGCAAAGTATCAGCTTGCTCGTCAAATGATTTTGGTACTGTTATTTGTTTCATTTTATACCATTCCCAAATATCAATTTTGTTGTTTCTAATAAGTAGATTGTAACCGCCGGGTAAATTAAAGACATTTTCGATATATGTAAATTTTGTACCATGGTTAAAAAATTTGCCTTTAATAATGTCGTCAATAACGATGGAGTTTAATGGGTGTTTATTACCTAACAATTTATGAATAGCTTGTACTTCTGATGCAAAAATAAGTTTTTCGTTATCGCGATAATAATATAAAGGTTTAACTCCGAAGCGGTCGCGCGATAGGAAAAGAATATTGTCTATCGTATCATAAATTGCAATTGCCCACATGCCATTAAATTTGTCGAGCATACCGTCATTCCATTCGATATAAGCGGCAAGAATGACTTCGGTGTCGCTGTTGGTAATAAATTGGTAGCCTTTCGAAATAAGTTCGCTTCGTATCTCCAAAAAATTATAGATTTCGCCATTAAAACTAATCCAATATCTTTCTTTAGCATAGCTCAGTGGTTGCTTTGCTTTATCACTTAAATCAATTATAGAAAGGCGGCGATGACCAAGCGCAACATTATTGTTTAAAGAAAACCAAACGCCCCTTCCATCGGGACCGCGATGCGCAAGTGCATCTGTCAACGTATTAATATCTAAATCAGAAACCGGGATATCGTTAAAACGATATATACCTGCAATCCCGCACATTATTTTTTATTTAAATAATTGATAAGTTGATTAAAATTAAGGTCAAAATTGTAATATTGATTGTACGCTCTAAAAGATTCCGTTCTATAAAGATTGTAATTATCTATGATTTTATTTGCTGCAATATTTATGTTATCAATGGTTTCTATCATTTCGCCACAAAGATAATTTGTCATCAGTTCGATATAAGATTCGTTTTTCATTGAAATAATAGGAACACCCGTTTTCATGTAAAGTGCAATTTTTTGGGACGAAAATGCTGTGTAACGGTCATTAGAGAAATCATTGCGATAAATGGAAAGTCCTATATCTGCTGACGAAATAATTTCAGGAATTTGTTCTTCCGAAATTAAGTCCAACGAAAAAAATAATTTCGACGGATTTGAAATTTTTTTAAGTTGTTCAATATATGTTGTATTGCCATATCCATGAAATACAAAAACAAAATCTTCAGCTAGTTGATGAGAATATTCAGCAATTTTAGTATAATAGCGGTCTTCGCACATCATCCCAAAATATAGAATAATTTTTTTTGACGAAGGTATGTTAAACTTATCGTGAAAAAAGTGCGATTTTTGCATATAAATTTCTCCACGAATCGAAACAGGAAATAAAATTAAATTCGTGCTTTCGATATGATTGTAATGTAATAGTTTTTCGGCTCTATACTTGTCTTGTACAATAGTTGCATCGGCTTGCTTGTGATATTTTATCTCAAAGGGTCTTATCTTTTCAAATTCGGTAATTGATGGCATGTCTTCTAAATATAGTTCTAAACTATAATAAATTAATTTCGATTTAAGCAATTCTGATAAAATGCCTGCCCATATAAGCCCTTGTTTTTCTATACCAATTAAATAATCATATTTTTTTTGCCTGATTTTTTTTAATGAGTTGATTAAAGCATTTTTATCAATAATATCGGCACTCACATCGGGTATGGTTTTAATTAATTTTTGATGCTTTATCCACTTGATTTTGTTTTTAATCTTTAAGATATAATTAATTAATTTATTGGGATGTGTTTCGAGTTCGAAATTATTATTATCAATAAAATTGTAATTCAAATTTTTTTTTGAATAGACTTTAACTAAATTTAATTTGGACACTCCGTAACAATAAAAATCTACGAGATGACCTGTTTCAGCAAGTTTTTCTCCTAAATCTTTCGAATAGCTTTGTAAAGGCCATTCGTATTGAAACAGGGCAATGCGTTTTTTCATTACAGGATTTAAAACAGTTGCTTTAAAATATTTTTTAAGATATTCGTAACTGTTACAATTTGTTCTTCGGTCAGTGCAAGTCCGCTGGGTACATAAAATCCTTTATCGGCTAATTTTTCTGCTACCGGATATTTTTCATTTGCAAACAATCCCATTTTTAGGAAAACAGGTTGAAGGTGCATCGGATAGAAGAACGGACGAGTGCCAATTCCATTTTCTGCCAACTTTTTCATCATGATTTCAGCGTCTAATTTAATTTCGTCATTCAAAACAATTCCAAACACCCAATAAATATTATTTGCGTAATCGGTTTTTTCAAGCGGTAGTTGAATTTTAGGCAAGTCACGCAATATTTGAGTATATAATTTACCCATCGCGCGTTTTCGTTTAACAAATTCGTCTAACCGCTCCAGTTGTGCCACGCCCAATGCCGCTTGAATGTTGCTCATACGGAAATTCCAACCAAGTTCGTAATGTACAAAACGTTTTTCGGGTACAAAGCAAAGATTGCGCAACGAACGGCATCTTTCTGCAATATTTTCGTTGTCGGTAACAATCATGCCACCTTCGCCGGTGGTAATGTGTTTGTTCGGATAAAAGCTAAAACACGATACATCGCCAAAACTTCCGCAAGGTTTATCATTGTACGTTTGTCCATGCGCTTCGGCAGCGTCTTCAATAATTTTCAGATTATATTTTGACGCCAATTCAATTACAGGATTCATATCGGTTGGTAAACCATAAATATGAACGACCATAATTGCTTTGGTTTTGGATGTAATTTTTTCTTCAATTAAATCGACATTCATGTTCCACGTTGACGGCTCGGAATCGACTAAAACGGGAACAGCGCCGGAACGCACAACTGCAGCCGCACACGAAATGATTGTAAACGTCGGCATAATAACTTCGTCGCCGCTACCAATGTCCAGCGCAATGACAGCAGCATCCAAAGCCACAGAACCATTGCAGACTGCAATTCCATATTTCCGTCCGACTTTTGCAGCAAACTGCTCTTCGAACTGTTTTACAAAAGGGCCTTCGGATGATATCCAACCGGTATCAATACATTGATTGAGATATTTTTTTTCGTTGCCTGTCAGGTCTGGTTCGTTAACCGGAATAAAAGACATATAATTAAGAATTAGGAATTAAGAATTAAGAATTAAGAATTAATTATTTTTAGGGTTTCTATTTTAACGTCAAACCTAATTTTGTCTTTCTCACCGGCATACGGACCTTGTTTTACTTCAATCATTTCGGTTTCTTCCAAAATTTCAAAACCGTGTCCGCCTTCTGATAATAAAATGACATCGCCGGTTGTTAATATGTAACTTTCTAAGTACTCCTGTTCGTTGGTGTAAAAATCCACTCTAATTTTTCCTTTACGAATAAAAAGAACTTCTTTTGTAAAATGAACTTCGCGCTGCACCGGACAATGTACATGTGGTATAATTTTTTTGCCAACCGGATGTTTCATAAATGCCAGTTGTTGCGAAAATTCATCGGGCGTAAAAAAATGAATTCCGTCTTCGGTGTAATTATTTCTGATAATTATTGCGTATTGAATGTTTTTAAATATAATATTTTCGATAGCGGAATTCATCATTTATTTTTTAAACTTCAACCCAATTTAGTTTTTCAACAACCGGTAATCTTTTTTCAATTCCAAATTTATTTTTTGGATGTTTAAAACAATCTGAAATTTCAATTTCAGGTAAATATTTATTTTGAATATCGTTACGAATATAAAACGCATTAAAACCATATCGATTTACGCCGACCAACCTATATCCTTTTGTTTTCGCTAATTTTGTAAAAGCCGTTAACGATGCGCCACAAAAATCAGGATGAATTTTCATCCGGTCAAAATCTGGAGAATATGGAACAGTTAACGATTTTTCTTCGCCCAAAATATCTTGATATTCAACCACCACAACCCTTGGCTTTATTTCTGTTAAAGATTTCCAAATCCAATAATCAACACCGTCCATGTCTAACGAAAACAAATCAATCTCGCCCGAAATTTGATTATCGTTACAAAGCGAATTTATATTTTCGGTTGTTATCCAAGCGTTTACTAATTTGGGTGGAAATATTAAAGTATCTTTATGTGTCGAAAAAAATTTGATCGTTTTTTCAGAATGTTCACTTTCTATCAATAATCCATGAAATCCCCAGTTGCACAAAAGATTTGTCGTATTTGCTCCGTAAACAGAACCATAAGCTGCATCAACGCATATTCGATTGGTAAAACCAATTAAACTATAAATGTACAGCAACAAACCATCTTCATCGTTTTGAGAATAAACACGAAAACCAGCGTCTTGGAAATTTGGAAGAATTAAATTTTGATTTTGAAGATTTTGGTAATGAAAAAACAATTGCCGTTGCGCAACCTGTGTGTTAAGTATTTCAGGACGCAAATCTGGTATGTTTGGAAACGCAGGCAAGTTTACCATTGGAACCGGAAATAAACGTCGCCATATTTTTTTTACAATTTTTTTCATGATAAATTAGATTTTTAAATAATCCCAATCCCAATAATTTTCTTTTAAAATCCAATCCAAAAGTGTTGGATTTTTTTTGACTTCGTTTTGATGAAACGCATAGCCTTGTTGATAAGCAGTTTTCATTATTTTTTTTAACGTGCGCTCGGTATCGGTTTTTTCCATTTCGGTACGCAGTGCAAGAACTTCTTGTTTCACAATGTCGAGTTCGTATTTCAATTGCAAAAGTTCAAGATGATTTCTTTTGCCGGAAATAAAATGATAAAACTTTCGGAAAAGATTGATAAATTGGTAATCATTCCGTTTTGTCGGAATAACCGGTAAAGTTTGTTGCGGTTCGTCCGGTTTTTTATTTTGACGCACGTTTGTATAGGAATCGGCAACTCCCTGAAAATATCGGCGTTTGTAAATATATTCGAAAGTCATTCGGTCGGTTGGTACAAAATGATAAACCAAAGCTTTGGGTTGATAAATTGTTTTTAATCCGGCTTTTTGTATTTTTTTTGACAATCCGCTTTCGCCGTCACCTTGAAATTGCTGCAACTTTTTGGGAACAGTGTCGGGGTTAAATCCGCCAATGTCAAAAAGTGTTTTTTTACGAATAGCATAATTCAGTCCCCAGACAAAACCGGCATCAATTTCTTTTTTTTCGTCGCCAAAATCAATTAAACTAAAATCGCCGCAAGTTTTTCCGTTTTTCGAATTTACCCAAAGATATTCAATCCAGTAAGGTGGTTCGGTTTCGTAATTGGGCAGGCATTTCCCACCAACTAAATGAACGGTTGAATCTTGAAACGTTTCGAAAATAGACGACAACCAATTTTTATTAGCAATAATATCGTCGTCAACAAAAATTAAAATATCGCCTTGGGCTTCCAGAGCGCCTTTGTGTCTGCCCGAAAGTAGCCCGGGAATAGGTTCGTAAATATATTGGATATTATTTTTTGAGTGTTGATTTTTGCATTCGAGCGTTACTGATTTTGTTTCGTCGGTTGAACAATTATCAATAACCAAAATTTCGAATTCATCCGGTTCAAAATTTTGTGCAGCTATCGAATCGATGGTTTGTTTCAACAAATCGCAACGGTTTTGTGTAGGAATGATTATCGAAATGTTCATTTCTTTTCTGCTTCAATTATTTTCAAGAAATAATTTTCAAGTTCGATGACTTGTTTTTCCGGATTAAATTTTTGCAGAATTGTTTCGTGCGCATTTTGACCGATTTCGTCCAATTCGTTTTGCGACATCAAACAAATCCGGTTGATAGTTTGACAAAGTTCGGAATTGTTTCCGTAATGAATTAAGAAACCGTTTTTTTCATGATCAATCATTTCGTCGAAACTTGCGCCATAAGTACCAACGACAACTTTTTTCAGATACATTGCTTCGCGGCAGGTATTCGGAAGGTTGTCGAATTTTGAAGGCAACACAAGCGCTTTTGCATTTAGAATAACGGTGAATAATTGCGCATGTTGCAATGGTTCGAAAACATGAATCCTGTGCGAATATTTTTTTAGTGAATCGTTTATTTCCGGCGTGGCTCCGCTGCCCACAAAAGCAAAATGAATTTCTTCGTTTTGTTCAAAAATCTCCGGTAAATTTTCCCAGATAAAATTTACGCCTTTCAATTCGCTTATCCAACCATAAAACAATAAATATGAAACATTCAAAAGGTTTTGATTGTAAATAGACTCGTCTAAATTGGCTAATGAAACCGGAAAAAATGGAGGATTTATCACATCAATTCTGATTGGATCGTAAGTGGGAATTAATTGCGCTAAAAGTTTGCTGGGCGCGTACAATCCATTGCTGTTGCGCATTTGGAAAAATTCCATCCATTCGCTCAGAGCATTATCTAAATTCAAATTCCAACCATAAATAACGCGAATTTTCGTTTCGAAACTTGTAACGCGCGTAACAATTGGCGTTTGTTTGTTGCGAATTATAAAAAATCCAACGCTTTTGTAGCTTGATGCCTGAACAATATCAAATGGTTTTTGTTGATGAGTTTTTTGAAATTGTTTATTTATCTTATAGCTTAAAAAAATATTATCGAATGTGCTATTTAAAAGAATTTTAAGACGATGTTTGAAAAAAGCTTTTAGTTTTCGTTGCCAAAACGAATTTGATTTTATTTGGTGAACAACTATTTCGTGATGTACAATCGTTTTATTTTTATCAGACGCAGTGAAAATCTCAACGTCGTGTCCCCGTTTTTTTAGCGAAACAGCGACATTATACAAATAGTTAGCAAGTCCACCATAAAATAAACTTTCAGTTACATATTCCGACGTCAAAAAGGCAATGCGCATCTTACTTTATTATTGATTTTGTTCTAACCATTCTTCGAGAAACAATAAAAGCCAAATCCGGTAATCTATCTGACTGTCCAAAACTTCTTTAACGATTGACGGTTCAAAGTAAGACGTCAGTTTTGAATTTTTATTTAACAACCGGCTGTTGATTTCGTTGAACGTATCGGTATTGGGACTAAACCATTCGACAAGTGGCATGGAAAAACCCATTTTTTTGCGGTTTAAAAATTCGGGTGAATAATATTTTCCGGCAACTTGTTTGAGAATTTTTTTCGATGTCCACGAATCGTTTTCGCCTTTTTCCATTTTGAAATGTTGCGGAATCGTTGCTGCAAATTCTGCGACTTCCTTGTCTATTAAAGGCGGACGCACCTCCAGACTATTCATCATACTTGCCACATCAACTTTGGTCAGAATATCGTAGGGCAAATAGGTTTTGATGTCAGTATATTGCGCTTTTGCAAGACGTTCGTATTTCAGGCATTTGTTAAATTCTTCGTCGAATATTTCGATATTTTTTTGTTGAAAAGATTCAAATTCCGGTCGCCACAATCGATGTCGAACGTCGGGTTGAAAATATACAAAAAACCGCATCCAGTTTTGTACATGAAATTCGGGCTGGTCAATAATAGGATAACGTTTGGGAAATAAATAATTGGCAACCGGAAATAGTTTTTGTTTCCACGCCCTGCGGTAGATTGGAATGCTGCGTCGCTCCAGAAATTTCATCCATTCGATATACGTTTCATAACCGCCAAAAATTTCGTCGCCGCCATCGCCCGAAAGTACCATCGTTACTTGTTTTCGGGCAATTTTGCTGACATAATACGTTGGAATTGCCGAACTGTCGCCATAAGGTTCGCCGTAATGTTTTACAATTTGTGGAAGTAATTCTAAGGCATTTGGTTTGACAATTTCGATATAATGATCTGTCTTCCATTTGTCGGCTGCAATTTGCGAATAAGCTGTCTCGTTAAAATCTTTTTCTTCGAAACCTATTGAAAACGTTTTAACCGGTTGCTTTAAAATTTGTGACATGTAAGCGACCACCAAACTCGAGTCAACGCCACCCGACAGAAACGCGCCAAATGGTACGTCGGATACCAGATGTTTTTGAACAGAGTTTTTGATGACAGCATCTAACTCGACTATCCAATCCTTTTCTGTTTTGCGATAATTGGGTTTAAATTCTAATTTCCAGTATTCGTCGTGTGCGAGAATTTCACCTGCAAACGAAACCGTCATGCAGTGCGCCGGTTTTAGTTTTTTTATATTTTTATAAATTGTTTTCGGTGCAGGAATATATTGTTGCCAGAGATACTCGTCTAATGCTGTTAAATCGAGTTCTTTGTTAATATTGTTTAAGGTCTTTAATGCTTGAAATTCTGACGCAAAAGCAAAACAATGTTGGTCATGATAATAAACCAAGGGTTTGATACCAAAATGATCGCGTGCAATGAAGAACTGATGTTTATTAGTATCAACAATGGCAAACGCAAACATTCCTCTGAAACGTTTAACACAATCGACGCCCCATTGCTCATAAGCATGCACAATGACTTCGGTATCTGAATGCGTTTTGAAAGTATGTTTTTTTTGCTTTAAGATTTCGCGCAGTTCTATAAAATTGTATAATTCGCCGTTGTAAGTAATCCAAATGGTTTCATTTTCGTTACACATTGGTTGGTTGCCGGTTTCAAGGTCAATAATTGACAAACGTCGATGACCAATGGCAACATTTTCGCGCAACCAATGACCTTCGCCATCGGGCCCACGGTGCGCAATAGCGTCGGTCATGCGCTTTATTTCAGCAAATTCTATTTTTTTATTTTTTCTGACGAGGCCGGCAATTCCGCACATACTTTTATTAAAATTTTATTTTTAAAAATTTGTAGCTATTTCGATTAAAGCGGCTTTTATATCAGATGGATTAATTGGTGGTACCAGAAATTCAATTTGTTCAGAATAATCAATATCTTCAAAATAGCAAACTATGCATAGCATTTAAAATATAGTTGAAAGAAATTATAAATTTCGGGATAATAATTTAAGATTTTTCTTCCTTGAAGTCCTAAAAATATTGCGGCAACTTTTTTGACATCCATTACTACAAATAATTTCCGAACTGCATTCATAACGCCATAATTGAGTATTGTTTCGATTAATATTTCTTCGCTGATATTTTCTTTTTCGTCTTCGGGTGTGTACCAAAAAAGATGGCGGTATTCGTTAATATATGGTTTTATTTCAGGATTGTTTGTGGCTGTAATTATCAAATTATTCATTTGTCTTTCTATTAAATTCATTTAACCATAACTGAAAACCATTTTTATTCCAATGTGTATCAGAATGATAATAAATATTATTATTTGTTTTCTTAAAAACTGTATAAATGTCAATCATTGGCACAATTAAATTTTTATTATTTTGAATTAAAGGAATTAAATTATTGTAATTTTCACAATCTGGTTCAATTATGCTCACTGGATTCGGAATTATGGAAAAATAGACTTCACTAAATCCTTTTTTTTTATAATATTCATACACATAATTTAATAATTTCACTGTTTTGTTTACTTCTGCATTTGTAATTTTTTTTTCAATTGATGTTCTTGTTTCTGAATAAAACATATATTTTTTATTTGCCGAAACGAAAATATCTGTTGCTTTCCTATCAAAAAATGTATTGTTTATATATGATTTAAATTCTTTAAATGGTGTAAAAATGCGTGAATTAAAAATGACAAATTCTAAGTTTGTATTCACATTTTCACAAAATAATATTTGAACTATTTTTTCTATTGGTGAATTATTCGAAGCAGTAGTTATTTCATCTTGAATAATTTGCCGCTTATTAATTGCATTTGGAATATTAATCTTGAATTTTACAACATTTGTGGCTGTTAAACTATCAAATAAAGTTAATAAATGCCTTTCAACAATTTCAAAAACTAAAATGTTAATTTTTGTTGTATCTAATAAAATCGGTGTTGATGGTTTATTACGCCAAGGATATTCTATATCAAATATTGTATCTATACCAGATAATTGATATTTTTGTTTTAAAAAAGCACCACCTAAATAACTATCATGCACCAAACATAAATTTTTGTTTTTTGTATTTGGGTATTTATCTATCGGAACAGTGAGAGAGTCGGAACCAAATACTTCTTTAATTGGATAATAAGACATGCCATATAAATCGCCATAACTATATTTATCAGAAGCAAATATAGTTTTACTTTTATATTTCCATTCTGTAACCTTTTTCATATAACCTATGTGTGAACTGATTAAATAGATCGTAATAAAAAATATTAGAACAATATATGCAACTATTTTTTTCATTATTAAAGTTGGAAATATATAAATTCTTTTGATTAAAAATTCCAAAAAGAGATTTATGTTCGGTGTTTATAATTATTATCTTCAAAAAAATGTTATACAAAAAATGTAAATAAAGTCAATATAATTCCTTTATATTTTCCGAAATCGTTTTATTTACAATTTCTAAACAGTATTTTTCTTTAATTAAATTCAATCCATTCTGACCATAAAGATTGTATAAAACTTCATTTTTATAGATCAATTCTAAGGCATTGAACCAATCATCATCTGATATTGCCCCAATTCCACATTCTATCTCGTTTAATATTTGTTTGTTCATTCCAAACGGTGATACAATTACAGGTTTTGCTGCAGCCATGTATTGTAGCATTTTAAAACTACATTTTCCTTTTGTCCATTCATCATTTTTTAATGGCATTACACCTACTACAAAACTTTTTATGAATTCAAAATCTGTTTCTTGCGACCATTTATTAAAAATAATTTGATCTTTTGGTATTTCTAAATTTTGAGGATAAGCATCAGAAATTATCGATAAATAACTATCTTTAAATTTATCTAAGAATTTTTTTAGCGGTTTTTCAATCAATTTTAAATAAAAAAAATTTGATGATAAACCTGTCCATCCAATGATGAACTTATTTCTTTTGAAATTTTCATGAGGTTTGTGTTTTGAAATGTCAATTGCGGTCGGAACAACTACTACATTTTTATTATATTGAGAAAACCAATCTGCGATATATGAATTGCCAGCAAAAATTATATCAGCATATTTTGCAATTTCATTTGTAAATCCAAAGCCTTCGTCCAACCAAATTGCGTCGTCTGCATCAAATATCATTGGATGTTTCAAACGTAACTCAAAACTCTTATATTTTGGAATCATAACCCTTTCAAGCCAGACCATATTATAAAATTTAGATGAAATATAGCCGGATATTCTATCCATTTTCTTTAGTCGAATCCACCATTTTTCATAATCTAACTGATGTTTTTTACAAAATATTCTGTATTTATCCGGAATTGGTGTATATTTTTCGATGTATGGATTATATTCATCAACATTGATGTTTGATTCGCCTAATAATGGTATATGCTGCCGTACGCGGTAGCGTGCTGAAGGTGTATTTTTACCAGATGTCAAAGCTGCAACTCGTATCATTTTAAACTCCTTTTTATATAACGAAATGGCTTTAATAAAGCATGTCCGATTTTATAATCAATGGATTGAGAAAATGATTCTAATAATAATAAGTCAGAGTGATTCTTTTTATACAGCGCATCTAATTTAGCATTTAAACGGATAACTTCATTTTCATATTTTGTTTTTTCATGTAACAATACAATTGGATTTGGAAAGTGTTTTTGATATAATTTATTGTGATTTTCATATATTTTACCATAAAGAAAGTTGCGTATTCTTACGTCAATATTTTTGGTCATTGAGTTTTGTTTTATCCGGTAAAAAAAACAAGTTATATTTATTTTATGTACATCAATACCATGTTCAATTAGAGTCAACCAAAAATCCCAATCTTCCCAACCATAAAGCATATTTGAATTATAGCCAATTGTTTTATCATAATCGTTACGCCTGAAAAAAGCAGAACAAAAAATTAAATTTTCGGAAAGTATTTTTTCAATTGAAAAATCAGGAATATGCCATTTACCTGTTTTTTCTCCAAAATATTCAGCTTCGCAATAAACAATTCCAATATTATTATTACTATCTAAAATCTCAACAGTTTTTTCTAAATATTCTATTCCAATCCTATCATCGGCATCTAATGGTAGAATATATTCGCCACATGATGCTTTAATGCCATTATTTCTTGCCGCGGCAAGGCCTTGATTAGTTGTATGAATTATTCGTGTCTTAGGTTTGTTGTAGTTTTTAAGTTTTTCATTTGTATATTCATCGGTTGAACCATCATTCACAATTATTATTTCAAAATCCTGAAAAGTTTGCCCTAACACTGAATCAACAGCTTCGTCAACATATTGTCCTTGGTTGTAGCATGGAATGATTACCGATACTTTAGGCATTAAATTTTTTATCTAAAAAGTATTAGTTCAAATATGTTATTGTCAAATTTGAATTCCGGTTCTGGTTTTGCAGCATCTAATGTATCGTTTACAATTTTTAAGGTACCGCTTCCCCAGTTTTCAAAATATCCCATCATATAAAATATTTTGGCAATTAATTTATTGCCCGTACGCGAAACATGGTGTTGTTTTAATTTATCAATAGATATAGCTGGCGCAAATAAGTGTGCCGGATTGTAAAAGGTAATTTTGTCAGGACGAATTTCGATAGTGCTTTTTATATCGACGCGGTAATCGCGATGTACTATCATATTGACAATTGCTTCTCTAATGACGGTATAAGGAAATTCCGGACTTTCTACTCTCTTCTCGTTGATTATATTACTTTCAGTTTTTAATGATTCAATTACAAAATTGTAAGCAAACAAAAAATTATCGATTAAATTGACTGAAAATTCCTTATCGTTTATTATCTTATCGAAACGAGTATTGTCGGCAAATAAACCGCATTTCAGTTCAAAATGGTTGGCAAAATGTCGTGTAGGGTTTTTGCCAAAAAGCAAAAGTGCGGCTTTGGTGAGTACACCGTTTTTCGAAAGTTCAAGATTTTCAAGTATCATTTCAGGTAAAAGCATGGTATTAATATTCATATTGCGCGCCTGATTGGCTGTTTCTGCAAACCTGTAAACCAGGTCTGTATCAATTTCCGAAATACTTGAAACTGGCAATGTCAAGTAATCAAAACCATATCCATTGTAGCGTTGTTGCAGCATATACGCATACATATCTCTATCAACTCTTTGGTTGGACGCCCCAACTCGTATATATGGTTTGCCATAGGCTAAATGCGGTTTTAAAGGACTTTCTTCGATGTACAACAAAACCACCGCCTTATTTTCAATTGTAACTTTTTGTAAAGTTGGATAAAGTTTTGGGTCGGTATTTAGTTTCACTTCATTGGCAATATTTTTAAGCGTGTCATCCGTTATTTGCTGTCCGAGAATTTTACCCGCATCGTTTACACCAATAATTAAATAACCGCCTTGGGTATTGGCAAATGCACAAAGAGTCTCGATTACTTCTTTCATTAGCGAAGTGCTTTTTTTGAACTCCAGTGTTTCTGATTCGCCTTGCGATATGAGTGAAAGCAATTCTAATCTTTCCATGATTTTTGTTTTATTTGAATATTTTTACAAAGTTACAATAATATATTGTAGAATTTGATATATGACTGCCAACTGCTTCGTCAACATATTGTCCTTGGTTGTAACACGGAATGATAACCGATACTTTAGGCATTAAATAGAATTAGTTTTTTTATACCATTTCTTAAATAATACCAACCAATTAAAAATATGCCGGTTATTTTATTATTTTGAAGGCAACGTTCTATAAATATTTTTTTCTCAATTGGCAAAACTTGTTTGTTTAGTTTGCAGTTCGCATATTTTATTGCTTTTAAACCGCTTTTATAATTTTTATTGAAGTTAAATAACTGTCGCCATATACCGGCAAGACAATTATCAAATATTTCGCTATCATAAATTTGGTTTTTTTTATTTAATGTGTATAATTTTTTTAGCCAATCTAATGCTTTGTAAACGTCACGTTCTTTTGTGGGCAACGAATTATTGTAAAGTATTTGAAAGTGCATTTCGCTTAGTTTTTCATTTAAGTTTCGCACACCTAAATTTTTTAAATGAAAATTATAAATCTTTTTGACACTTTCTTCTTGCTTTTGTTTCCTTAGTTTGCTAATGTTTGTGTCGTGAGTTCTATATTTTACCAAGGGTTCTTGTAAATTCGATACTTTATATTTCATTGCAATTTGCGACCATAAAAAATAATCTTCGGCTACATAGTAATTGGCGTTATATTTGAATTTTCGAAAAACATCAGACCACCCCATAACCGAAGTATGTATAAATCTATTTCCAAAAAACAGATGTGTAAAAAGTTGATTTAATGGTGAAATTTCTCCAATTAAGTCTTTCTCATTTCCGAATTCGTCAATCGAAATTGCTGCAGTGCCAACTAATGCTATATTGCTATGCTGTTCTAAAAAAGCAACTTGCTTTTCAAACCGTGTGGGCAAACTTACATCATCAGCATCCATGCGTGCTATATATTTGCCTTTTGCAATTTCGATTCCATGGTTGAGATGAATGATATATCCTAAGTTAGTAGTTGAATTGAAAACTTTTATTCGTTCATCCGAATAACTATTTATGATGATTAAACTATTATCGGTAGAAGCATCATTGAAAATTAAAAATTCGAAATCGGTAAACGTTTGGTTTAATATGCTTTCTATTGCTGCCCGTAAATATGCTTCGGCGTTATAGACCGGCATTATAACAGAGATTAATGGAGACATGTTTGTTAAATTGTTATCCATTGATTTGGTAGTAAATCTTTCTTATCAATAGGCGTATCATATAATTTAGTATGCTCATTAAACCATTTTTCAGGTGCAATTACTATCTTATTTTTATTTACAGAAAGCCACGCTGCCCACCAACTAAACGAACTATTGGCAATAATAAAATGTTTACAATTCTGCATTAAACGTAGATCTTCAAATCCTCTTTTGGTGCTATTCTGTGTAATATAAGTTGTCGGTAATTCAATTTTAAAATTATCAATTGCCCATTGATTGTCATCTGAAAAAATATAAAAATGAGGTTGTTTAATTTGTTGTGTAATAATTTGAATTGCTTTTTGATAATATTCTAAAGAACAAAGTCCATGAGCGGCATTAGTTGATGGGTTTTTCTCATAATCGCCACGCCGTATATGAATTGCAACAGAATTGGGCTCAAGTATTTGTTTTAAAAAAGTGCCATTTAATTCGTTCGCTTCGTTTTTAAAAATAAAATCGTTTCGAATAATTTTTTCAATATGCTTAAAATATTTTTCGCTCTGCCAATATCCTTCTAAATAAGTGTTTTCTTGGGAATTTAGAATATCGGCATCAAAATGAAAATATTTTTCGTTTTTGATAGAATGAGGTGAGATGTGTTCTAATAACCGGTCTTGCCATTTTGTCGATTTTGGTTTTACAAAAAAATTATCAATATCTTTATTAGTGGCAATTTCAGCTTTTATATTAAATATATCTAATTCAAAATTGCGAAATACAAAATTTTCGCGCGGTGTTCTATCAAGTAAAAAAGTCAAATCTAATTTTAGTTTTGTTTTATGTATTATTGACAAATGTCGCGCTAAAGCATATTGAAACATTTGATTGCCCAAGCCGCCCATGAGTTTTACGATGATCATAGTTTTGTAGCTTTAACCTGATAACCAAAACATAAAAGTTCTGAAGATGTTTTATCTGAATCAGCCAATTTTTCTAATAACTTTAACATATCTTGTTTAATAATAATATCTTCTTTTGTAAATTCTATCTTTGAATAATCATTTGGAATTCGAAATTGGATTTCTTGGGCTAAATATTCAAAATAATTTCCGTTAGGTGTGATTTCATCAATTTTAAACCCAAAATCAATTAAATGCTTTTCGTAGAAATATTTATTAAAACCAGAATAAAAATGATAAGGTGCAAAATGCGTTAAACTACAAAATGGAGCCGTAATAATTAATGTTCCGTCTTTTTTAAGCAGTCGTGAAAATTCTTTGATTGCTGAAATTGGATTTGGTATATGTTCCAGTACTTCGATACACATGATTGCATCGAATGAATTGTCAGGTTCGGGTATTTGAGTAATATCAGAAATAATGTCAAGTTTTGAATTATCCCAGTTATTAGTTTGCAAACCGACAGCATCGCCTTTGCCATCATACTGACCAAAATCTTGCGATACATAATTGAGATGAGTACAATATTTTTTGTATTGTAATTCGCCTGCACCGGCATCTAAGATTCTTTTTCCAGCTGGAATGTTTTTTAATGTGCTTTCGAGCCAAGTTTCGCGTGTAATTTGATTTGTGGTGCCGAAATTAGTTTTAGGTGCAACTATTCGCGAAATCTGATAACCGAATTTGTTTAAAAGTTTTTGGATGAGCGATTTCATTTTTTAAGAAAATTATCTAACCCAAAATTCTTTCTTTACAAAAATAGTATTGATATATGTATCAGCATAAACAATATATCCATTGTCAACAATAGTATTAATCAAAGTATTGTTTTTAATACCGTGTCCATTATTTGAAAAAGAAATTGTTTCTATGCAAATGACAATTGGAAAATTGTTCTTAAAATCGATTGATTTTACTATAATATCATCAATACCTTCAGCATCGATATTTAAAAAATGAGGAAATTTTCCCCCAGCATATTTATTTAAGATATTACTTATTTTATCTGTGTTTATTTTTATTGTTTTTTCAATAAAATAATTGCCTTCGGATTTATATTTATCTGCATCATCAAGAGAGAATGTGCTCAAGGTAGGTGCATTAATTATGTAAAAATCAGCAATACTGGTATGCTCAGTAATTCCGATATTTAAATTAATATCTTTTGGCCTATGGTCTTTCAATAGCTGATGAAATTGTGGATTGGGTTCTACATTAATACCTGTGCATCCCAAACTATAAAATAATGCTGTATTATTAATATAAAAAGGATGATGTGCTCCAATATCAATATAAGTTGGTAAGTTAATATTTATTGCATCAAAAATAAATTTTACAATTAAATCTTCCCCAGATTGAGAGTAACTAATTTTTTGAAATTCTGCGTCAATTTTTTCTTTGTTTTTTTTTAATAACATCTTAATAATTAAAAATTTGTTTAATATAACTTAACTTAATTTTAAATTTTTTCTATTTCCTAAAATTCGCGCAGGTGTTCCGCCTACAATATCAAATTCACCGACATCTTTATTTACTAAACTATTGGCTGCAACAACGGCGCCTTTCTTTATACGTATTCCATCGGTAATTGTACAATTAGCTCCTATCCAGACATCTTCTTCAATAAAAATTGGTCCCTTTGATAAACTCCCTGCAAATCGCATTGGAACTTCTAATTGAATATAGTCATGTCTTCCCGCTGCTAAAACGCAATGAGGAGCAATCATTACATTTTTATCAATAAATACGCCACTTCCGCCTAAGATAACAGTAAAAGGGCCAATTTGTGTGTTTGCACCAATTGTAACTTTACTGTTAGTCGCCCTAATAATGGAATATTCGTAAATGCCAGCAGTTTCGTGTATTTCAATATTTTCTGGTGCCCACATTATTACACTTTCATGAATGTATGGTTTATTAGGTGTAATCTTAGAGTTTTTATTGAATTGGTTTATAGTTAATTGATAAATTTCTTTTACTCTTTTTTTGAAATATGGATATAACTTTGTCATATTATAATTTCTTTTTTTATGTTAGTTTTCCATTTTGAATCAAGATGAATAAGTCCTTGATTTATTGGTAATTTACCATTTAAAATAGTAATATTATACATTTTTTCATGCCATTCTAATACATTTAAATTCTCATATTCACAAAGCATTACAGAACAAAGATAATTATCAGGTTTTATATTTAAACAAATTATTTCTAATTCTACAATATCTTCATCACTTATAGATTTTATATTTAAATTATCGCTATTTGAATAAATTTCAGCTATAATAACTCCATTTATATTTGTGATACCAACAACAAAAATAGGTTTAAAAACGATTCTATCACAGTTGTATGTGATTCTTATTTTCAAATAATCATTTGTTTTAAAAATATTTGTTTCTTCATTATTAATATTAAGAAAATTTACACTTTTAATATGTACATTTAAATCATTATTTATTATGTTAATATTTCTATCGTCTTTGTTCGAACTCTCTCTGCCCTTTAATAACTGCGATGTTTCATATTTATTACAAATATTATAAACATCACCGGCATCAATTATTTTTCCATTATTTAACCAAAATACCTTGGCGCAAGTATTTCTTATTACTTGCATATTATGTGCTACTATAATAAACGTACCTCCATTTTGTCTGAATTCACTTAATTTTCGCTGACATTTTAATTGAAATGCCAAATCTCCAACCGCAAGTATTTCATCTACCAGCATAATATCCACATTGCTATGAACAGCAATTGAAAATCCAAGTCTTACGTACATACCACTTGAATAAGTAGCGACTGGAGCATCTAAAAAATCACCAATATCAGCAAAGTCAACAATTTCATCAAATTTACGTTTGAGTTCAGCTTTCGTCATTCCTAGAATAGTCCCATTCAAAAAAATATTTTCGCGTCCGGTCATCTGTGGATGAAAACCAGCGCCAACGGCTATCAAAGCGCCAATCTTTCCCTTGATTGTAATTTTACCGGCGTCAATTGGAAATATTCCGTTTAACAATCGCAGTAAAGTAGTTTTACCTGAGCCATTTTCTCCCAGAAATCCAATTTTTTCACCTTGTTTTATTTCAAAATTAATATCCTGCAAAGCCCAGAATTCATTTTTGCGGAGTTGCGTTTGGTCGTATTCAATGCCAAACATGCTTTTGGCAGCATCTATGGTACCGTAAGCCATGCTGCGTTTAAGCGAGCGGCAAAATTTTTTGTAAAGACCTTCTACTTTTATGAGTGTGTCGGACATTTAATTAATTTTGAAAAAATTCTGAATAAACATTTTTAATGAAATAATTTCTGCGTACATAATTTTCATCAATACATTTTTATTTGATTTTAAAATCGTAGGATTTATCATTCAGCTATTTTATTTTTAATGCGATATACAAATATTCCATTCAAATATTATAAATTTATATGTAAATGTTGTAAGATTTTATGTAAATCACAATATTCATGGTGCAAATATCAGAATTATTCATGCAAATCGCCTAACTTTTCTTTCAGTTAACAAAATTCACAGCACAAGATATCAAAATACTTCATGTAAATCTCCGAACTTTTCGTTCAGGTAATTAAATTCATCCCACAGATATCAAAATACTTCATGTAAATCTCCGAACTTTTCGTTCAGGTAATTAAATTCATCACACAAATATCAAAATACTTCATGCAAATCTCTAAATTTTCGTTCAGATC
>Ga0265327_10000767_pt1 | contig 49654 bp, 38 predicted proteins | sample 41621metaG_FD_202089 | JGI IMG/M metagenome (GOLD analysis project Ga0265327, IMG submission 202089) | Rhizosphere microbial communities from Carex aquatilis grown in University of Washington, Seatle, WA, United States - 4-16-21 metaG | ecosystem: Host-associated > Plants > Roots > Rhizosphere... | reverse complement strand
CTTCTAACTTCTTCATTAAATGATTGGCAGCGGCACCTTGCCGCTTGCCTGTGGCGGCCCGCCACAATTGGCATTTGTAAATTGGAATTGCCCTTGGCGGGGCGCGCGCTCCGCGCACGCCGCTGCCTCGGGCTGAAGGCCCGAACCATTACAGCCTAGGGCAACGCCCTAGGTACAAATCGACCATATTTATCAAGCCCTGAAGGGGCGCGTCATTTCGCGCACGCCATTCCCGGAATTATTTAACAAAAGGGAACGAAGGGAACAAAGGGTGCAGGGAATGATTAAAATTTAACAAGGGCCAAATGCCTGGGAGCGCGACTTGTCCCAAGTCGCAGCACCTCGACAGACTGGGGCGCTGGGCACTTCAAACGCACCGGCCAATTGACGCGCTGCGGATTGGGACAATCCGCAGTCCGGATGCGCGGTTCGTGAGCGCGAGTTATCGCGATGACGTTTGGCACGTGGGGTTTTACCCCAACGGGGTAAAAGCTTTCAGCCCAAGGCTGCGCGGCACGCGCTACCTTGGGTGTGCGACCAACCCGAGTTGCAACCCTGAAAGGGTTGAAGCCAGCCCGAACAAAGGCGACGCCAGGGGCATCACCCAAAGCGGCGGTGAACCGCCGCAATCCAAACGCTCCGCGTGGTTCGTGAGCGCGACATCTTAATGGAATTGTGCCCTCGCATTCATAAGCTCGTAGCGACATTGATTGTCGACTCGATTTATATGTCGCCCCGCTGGGGCTCGGATTTTTGAGAGAGACGCGTAACTACAAATATGTCGCGCCTAACGGCGCTGGGGAGCGGCAGCTTGCCGCCCGGCTCGTTGGGACACTTGCCCCACCAGCGGTAATTCCAATTTTCAAATGCCAATTTGCACTTAGGCATTGCGTCTCACCTGAAATCTTAAGCGTGTTCACTTTGTTACTTCGTTTCTTCGTTGTTCAATTATTGGGAGCGGCAACTTGCCGCCTTTAAACCTCTTGATCACTTGAAACTGAACACTGAACACTCTCCCGCAACATTGACCCCTTAACCTGTTCCCAGGTTTATCTGTGGCAACTGTACGCTTGTCAGAAGTCGGGGTTTGATAGTTAATTGGCGAGCGCAGAGCGGGCTTTTAAATATCCAACCAAACCATGAAATCATTTCTCACCCTGATTTTTGCCGGCCTGGTGGCGGCGGCATTGCTGGCCGGTTGCGGAAAATCGTCATCGTCTTCTGCCAATCCCACGCCGCCGGTATCCACGGCAGCCGCACTGCCGGCTACTAATCCGCCTGCCGCTACGGTGGAAGGGCCGCCCGCCGGGGAAAAAGTTTGTTTCGCCTGCAAAGGCAAGGGCACCGTCAAATGTCTCGCGCCCGGTTGCGTGGATGGCATGGTGGATTGTCCGGGTGCCTGCCTGAAACTGGATCGCGGCACATGGGTACACATGGATGTGCCCGGCCATCCGGCAACGGATGTGTGGCAAAAGTTTTTCAAGGCCAATGGTTCGTACGCCGCCTACAACCAGAACCATGTCGGTCATGTGATTGTGCTGCAAAACGGTGATTATGTGGACAGCGGTGCCTGCCCGATTTGCGGTGGCACGGGCAAGGTGCAATGCAGCGTTTGCAAGGGCACGGGCCAGCAGCCTTGCCCCATCTGCAACGGCAAGAAATGCATTCCCGAGTCCTGGACGCCCGCCGACAATCCCTGGCTGAACAGCCAGCCGGACTTGATCCGGCTCTATGACGGGCGGATTCTCTTCGGCAAGGTGGTGGGCACCATGAACACAGTCGTTACCATCAAGACGCGCGATGGCAAATGGCTGCCAATTGAACAGACGAACATCATGCCCAAGTCCACGAATATTTTCGTCAACCCGGCGAAATAATGCGGGCCAGAAACCCAATGGAAAATCCCGAATGAAAACACTCCTGACCGCGCTCGTTGCGGCATATCTCGGCGCGGCGAATCTCAACGCGGGAATTGCCGCCGCCAGTTCGGATTACGCGGTGGTGGTCTCCCAAAAAACCGCCGGCATCGACGCCTGGTCAAGCGTGACGCAAAGCCTGGCCGCCAAGCATCAGGGCGTCATTATCACGTTTACCAATTCGGTGGACGAAGCGTTGCCGGCCCTGCAACGGCAGTTTCCGCGTTACGTCTGTTTCGTGGCGCGCCCGGAGGAGGCCACGCGCGAATTCGTGGCACAGGTTCACCGCCTGACCCGCCGGTTCAATGACGATCCCTACACGGATTGTTTTTGGGGCATCCTCACCGGCCACGACGCCACGAACGCGCTGCGCATCGTGAAACAATCCGCCCCGCTCATCGTGCGCCGCGTCGGGGCCTCCACGCCCATTGCGCTGGACATGGTGGAGGAGGGCGTCTGGTATTCGGAGCTGGAAAAAAACAAAATGGTGAAAAAGGAAAAGGGCGGTGTGGCGAAAGATTTGCACGGCCCGGATGACACCACGCACGCGCTGGTAAATTTGCTCAATGACTATCACGCCGACCTGTTCATTACCTCTGGCCACGCCAGCGAACATGACTGGAGCATCGGCTACCGCTATCGCAACGGCTTCTTCCGGCACGACGGCGGCCAGCTTTACGGCGCAGACGCGGCCGGCCAGAAATTCAACGTGGATTCGCCCAACCCAAAAATTTACATGCCCGTCGGCAATTGTCTCATGGGCCACGTCACCGGCCCCGATTGCATGGCCACCGCGTGGATGAACAGCGCGGGGGTTTGCCAGATGTTTGGCTACACGGTGGAGACGTGGTATGGCTACGGCGGTTGGGGCGTGCTGGATTATTTTGTGGAGCAACCCGGCCGTTACACGTTCACCGAGGCGTTTTTTGCCAACCAACTGGCGCTCGAACATCGCCTCGCCACTTATTTCCCTGAACTGCTGCAAGTGAAATTCGATCCCGCCGCGAATACGGCCATTGAACCCGTCCTCGGCACGGCAGCGAAGGCCGCCGGCCTGACGGTGCAAGACGGCCGCGGGCTGGTTTACGACCTCGACACTGTGGCGTTTTACGGCGACCCAGCGTGGCAGGTGCGCATGGCTGACGAGCCCAAATTCTTTGAACAGAAATTGACCGGGGGAAAAAATACGTTCACCTTTGAAATTACGCCCAATCGCGGGGCGGATAGTTTCCAGCCCGTCAACACCAACGGTTCGCAGCGCGGCGGCCGGCCATTCATCGCCTTTCTGCCGCATCGCGTGGGTGGCGTGAAGATTATCGAGGGCGCGGAGTTGAACCCCGTCATCACGGATAACTTCATCCTCGTGCCAAACCCAGGCACTTGCGATCCCGCAAAAAAATATCGCGTCGTTTTCGCGATTCGTGGCAATGCGCGATAATTCGCGGCCATTCGCGAAATTCGCGGATTAAACCGGGGGTGTTAGGGCGCGCCGCTTGGGCTAGAGGCAAGCCTTAGCAAATTCGCGTCAATTCGCGGATTTACCCCCCATCCGGCCTGCGGCCACCTTCCCCCGCGCTGCGGGGGAAGGAAAATATATTGTACGAACGATTACCCAGGGCAGTCGGTCCTCGCCGGAACGGCTCGGCCCGCCATCCCTGGGCTGGAATCTCTCGGGCCTACAGCCCGAAGCATGGGGCTGGCCGAACGTCGGTTGGTTATCTGTGACAATCTGTGCCATCCGGGTCGTTGATTATCAGGTGTGGAGTGCGCGGACATGTCCGCGCTTTGGTAACTGGCAGACAGGTCTGCCAGCCTAAAAGCGGCGACGTGTCGCCGCAGTCCAAAGGCTGCGCGAGGACGCCAGCGCAACTGTGGATCGAATGAACAGCACCTCTCCCCGACCTCTCTCCCCTTGCTGCGCAAGCGGAGAGGGGGAAATGTGCGCGGTGCGTATGCAGGTGTCTCGCCTCTGTGTCCCGCCAGAATCTAAATGTCAGACCCCATTTCCATCTGTGTTCATCGGTAGTTCCGGCTCGCGAGGATGCTCGCCACACCAGCGGTAATGCCAATTTCAAAATGCCAATTTGCAATGTGGCTACGCCCAACGCCCACTGCCTCGCGAAGCGCTTGGAGTGCGGTGCTTCAGCACCGCTTTTGGATAAAACTAAAACCCTCAATATGTCGCCCCGATGGGGCTCAGATTTTCGTTGGGACGGTTTTCTACAAATATGTCGCGCCTAACGGCGCTGGGAAGCGGCACCTTGCCGCCCTTAAACCTCTTCATCACTTGAAACTGAACACTGAACACTTTTTCATCTGTGTTATCTGTGGCCTCCTCGTCCCTCGATCGGGGCAAGCTGAAAGGCCGCCCATTTTTCCCAGAGAAGCTTTGAACTTGCCCCGCCAAACCGTTATTTTAACCGGATGTTCGATTCGTTAACCAGCAAGCTGCAAAATGCGTTCAAGAATTTGCGCGGCCTCGGGAAAATTTCCGAGAGCAACGTGGGCGACGCCTTGCGCGAAGTGCGGATGGCCCTGCTGGAGGCCGATGTGAATTTCAAGGTGGCGCGCGATTTCATCGAGCGCGTCAAGACCAAGTCCATGGGCGCGGAAGTGCTGGCCAGCGTCCAGCCCGGCCAGCAAATCATCAAGTTCGTCAGTGATGAACTTGTGGCCCTGCTTGGCTCGCAAAATGCGGGCCTCAATCTTTCCGGCCAGCCCAGTTGCATCATGATGGTGGGTTTGCATGGTTCCGGCAAAACCACCTCCAGCGGCAAGCTCGCCCGCCTGCTCGTGAAACAGGGCCGCGCGCCGTTGCTCGTGGCGGCGGATGTTTACCGCCCGGCGGCCATGGACCAACTGGACACGCTCGGCAAACAACTGGACGTGCCCGTGCTGGTGATGCGCGGCGAGACCGATGTTTTGAAAATCGCCCGCGCCGCCCTCGACTTTGCCGCGAAGAACAACCGCAACGTGCTGATTTTCGACACCGCCGGCCGCCTCCAAATCGACGAGCCGCTCGTGCAGGAACTCGTGCGCCTGCGCGACCTCGTGAAGCCGCAGGAAATCTTGCTCGTGCTCGATGCCGCCACCGGCCAGGAAGCCGTCAATGTGGCCACGCACTTTGACCAGGCGCTGAACATCACCGGTTCCATTTTGACCAAGCTGGATGGCGACGCGCGCGGCGGCGCGGCCTTGAGCTTGAAGAGCGTCACCGGCAAGCCCATCAAGTTTGCGGGCGTGGGCGAAAAGCTCGATGAATTCGAACCGTTCCATCCCGAGCGCATGGCGTCCCGGATTCTCGGCATGGGCGACGTCGTGAGCCTCGTGGAAAAGGCCGCGGAAGCCGTCAGCGAAGACGATGCCCGGCGCATGGAAGAAAAGATGCGCAAAGGCGAGTTCACGCTGGAAGATTTCCTGGAACAATTACGCGCCATGAAGAAGCTCGGTTCGCTGGAAAGCATCGTCAAGATGCTGCCCGGCGGTGGAGATGCACTGAAGCAAATGGACATCAACAAGCAGGAAAAAGAGTTCAAGCGCATGGAAGGCATGGTTTGCGCCATGACCAAAAAAGAGCGGCTGAACCCCTCGCTGCTCAATGCCAGCCGGCGTCGCCGTATTGCGGCGGGCAGCGGTGTGACCGTGACCGAGCTGAACACGATGCTCAATAAATTTTTCCAGATGCAGACCATGATGAAGAAGATGGGCAAGATGCAGAAAATGATGATGGGTAAAATGGGCGGCGGTATGGGTGGCATGGGCGGGATGTTCCGGCGCTGACGGCCCTGGGCGCGCTCCAGCTTGTAGGCCGGGTCCCCTGACCCGGCGCTTTTCGTGCTCACACGGACGCCGCGTGAGGGCACGCGGCCTACAAATTCGGCTTCGGTGAAACCGAGACAGCCTTCGCCAATGACTTTGAGGAGGGCGACACGGTAACACGGGTGATTGACCTAAACGTTGTGACTTGCGCGCTCCAGCTTGTAGGCCGGGTCCCCTGACCCGGCGCTTTTCGTGCTCACACGGACGCCGCGTGAGGGCACGCGGCCTACAGGTTCGGCTTCGGTAAGAACGCGCGTTTCTTCGATCAACTTACCTGTCTCCAGCAACGGCGGCGTGCCGCGAACCAATCTTGGGGCACCGTCATGAACATAGTGAACGTATCTCGCCTCCGAATGGCCCTTAGCCCGAACCAGTCATCCCGCAAATCCTGTTCCAAGCCAAATTTTGCTAAGCGTTTGGCAAATGATGGTGAGTCAAAAATGCTACAAGCGCCTTTATTTGAGGTTATGCAACGTGCTCGAAAAGCATCTGCCGGTGCCGGAAGCGCGGCCGCCCATGCGTGGCCCCGCGATTTCCTGGGTAACCGGTTTATTTACGCCGTGATTTCACAGCGGGCGCACGGGCTGTCCATTGGCGTCAATTTAAACCCGGAGAAATACTGCAATTTCAAGTGCGCCTATTGCGAGATTGAGCGGGGTGACCCGCGCCGGGAATCGCCCGTGGATGTCAACGTGATGGCGGATGAACTGACCACGATGTTGACGCTGGTGCGTGCCAACAAGTTTCGCGAGGTGCCGCGTTTCAGCAAAATCCCCCCGGATTTGCTGCAACTCAAGGAAGTGGCCATCAGCGGCGACGGCGAACCAACGCTTTGCCCCAATTTTGACGCAGCGGTGGAGGCGGTTTTACGCGTGCGCTCACAAGGCGGCCGTTTTTTTAAAATCGTGCTGATTACGAACACGGCGGGATTGCTCCTGCCGCACGTCCGGCGCGGCTGGGAGCAGCTTGCCTCCGAGGATGAAATCTGGATCAAGCTCGATGCCGGCACGCAAAAATATATGGAACGGGTAAATGCCCCCGCCAACATGACGTTGTCCGATGTCATGGCCAACACGTTGCAAATTGGCCGGACGCGGCCAATTCTCATTCAAAGCCTGTTCCCCTTGCTGGATGGCGAGGAACCGGGCCTCGATGAAATTGATGCTTACATTCACCGGTTGCAGGAACTGGTGGCGGGCGGCGCGCAGATTTCGCTGGTGCAAATTTATTCGGCGCACCGGCCGGCGCAAAATCCTCATTGCGGCCATTTGCCCTTGAATACATTGTCTGCCATTGCCAAACGCGTGCGGGAGCAAACCCGTTTACGGGCGGAGGTTTTTTAGTCCGCGTTCCAGCGGCGCTTACTGCGGCAACACGTGGCCGGGAATGGTGCAGGTGGGCGACACGCCGGCGGCATTCAGGGAATAGGTGCCGGCCTCGGGACAAACCGGCAACGTATTATCCTTCAGATACGGCGCTATATCCTGCACGGTGGGAACATCGTTGGCAGACTTGTTTTTTTCCAGCGCCCACTGATTTTTGGCGGCATCAATCTGGCGGAGATTATTAATGCAGGCATTGGCGTTGGCCACGGCAAGGGCCTGTTGCTGCGCGTTCTGGAGTTGTTGCAGGTTTTGCTGCTGCAACTGGAGCGCGGTACGGGCGGTGTCAAGATGTTCGCGGGTCTGGTTCTGTTCAGCCACGAGGGTGTTCACCTTCAATTGCATGGCTTCCATGTTTTTCTGCAACGCGCTGTTCTTGGTGGTGAGCGCCTCGTTTTGCTTGCGCAGGCTGGCCAGTTCCGAAACCTGGGCGGCGGCGTTGGAGGTGGAGAGCGTGTCCAGTTGCGCCTGGGCATCGTGCAACTGCTGCTGGGCGTCATGAAGCTTCGTCAGGGCGTCATCGCGCTCGTGGTTGGCACGAAACAAAAAGATTTCCGTGACGATCATCAGCGCCAGGCAAACCCAGGCGAACCAGCGTTTGACATTCATGATGCTGGATTTGTCGCGCTTTTGACGCGCAACGTCAAATCAGAAATGCGGTGAATTGCAAAAAATGGCGCCCCCGCTGCGAATCGAACGCAGATCCGCGGATTAGAAATCCCGCCCCCATATCAAACATTGGGGTTTTAAGGTGTTCTAAGCGCATTTTCAGGGCTAAAAACAATAGAAAATTATAAATAATTGGTAGATTTGGTAGAACAACCGCTTATTGTCGTGCCTTTTTTGGCGTAACCTCCGACGGCGCAAAAGTCATAAGAAACTATGGACAGACTACTTTATCAACCTAAAGTAGAAATGCTATGAATCCAAACCTATCCGAAATAAAGAGGCTGGCAGAACAAATCCAGCCTTTGATAAACCAGAGTCTTAAAATCGTTGAAAACAAACACGAAACAAAGCGCCGCGTTGCCGACATTATAGGGCAAAATGATATGTCTAAATGCGACATCCAGCCGATTTTCAAAAGCATAATCAATCATTGGCCGCGCCACATTGATTATATCAGAAACTTGGAAGATTTATTGCCGCCATTGCGACACATAGACAACATTCTATTTCCTGCTGACAAACACGGTCAATTAGTCCAAGGGATAAGCAATGGGGAAGTTGAAATTGAAACAAGATTTAGCATTCCAGAATTTAGAATCGCGCTGATAAAAGAATTAAAGCTTTGAAAAGTTATGCCACTCTTGGCAACTGTTGATAGACGAGGATACTCTTTCAGAATAGTAGCCATATACTTGGTAGAAATGCGGTGGAATAAAACAGGGTTCCGTCAAGCCGAAACCTGACGAAACCCTTTATTTTAAAGCTGGCGCCCCCGCTGCGAATCGAACGCAGATCCGCGGATTAGAAATCCGCTGCTCTATCCACTTGAGCTACGGGAGCAACACCCCATGTAAAGTAGCGTTTGCCCGGCTGCGTTACAAGATTATCGACAATGCGGCCGGGCCCGGCAACGGTTCACTCCCCCCGGCTGTTTTGTTCGATTAGCTGCAACACGGCAGGGATATCCACGGAGTAATCCAGCCGCCCGGCATCCGCATGGGGAATGGCCTGCCCATCCAGGCTGGCGTAACGGTGCCCGGCGGCCTGGGCTATGTTTTTATAACAATGATTCTTGTGCTGGGGATGAAACAATTCCAGCAAAAACGCCCCCGGCGGCGAGAAAACAAGATTGGTCAGCCCCGCGCCATGCGGCGCCACCACGCAACGGGCCGCACTCAAAAAATGGGCTTGCTCGGCCACGGATAACGTTTCCGGCTGGATCGAAACAAATCCCTGCGCCGCCAAAGCGGTTTGCAATTCAGCCTCGTTCACAAGCTGCCGCCGGCCCGCGCCCCGGCGGGAAAGAAATATTTTTTCCGGGCCATCCGGTTTGACCGGCAGGAGCGAACGCAGCCAGGCACAGGCCCACGGCGAAACTTCCTCCGGCGGGAAAGGCATGGCCGGCACCACGAGCTGGTCGAATTGGTGGATGAAATTTTTGGAACAGCGCAGGCGCTTGGCAGCCGGCACACCCAGCCAGTCCAGGGTTTCTTCCTGAAAGGCGCGCGGCTGGCTGTGTAACAAGACAAAATCGTAATCCCGCCAACCTGCGGCTTGGAGCAGCTTCCAACGCGGCAGACTGTCGATCAACCAGTGATAATAATTATCGCTGTTGGACGCACCCAGCAACAGCGCAGTGCCCGCATGATGGCGCGGCAACCGGAAACGGCGGCGCTTCAGCAGATAATGTCCGGCCGGTTTCTCACAGCTAAAGAGGGCTTGCAAGCCGCCAATCACAATGTCGTTTTCGGTGGCTGCCAGCCGTAAATCGCCAATGATTTTGCCGCCGGTTAGTTCCATCACAAGCAAGGGATGCTTGCCGGCAGCTTGCCCGGCAATGGAAACGCTGACGTCATTTATGCGGGCAGACTGGCCGGAGATTGGCAGGTCGGCCAGCGAAGAAACCGCATCCTTCGGCCGCCAAAAAAATGGAAGAACATTTAACATCTTGCGGCGGACATTCGGCGACACGCCATCCTTTTTGCACCGTCGTGGTCCGCTTTTGGACAGCATCGGTTTTGACAAGGGTATTTGTCAAACCAATTGCCTGCCGGTAACCGCCACCAATTCAACCGCATGCGAGCCAGCCATTTCAGCATTTCCTCCGGGGCGCGATTATGGTTAATTGCTGGCATGAGTCATTTGCAACGCGCCATCGAAGAATCAATCGTCACCCTCCGCAGCCTGTCTGCGCTGGAAGAGCCGTTGCAGCGCGCCGCGCAACTGTTGACGCATTGCCTCACCTCCGGTAAAAAGCTGCTCGTTTGCGGCAATGGCGGCAGCGCGTCCGACGCCACGCACCTGGCCACCGAGTTTCTCTGCCGCTTCAAGGATGACCGCCGCCCCTACCCGGCCATTTCGCTGACCGCCAATGGTGAATACATGACCGCCGTCTGCAATGATTATCATGCCGACGAAATCTTCGCGCGCCAAATCTGGGGGCTCGGCGAAAAGGGCGACGTCCTCGTGGTCATCACCACCAGCGGTAAATCCAAAAATGTCGTGCGCGCACTGGAGGAAGCCAAGCGCAAGGGCGTGGACAGCATCGCCATCCTCGGCCGTGATGGCGGCTTCACCAAAGGCATCGCCACCGTGGATTTAATCGTGCCCGGCAGCGTGACGGCCCGCATTCAGGAAGGCCAAAAGGTTTTGTACCACGCGCTCTGCGAAATGGTGGAAGAAAAACTGCCCAAGCAGTAATTCAGATATTCCCCGCAAAAATATCCCTGCCGGGTATTCAAAATACCAGGGCACGGCGGCGAGGGATTTTGGGCCGGGAGCGAGACGGAGCGGCCGGAGTATCCCCGCAGCGGGCTATGACGGCCGCGACAACAACGCTCGCGGCCAAAAGCCCCGCCGTCCGGTGATTTTTTATTTCTGCCCGAAATATTCCGGCTCACTGCCGGTCTTCCATTTGATGTTGCAACCGATGCTCGGTTTCTGGTCGGCCAGCACTTCCTTGCCAGATAGCACGGCGTCCAGGGCCGCGCGCAGGTCTTTGCCCGTTACCGGCAATGCGTTGCCGGGGCGGCTGTCATCAAATTGGCCGCGGTAAACCAAGCGGTGTTCGGTATCAAACAGGAAAAAATCCGGGGTGCACGCCGCGCGATACGCCTTGGCTACCGCCTGCGATTCATCATAGAGATATGGAAAGGTATAACCTAGGCGCTTGGCCTCCTCTTTCATTTTCCCCGGACCGTCATCGGGATAATTTGCCGCGTCATTTGAACTGATGGCCACGATACCCACGCTGCGAGACTGGTAGTCGTGCCCCAGTTGAACGAGTTGGGCGTTGAGATGTTTCACAAACGGGCAGTGGTTGCAAATAAACATCACCAGCACCGGCTTGCCACGAAAGTCGGAAAGGGAAACGGTTTTGCCATTGGTGTCCGGCAGCTTAAAGGCCGGGGCGGGCGTCCCGAGCGCCAGCATCGTTGAAGGTGTCATCGCCATAATAGCTGGAATATAATTCCAAACCCAAAACTTCAAAGTTTAAATTTTAAAACAACAGATGCCGCCCAACCGGGACAGAAAAAAGCTCGTAAACGCCAATCCGTAAATCATAAATTAGCGCGATGTCCAAAAACATTGTCTATTTCGACCTGGAAACGCAGAAGTCCGCCGATGAGGTGGGCGGCTGGGGCAATATTTCCAAAATGGGCATGAGCATAGGCGTGACTTACAGCACGGCGCGCGGCGATTACAAAATTTACGGTGAACGCCAGGTCAACGACTTGATCACCGAGCTGCAACGCGCCGACCTCGTGGTGGGCTTCAACAATTTGCGCTTTGATTACGAGGTCTTGCACGGCTACACCGCCTTTGACCTGACGCAGGTGCCCACGCTGGACATGCTCGTTGTGCTGAGCGAGAAGCTGGGCCACCGGCTCTCGCTGGATTCCATTGCCACGGCCACGTTCGAGGTGGAGAAGACGGCCGAAGGTTTGCAGGCCATCCGCTGGTTCAAGGAAGGCAAGCTCGTCGAGATCGCGGAGTATTGCTGTTACGACGTTAAAATCACCAAGCTTGTCCATGAATACGGCCGGCAGCAGCGGCAACTGCACTACTTCAACCGGTTCAATAAAAAGCTGACCGTGCCGGTGGACTGGTAAGTTTGCCGTGTGGTTTATTTTTTGCGCATCAACTGCTCCACGGCCTCATGTAATTGCACCGCGAGCACCTTGCGGTCATCCGTGGTCTGCTGAAATTTCCCGAAACGCAGCGTGGCGTGGACACCTTTTTTCCCGAGCAAATTTATGAGATGCGGGAAAAACGTGTGGTCGCCCCAATAGCAAACTTCCTGGGCCGCGTTGCCATCGGTCAATTCATAATGCAGCCAGCTCACGGAAATGGGATGCTTGCCTTGCGCGGCGGGTTCCAGCAGGGACGTGCGAAACGGCAGGATCGTCTCGCCGTTGGTGCTCGTGCCTTCGGCAAAAATCACCACCAGTGCGCCGGCGGCCAGTGCCGTTTCAATTTCACGGTTCACCTCGCCCACGTGCGTACGGCGGGCGCGCTCCACAAACACCGTCCCCCCAATGGCAGCAAACCAGCCGAACAACGGCCAGCTCCGCACCTCGGACTTGGAGACAAACACCGCCGGGGTCACGGAGGAAATCGCCAGGATGTCGAGATAGCTCAGGTGATTGGAGATAAGAATTCCCGCCTTGGGAATGTCACCCGATACGTTGGCAGAATAACCGAAAATTTTCAGGTGCCGGCGTGAGGACCGGCTCAGCCAGGCGGCGCGTTCAAGGCGTTGTTTGTCCTGGGGCGCACGCGCAGCCGTGAGGAAGTAGTTGAGAGTAATCATCAACACTTCCCACAGAAACCAAATGATTCTACCCGCGGCGCGTAACGTCATGGGCAGATTTCAAACAGTATATGCACCAAGGTCAACCGGTAAAATTGGCTGGAATGTCAAACTACCCGCCGAAGGTCAGCCCAGGAAACGTTCACGGGCCGAGGCCGTAAGCGATTCGAGATCGAGCAACGTGAGGAAATCAATGGTCTTGAACTGGCGGTCCAGTGCCGGCGGCCCGCAAATCTTTGCGCCAATGGTCAGGTACGCGCGCAACAGCTTGGGAATGGATACCGGCTCTTCCGTGACCGCATCCAACGGACATTCATGGCTCGTCAGCGGTTCCGTGCGCCATTGCGGTTCCGCTAGGTGATTACGGCACAACTCGGTATAAGCAGAAGCACCGGCCGCCGGGTCTTGCGAGGTCAGGGAACTGCAACCAATTAAATAACGTCCGCCGCGTTTCCGGGCGTAATCAGCAATGCCTTTCCACAAGAGGCCAAGCACGTAGAGATTGCGATGCTGGCGATGCACACAGGCGCGGCCCAGTTCCACAATCTCGCTGCGCAAGGGTTCGTAAGCCGAAAACAGAAATTCTTGTTCGCAATAATAGCCAAGGTTTTTGGCGGCGCTGAGACCGGTTTGCAGCCGGTACGTGCCCACGATTTGCTGCGAGGCCGTATGCTCCACAATCAAGTGATCACAAACCGCATCAAAGGGGTCTGAATCCAGCCCCGTAACATAGGAGTGCGCCAAACCCTCGTTTAATTCGAGATTAAACACTTGAAAACGAAGCGATTGTGCGGCCTGTATATCTGCAGGCGATTGCGCAAGCCGAATTGCATATTGCGACGGCGAGCTAACGAGTAACCGAACTGATTCTTTGGTCAATTTCACGGCAAAAATACTGCTCTACTTATATGCCAATTATGTGTCGTTTTTGTTAAATTTTCAAGAAGGAAAAGAGCCTCATCATCAACGCTTTCGCGCTGTCAGGAAACGTTCCACATATTTACCCAGCAGGTCCGCCTCCAGATTCACGGCGTCGCCCACCTTGCGTTCCTGCAGCACGGTAACCTCGTAGGTGTGGGGAATAATCCAAATCCGAAAACTTTTCTTTTGCACCGCCGCCACCGTCAGGCTGATGCCGTCCACGGCGATGGAACCTTTATGCACCACATACCGCATCACCTCCGGCGGCGCCGCGATATCCAGCACATGGTCCTTGCCGGCGCGTTCCCAGCGAATGATTTTGCCCAGGCCATCCACATGGCCGGTCACAAAGTGGCCGCCCAACTCGCCATTGGCGCGCAGGGAACGTTCCAGGTTCACGAGCGAACCCGGTTTGGCGAATTGGAAATTGGTGCGGTTCCAGCTCTCTTGAAGCAGGTCGAACTGAATGAGCCTGGCCTTGCCGCGTGAAGTTATTTTTACCGCCGTCAGGCAACAGCCGTTCACCGCCACACTATCGCCAAGCTTCACACCACGCCCGCTAACTGCGGCCCGCACGGTCAGCTCAATCGATTTTTTGGCGGGCGTGATTTTTTCAATGACGCCAGCTTCTTCAACAATGCCGGTAAACATCTAAAGGTTATGATGCCTCTGGTTGGCTGGCATTGGCAAGTCTTTCGCGCGGACAGTTTGGAAAGCAATTGGCAGCCTGCTTGCAAAGCGCTGCCCTATTCAACCCGTGCCGTAAGCAGCAAATCGTCGCCAACTTTTTGCCATTCGACTTCGCTCAGCGTGACCACTTCGCGCAAACTTTTGGCTCCTTCACCAGCCACGCCTTTACGCGCATCGCGCCCGCCCAGAATTTTCGGCGCGTAAAAAAACGCCACGCGCCGGGCCAGGCCGCCCAGGAGGAATGACGCGTTAACTTCACCACCGCCTTCAACCAGCAGACTGGTTACGTTTTCGGCACCCAGCTTTTTTAGCAGCCAGGCCAGTTGAATGGCCGGACGCTGACCGGCCGCAGATTTGGCCAGCGGAGCCACCATGATATTCACCTTTTTAGCGAGTGCGGCAACACGGCTTTTGGGCGCGTGTTTGCCCACCATAATGGTCGTTAACGCAGCGTGTTCGTCATTCACCACCTTGGCAGTCAAGGGCGTGCGCGCCAGTGAATCCAGCACGATCCGGCGAATGAGTTTGGGCGTTTTCGTTCTGACCGTCAGCGACGGATCGTCGGTCAGAATCGTATTTACGCCCACGAGAATCGCATCGCTACCATACCGCAGCTTCATACCTACAGCGCGGGCTGGCTCGCCCGTAATCCATTTGGACTCGCCACGGGCCGTGGCAATTTTCCCGTCCAGCGTCATCGCCGCTTTTACGGTCACCAAGGGGGTATGCTGAACTATCCAATGGTTAAAAACTTCGTTCAACCGCGTGGCTTCCGCCGCCAGGATTTCTGAAGTCACCTTGATGCCGGCGCGCCGTAAAATTTTGAATCCCTTGCCCGCGTGTTTGGGGTTCGGATCAGTCGCGGCAACCACAACGTGTTTGATACCGGCATTAATAATCGCCTCCGTGCAAGGCGGTGTGCGGCCATGCGTGCAACACGGTTCCAAGGTCACGTAAAGGGTTGCCCCGCGCGGCGAGCTGCCATGTTTCTGCGCGTCGCGCAGCGCTTCAATTTCCGCATGTGGCCCGCCCGCCTTACGATGCCAGCCGCGCCCGATAATTTTTCCGCCTTTGACCAGCATAGCGCCCACCATCGGATTGGGCGAAGTGGCGCCATAACCACGCTGCGCCAACCGGAGGGCTTGGCGCATGATTAATTCGCGTGTTTTTTTTGTCGGCGAGGCCAAGCTCATGGTGCGAGAAAACTATTCCTCAAACAACGCCTGCGCAAATTGCTTGGCGTCGAAGGGTTGCAAATCATCCGGCTGTTCGCCCAGGCCGATGAATTTAATGGGCAGGCCAAGTTCCTTCTGGATGGCCACCACCATGCCGCCTTTGCTCGTGCCGTCCAATTTGGTCACTACGAGTCCGGTGAGCGGTACGGCCTTGTTAAATTCCCGTGCCTGATTCATCGCGTTCATGCCCGTGGTGGCATCGAGCACGAGCAGCACTTCATGCGGCGCGCCCGCGAGTTGTTTGCCGATGACGCGATGCAGCTTTTGCAATTCCTGCATCAGGTTGTGCTTCGTGTGCAACCGGCCCGCCGTGTCAATGAACAGGTAATCCGCCTGGCGTGCCAGCGCGGCGGTAACGGCATCGTGCGCCACGGCGGCGGCGTCCGCGCCGTAAGCGCCGGCGATGACTTCCACCTTCAAGCGTGTGCCCCACAATTTAATCTGCTCAATGGCCGCCGCGCGAAAAGTGTCGCACGCGGCCAGCAGCACGGTCTTTTTCTGGCCCTGAAAATGATGCGCGAGCTTGGCGCTGGTGGTCGTTTTGCCGGTGCCGTTGACGCCCACAATGGAAACCACCGTGGGACCCTGTGGCATCTTTTTTAGTTCAGCGTTGTTCGCGGAAAGGCTCTTCTCAATTTCCGCGCGCGCAATGGCAAGGTAATCCAGCCCCGAACCGCCCTGGGTTTCATAGGCTTTCTTGACGGCAGTGGTGATTTGCCCGGTCATCGCCACGCCAAAGTCGGCGGCGATGAGCGCGTGCTCGATTTCCTCCAGCGACTCAGCGGTGAGTTTGGGCGAGCGCGTGATGATGCGCTTAATTTCGTGAGTGAGCTTGGCGTGCGTCTTTTGCAGGCCAGCCTTGAATTTGGCGAATAATCCCATGAGCTATTTCTGATGTCCGGCCGCCTGGCGGTTCTTATGCGCGGCGTTAAGTCTTTCCACGTGTTCGTAAGGCAGCCTGACCGTGCCGATGAGGGGCTTGTTCTTGCTGTAACCGTGGCAATCGCTGCCGCCGGTCACCAGCAAACCATGTTCTTCCGCGATTTCCAGATAGCGTTCGGACATCACGGTGGAATGTTTGGTGTGAAAACATTCAATGCCGTCCAGACCGGCGTCCACGAGGTCGGGAATGATTTCATCCGTGCGGTTCAAACCGGGATGGGCCATGACGGCGAGCCCGCCGGCTTGATGAATCAGCTCGATGCTTTCGAGCGCGGACATCTTGGTCTTGGGCACCCAGGCGGGCCGGCCCTTTTTCAAAAAGCGTTCAAACGCCTCGTCGAGCGACCCGATCAATTTTTCCTTCACCAGCGCGCGCGCAACGTGCGGGCGGCCCGGCGACTTGCAATTGGCCAGCGCAAACACGCTTTCCACCTTGAGCGCCACGCCCTGCTTGTTCAGCGCCGCCACCATTTCATGGATGCGCTGCTGGCGCACGGCCTGAAATTGCGCGATGCGTTCCAGCAATATTTTATTTTCCAGGTCGAGAAAGTACCCGAGCACGTGTACTTCCGTATCGGCGTGCTCGGCGGTGAGTTCCGAACCGGGAATAAATTCCATCTTTACCGCGGCGCACGCCGTGGCCGTGCGGGCGCAACCCTCGACCGTGTCATGGTCCGTCAGGGCAATGCAGGAAAGGCCGCCCTTCTGCGCATGCAATACCAGTTCCTCCGGCGTGAACGTGCCGTCGGAAAATTGCGTGTGGAGATGGAGGTCGGCAAATTTCATTTTACATCGCGGGCCGGGCGGAGAATTTCGCCGCGCACCTTGTCGAGAATGCCGTTCACAAACTTGCCGCTGTCCTGGGTGGAGAATTTTTTGGCAATGTCCACCGCCTCGTTGATGCTCACCACCGGCGGAATGTCCGTGCGATGCAGCATCTCGAAAATGGCCAGGCGCATGATGTTGCGGTCCACGGCGGCGATACGGTGAAAATCCCAGTTCTTGGTGTGCTTCTTGATGTGCTCATCAATGGCCTCGCGATGTTGCAACACGCCGCGAATCAACGGTTCAGCAAAGAGACGGGTCTCGGCCTCTTCGACGGTGGGCGGGGGCAACTCGGTGTTTTCGCCCCATTTAGCCGAGCCTTTTTCGTCCTCAATGGCGGCAGCGCGCTGGGAGCTCCAGAACTGGGCTAGCTCCAGTTCGAGATTTTCTGGCGGATTTAGGTCGTGCTGAAATAGGAACTGCACAGCACGTTCACGCGCTTCACGTCGTTTGCCCATAATTCAGCCCTATCTTGCCGGATAAACGCCTGCCGGGAAATGAAAAACTACCGGCGAAAATCATTCGCGCCGCTATTGGTCGTTCATAAAACACCCGTTTGGGTCCCTGCGGCGGAAAATAATTGACCGGGCAAGCCCTTCATTTTCTGTAATTTCCGCTGGTTTTCCACAGCTTTTCCGCCCAAGCCAGATAATTTAAAAATAATAGTTGACTATCTAGTACACTATGATAATTTCGTAGTGTGATTCGGCAATGACGCCGGGTCTCACCAAAGAAAAAAGATTTTATGGGCCGTGTGAGTGATGCCAGAGTAAAATTGATGGATGCCGTGACAGAGTTGATCTGGAGCGGGTCCTATGGCAGCACGACCATCGACCATATTTGCGAAAAGGCGGGCGTTAAGAAGGGCAGCTTTTACTATTTTTTTGAGTCCAAGTCCCACCTGGCCGAGGCGGCCTTGGATACCACGTGGCAGGCCACGCGCGCTGAGTTGGATGGCATCTTTTCCGCCACCGTTGCGCCGTTGGAACGTTTGCAGCGGTATTGCGATTTCGGCTATAAATTTCAGGCGGAAAAGCAGGCGCAATTCGGTTATGTGCTGGGTTGCCCGCTGTTTTCGGTGGGTTGCGAAGTCTGCACGCAGGAAGACCTGTTGCAGAAAAAAATCCAGTCGATTCTGGATTATAAACGCAAGTACATTGAATCGGCCATCCGCGATGCCATGTCCAATGGCGAGGTCAAGGTGCCGGACCCCGGCGTGGCTGCCCGCATGGTGATGGCCTATATCGAAGGATTGCTGACCCAGGCGCGCATTCAAAATGACCTGAAGGTGTTGCATGAAATGGCACCCGGCATTTTCACCATGCTCGGGGCAAAAGCGCGCGAGACGGTGACAGCATAAATTCGAAACTTTTTTTTGAACAAATACTTTACTAACCAGACAACTATTAACTCAACCATGAATGCTCAACAGGAAAATAACGTAAACTATAACGGAACGCTCCCCGCCGCCCGTGTGGCGGTTGAGGGCACCATTTCAAATCAACTCAACACCGTGAAGCACCAAATCTTCCGGGAGTTCCAAGGTGAGCTCGGTCCAAACGACCAACTGCTCCGTTTGGCGCTCATCGAAGCCGACGCCTTGGCCCGGCAGACGGAATATCCGGAGCTCATTTTTCCGTTGCTCGCCGCTGAAAAAGCGGAAAAAGCAGCCCGCTGGCAGTTTCGCCAGCAGTTCCTGCTGCGGAGCAACTACGCCTTGGCAGCTTGATTGATACGGTTTTGGGACGGTAAGCGGTAAGCGAGGAGATAAAATTAATTACGACAAAGAAATTTGTCACTTTCCACCGCTTGCTGTCCTAAAACGTCATCCTGCTTCGTCGTACCAATAGCGAACATAAAAAACCGAACCGAACCAAAACCAGCAAACCTTTACCCAGCCATGAAACGTAAATTTTACCGACCGATTTTGACCGCCATTATTACTGGTGCCGCCGCCGGGCTGCTGTCCGGCTGCAACCACGCCGCTGCCAGCGCCCAAACCGCGCCGCCGCCCGCCTCAGTCACCGTGGCACCCGTGGAACAAAAGGAAATTGTGGAGTGGAGCGAATTCACCGGCCGCACTGAGCCGGTTGATTCCGTGGAAATCCGCCCGCGCACCTCCGGCTATATCCAAGAGGTGCATTTTCAATCCGGCCAGCTCGTGAAGAAAGGCGACGTCCTGTTCGTCATTGACCCGCGCTGGAACCAGGCCACCGTGGAACAACGCCAGGCAGAATACGCGCAAGCCAAGAGCGAAGCCGACCGCACGGATTTGTTGCTGAAGAACAACGCCATTTCCGTGGAAGACGCCGGCGCGCGCAAGGCCCGCTACGAAAGCGCCAAGGCCGCCCTCGATTCCGCCAAGCTCGACCTCGAATACACCGAAGTGCGCTCGCCGATTGACGGCCGCGTCAGCCGTGCATTGTTGACCGAGGGCAATTATGTCAGCGGCGTTGCTGGTTCAGCCTCGTTGCTGACCACCGTTGTCTCGGTGAATCCGGTTTATGTTTACGCCAGCGTGGATGAAGCCGCGTTGCTGAAATTCAACCGGCTCGTGGAAGAGAAAAAACTGGGCACCACCGACGGCGGCAAAATTCCAGTGGACCTGCAACTTGCGGATGAATCCGATTTTCCGCATCAAGGCTCCATCGAATCCTTTGATAACCGTCTCGATCCGGATACCGGCAGCATTCTGTTGCGCGCCGTGTTCAACAACGACGATGGCCGCATCGTGCCCGGTTTATTCGCCCGCATTCGCATTCCGTTGAGCGAAAAACACACGGCGCTCCTCGTGGATGAACGCGCCATCGGCACCGACCAGGCCAATAAATTTGTGCTGACGGTGACTCCCACCAACACCGTGGCTTACCAGCCCGTGACGCTCGGACCAATCGTGGAAGGCAAGCGCGTTATTCGCACAGGTCTGACGGCGGGTGAATCCATTGTCGTCAACGGCCTGCAACGGGTGCGGCCCGGCATGCCCGTGGCCCCGGAAACCGAGCCGGCCGCCAAAGAATCCAAGGTGGCCATGCGTTAAGCGCATGTGCTAGGAAACTTAAAAACCAAATTGCAGCAGCAGGGTTAAAAGCCATTTAAAGCAGGCATTTAAAGGGTAAAACGGTATTAAACACGCAGTGTAGGGAAAGACGTTTCAAGCAAGGAGCGGGCAATCGAACTGTCTCGAGGTGACTTGTGTTCATCTCTCAAAACAGGCTGGTCACCTGCTCCCCATGAAACAGAATATTACTGGAAACTGATCACTTAACACGTATGAACTTTTCACATTATTTCATCAAGCGGCCGATTTTTGCCGCGGTGCTGTCCATCACCGTCTTCATCATGGGCCTGCTGGCGCTGTTCAAACTGCCCATCAGCGAATATCCCGAAGTCGTGCCACCCACCATTGTGGTGCGCGCAACGTATCCCGGCGCCACGCCCAAGACCATCGCCGAGACCGTGGCCTCGCCGCTCGAACAATCCGTCAACGGCGTCGAAGGCGCGCTCTATATGTTCTCGCAGGCGACCGGCGACGGCGTGATGACGCTGACCGTCACGTTTGCGCTGGGCACGGACATCGACAAGGCCCAGGTGCAGGTGCAAAACCGCGTGTCGCAGGCGCTGCCCAAGCTGCCCGAAGAAGTCCGCAATCTCGGGGTGACCACCACCAAACAATCGCCCGACCTGACGATGGTAGTGCATTTGTTTTCGCCAGACGGCCGTTATGACAATGTTTACATCCGCAACTACGCCGCGTTGCAGGTGAAGGACGTGCTCGCGCGTATTCCGGGTGCGGGCGACGTGGAACTCTTCGGCTCGGGCGATTATGCCATGCGTATCTGGCTGAATCCCGATGCCATTGCGGCGCGCAATCTCACCGCGAGCGATGTCGTCAATGCCATCCGCGAACAAAACGTGCAGGTGGCCGGCGGCGTGATTGGCCAGCAACCGGTGGGCAAGCCGGTGGATTTTGAATTACAGGTCAACGTCAAAGGGCGTCTCGTTTCCGAGGAAGAATTCGGCAACATCATCGTCAAGACCGGTCCGAACGGCGAAAAAACGTTGCTCAAAGACCTCGCGCGCATCGAACTCGGCGCGAGCAGTTACTCGTTGCACTCCTTGTTGAATAACAAGACTGCCGTGGCCATCCCGATTTTTCAAATGCCCGGTGCCAATGCCTTGCAGCTCTCCAAGGATGTCCGCAACAAGATGGAAGAGCTTAAGAAAAACTTCCCCGAAGGCATTGATTACAGCGTGGTTTATGATCCAACGGTGTTCGTGCGCCACTCCATCGAGGCCGTGATTCACACCTTGCTGGAAGCCATTCTTCTGGTGGTGCTGGTGGTGATTATCTTCCTGCAAACGTGGCGCGCCGCCATCATCCCGCTGGCCGCCGTGCCCGTCTCGCTGATCGGCACCTTCTCGGTCATGCTCGCGTTTGGGTTCAGCATCAACGCGCTGTCGCTGTTCGGCCTGGTGCTGGCCATCGGCATCGTGGTGGACGACGCCATCGTGGTGGTGGAAAACGTTGAACGCAATATCGCACGCGGTTTGTCCTCGTTCGACGCCGCCAAACAGGCCATGAACGAAGTCACGGGGCCGATTGTGGCCACGGCGCTGGTCTTGTGCGCGGTGTTCGTGCCCACGGCCTTCATCAGCGGTTTGACCGGCCAGTTCTACAAGCAATTCGCGCTGACCATCGCCATCTCGACGGTCATTTCCGCCTTCAATTCGCTGACACTTTCACCCGCGCTGTGCGCGGTGTTGCTGAAAGATCATCATGCGCCGAAAGACTGGCTGTCCCGCGTGATGGAAAGCACGCTGAGCTGGTTTTTCAATCCGTTTAACCGCGTGTTTGCGTGGGCCGGTGAAAAATATTCGCATGGTGTGGCCCAGGTGCTCCGCAAAGCTGTCATTGCGCTGATTGTTTACGGTGGCTTGGTGGTGCTCACGGGCTGGAGCTTCAACAAGGTGCCCACGGGGTTTGTGCCCACGCAGGACAAACAATATCTCGTGGCGTTTGCACAGTTGCCGGAAGGTTCATCGCTGGACCGCACCGAGGAAGTCATCCGCCGCATGTCCGACATCGGCCTGAAACAGCCGGGCGTGGAAGCGGCCGTGGCGTTCCCCGGCTTGAGCATCAGCGGTTTCAGCGTGGCTCCCAATGCGGGCATCGTGTTCTTCACCTTGAAGCCATTTGAAGAACGCAACAGCCCGAACTTGAGCGGCCCCGCGATTGCCGGTGCCTTGAATCAAAAGCTCAGTTCCATCAAGGAAGCGTTCGTACTGGCCGTGCCGCCGCCGGCGGTGATGGGCTTGGGCACGATTGGCGGCTTTAAGTTGTATGTCGAAGACCGGGCCGACCTGGGCTATGACGCGCTGTTTCAAAACATGCAGGGTGTCATCGGCAAGGCATATCAAACGCCGGGTTTGAGTGGCACGTTCTCCATGTTCACCGTCAACGTGCCGCAATTGGATGCGGACATCGACCGCGTGAAAGCCAAGACCCAGGGCGTGCCGCTGCAAAATCTGTTTGAAACCTTGCAGATTTATCTCGGCTCGCTGTACGTGAACGACTTCAACCGCTTTGGCCGCACCTTTGAAGTGGTGGCGCAGGCGGACGCGCCGTACCGCGCCAGCGCCGAGGACATCACCCGGCTCAAGACGCGCAATGACAAGGGCGAAATGGTGCCGCTCGGCTCCATCGTGAAAGTCACCGAAACGCACGGACCCGACCGCGTGATGCGCTACAACGGTTATCCGGCGGCGGAAATCAACGGCGGCCCGGCGCCGGGTTACAGTTCCGGCCAGGCCGAAGCCGCCATGAGCAAGCTCATTGAAGACAACCTGCCACGCGGCATGGCTTACGAATGGACTGAACTGACGTATCAACGCATTCTCGCCGGCAACACCGCCGTGTACGTTGGACCATTGTGCCTCCTGCTGGTGTTCCTGGTGTTGGCCGCGTTGTACGAAAGCTTCCGCTTACCGCTGGCCATCATCCTGATTGTGCCCATGTGCTTGCTGTTCGCCATCGCGGGCGTCTGGCTCAAGGGCAGTGACAACAATATCTTCACGCAGATCGGCTTGATCGTGCTGGTGGGGTTGGCGTGCAAAAACGCCATCTTGATCGTGGAATTTGCCAAGCGCAAACAGGATGAAGGCTTCTCGCCGTTCGATGCCGCCATCGAAGCGTGCCGCCTGCGGTTGCGTCCCATCTTAATGACCTCCATTGCGTTCATCGCGGGCGTGTTCCCGCTGGTGGTGGCGCACGGTGCCGGCGCGGAAATGCGCCAGGCCATGGGCATCGCCGTATTCTCCGGCATGATCGGCGTGACGTTGTTCGGCTTGTTCCTCACGCCTGTGTTCTATGTGACGTTGATGAAACTCGGCTGGAAGAAACAGCCGGCCACAACCAAAGGTTCAATTCCGGGTGCCACCGGCATCGCCACGGGTGCCACGGTTGCCGTGTTGCTGTTCTCGCTGGTATCCACCCAAGCCGGGCCGCTGACCGTGGGACCGGATTATGTGCCGCCGACCAATTCCGTTCCGGCAGGTTACAAGGCGGAACAACTCGGCAATTGGAAAACCGGCCAGCCGCTGGATAACGTTCCCAAAGGGAACTGGTGGACCATATTCAATGACACCAACCTGAACGCGTTGGAAGCACAGGCGTTGCAGGCGAACCAGGAAATCAAGGCCGCCATTGCGCGCGTGGACCAATCACGGGCCACCGCCCGCGTGGCGCGTGCCGATTTGTTGCCGACGCTCAGCTTGGACCCGAACTTCACCCGCCAGCGTTATTCGCCCAACGCCGACCCGAGCTTTGGGGCCATCACAGCCAACACCTTTAACGCCCCGCTTGATTTGAGCTATGAAATTGACCTGTGGGGCCGCGTGCGGCGCGGTTTCCAAAGCGCACGCGCCGACGCGCAGGCTTCGTTGGCAAATTATTATAACGTGCTGCTCACGTTGCAAACGGATGTCGCACAAAATTATTTTTCACTGCGGTCATTGGACGCGGAAATCGCCACCGTGACCGGCACCGTGGATTTGCGAAATGAGCAAGTGAAGCTCGTGCACAGCCGTTACGAGGGCGGCGTAGGCAGCGAACTGGACGTGGCCCAGGCCGAAACCGAACTGGCCACCACTGAAGCCGAAGCTGCGTCCCTGGCGCATCAACGCGATGAAATGGAAAATGCCATCGCCATTCTGGTGGGCGAAAATCCGGTTACGTTCCGCCTGCCCGCGCTCACCGATACCAATACCGTTTGGAATCCCGAACCGCCGGTCGTCCCGGCAGGCTTGCCAGCGGATTTGCTCGAACGCCGCCCGGACATTGCCGCGGCGGAACGGCAACTGGCCTCGGCCAACGCGAAAATTGGCGTGGCCAAGGCGGCCTTTTTCCCGGTGTTAACCCTTACCGGTTCCGGCGGGTTTTTGAGCGGCGACGTCGATACCTTGTTTAACTGGAGCAGCCATGTCTGGTCCATTGGGCCGAGTGTGTCGCTGCCGATTTTTGCGGGCGGACGCAATCGCGCCAATTTGCAACGCGCCCGGAGCGCTCTCGATGAAAATGTAGCCCTGTATCGCCAGCAGGTGCTGGTGGCCTTTGGCGACGTGGAAAATAGTTTGTCCGGTATTCGGCACCTGGCTGTCCAGGCCGAGGCCCAGGCCCGCGCGGTAACCGCCGCGCGGCGCGCCACGGAACTGGCCACGCAACGATATCGTTCTGGCATCGTCGCCTATATTGAGGTGGTGGATGCCAGCCGCGATGCCCTAACCGCCGAACGGGCCAATGCCCAGCTCGCCGGTGAACGGCTCATCACCACCGTGCAACTCATCAAAGCCTTGGGCGGCGGCTGGGATGTGCGTGAATTAAGCGCGAGCGTGGCAACCACGGCCACAGCCTCAAAGCTGTAAGCTCACGCAACGGCAAGCGCCCCACGGTTCCGACGGTTCTGGTTTGACAGGACAGATGGCTATGCGAATTTGTGGCTGGCATGAGGAGTCCTGTTTTCCCAGACGTCAATTTGGAACCAAAAGAACTTGAGCCGGGCCTTTCGGCTTACGAATGCCCGCGCTCCGGCGGCTTCTGGATTCCCTTGGCCGCCTACGAACAATGGAAAGCGCAACGTCCGTCCTTGCCAGCGACGGTGACGGAAAATCCCGCCGTTCCCCCGGTGGATGATGCCAGGCGGCCTGCCCTCATCTGCCCCGAGTCTGGCGTGGTGATGCTGCGATACAAGGCTGGCCAGAGCTTGTCTTTCCACATTGACCGCAGCCCGGCCACCGGCGGCGTGTGGCTGGACAAAGGCGAGTGGGAAGCACTCAAACAAAAGGGCCTGCATCTGGATTTAAACCTCATTTTCACCGCCGCCTACCAGCGCGACCTACGGGCGGCCGAGTATGAGCAGTCACTTGAAAAAACATTTCAAGAGAGAATCGGCCAGGCAGACTTTCAGCGAGTCTCGGAGTTCAAGGCTTGGATGAACCGGCATCCCAAGCAGCGTGACATCTGGTGCTATCTATCGGACACCAAGGCGTAGAATTCATTTCGCCACCAGCACGCCGCTCGCGCCCCATTGATTAACATTTGGAAATCCCCGGGGCGTCCGCTATTCTCAAAGCCATGAAAGTTGGCAAGCTCCTGCATACGCGCTATCGCGTGAACGATTTGGAACGCACGGTGAAATTTTACCGTGAAATCCTCGGCTTGGCAGAGGTCAAGCGTCATAAATCGCCGCGCGGTTCGGAGCTCGTTTTTCTCAAGGCGCCCGGCAGCGAGGAATTGATTGAGATCACCTTCTTCCCCCAGGGCGGTTCCGTGCAGGTGCAGCCCGACCTCACGCATCTGGCTTTTGAAGTGGACAGCCTCGCCGAATTTGAAAAACATCTCGCCAGGCACGGCTTGAAATATTCCGACGGCCCCACGACCAGTTCCAGCGGCACGACGTTTGCCTTTGTTGATGCGCCGGAAGGCTACGAAATTGAACTGATCCAGAAGCCAAAATGATTTCTTGGGCCGCCTATTTATTTTCTCTAAAACTTTTTAATCACTTTTACCACCAACCTCGATCATAAACACATGAGCGTACTTATCGTCGGCACCACGGCACTCGATTCCATCAAGACACCCACCAAGGAAAACCCGCGTTTGCTGGGCGGCTCGGCGAGTCACGCAGCGGTGGCGGCCAGTTTCTTTTCCCGCGTGAAGCTCGTGGGCGGCGTGGGCGAGGATTTTCCCAAGAAATACATCGCGCTCTACCAGAAGCATGGCATTGACCTGGCCGGCCTCCAAATTTTGCCGGGCAAAACGTTTCACTGGTCCGGCGAGTATGAAGTGAACATGAACAACCGCCGCACGCTCATGACCGAGCTGGGCGTGATTGAAACCTTCCAGCCCAAACTGCCCGCCGCGTACCTGGACACACCGTTTGTGCTGCTCGGCAACATCGCCCCTGCCCTGCAACATTCCGTGCTCGACCAGATGCGCAAGCCCAGGTTCGTGGTGGCCGACTCCATGGATTTGTGGATCAACATCGCCCTGCCCGACCTGCTCAAATTGCTGAAGCGCGTGGACGGCTTTGTGCTCAACGACAGCGAGGCGGAATTGCTCACCAAGGAAGATAATGTTTTCGTGGCGCTGAAAAAAATCCACAAGCTCGGGCCGAAATACGTCATCATCAAGAAAGGCTCGCACGGCTCCATTCTCTCGGGCCCCAAGGGCATCTTCATTTGCCCGGCGTATCCGTTGCACATGTTGGAAGACCCCACCGGCGCGGGCGATTCATTCGTCGGCGGCATGATGGGTTACCTCGCCAGCGCCAAGGGCTCCATTGACTCGAACATTCGCCGCGCCATGGTGTACGGCAGCGTTACGGCCTCGTTCTGCTGCGAAGGTTTTGGCCTGAATACGACCACCAAGACCAAGCGCGCCAGCATCAACCAGCGCGTAAAAGAGCTGGAAAAGCTGACCAAGTTCTGAGACACCTAGGGCATGACGATTGAGCAACGGCCCGAACTCAATCGATTGATTGATCCCTCCATCATTGCGCCGTGGAAATACAGGTGGTCGCTAATTCGACCACTTTTGCCAATTGTTCTTGGGATGTTTATATTTTTTGGCGAATGGGGTCTGTTTTTCGGCTGGTTGGCCGGCGATTTCAGATTGGCGGCAACCCTGACGGGAATCGGCCTGTTCATAGCACTGAGCCCTCTTCTGCTGATTGCAATCTTCATGCGAATCCTGGCGGCAATTTTTTATCTGGTAAATTACCCGGCAAAATTTCCCGTAAAGGAGGAAATCACATTCAACGAAGACAAAATTATTCTTGGCCCGGATGGCAGGTCTGTCAAATGGGACGACGTGTACCAATTTCAATTTGCGCCCATTGCAGAAGCCTCGTCGTTGACCAAATTTAGCTTGTCGCGCCTGTCTTCCAGAAAAAAGCGCAAAACCGTCCTGTGCCAGCTGGTTATCGAGAATCCAGTTCAAGCTCGCAAACTAATGGACTATCTCTACCACCGAAAAGCAGCCGGATCTTTCAATTATGACATTTCAGTCTTGGATCATCCCGCTCCGCTTTTCAAACCACAACTTCCATTTCTTTCAGACTTGGCCGGGGCAACTGGCATGGTCATATTTATGGATGGAATGCTGATTTTGCTAGATATCTTTGACTCATTTCACTTAAACCGATTCGTCAAGTGGCAGAGATTCATCACTCATTATTTTTCCAGCCCCGCTGAATTCCACCTGTATTGTTTGGTCTTGGGTGCGTCCCTGGCAGTTGCCGGCTTTTGGCTGCAGAGGTGGTATAAAAACAAAGAATCCCGTGTTCGAACTCTCGCAGATTGATCCGAACCCTCGTTGCCCGGTCCGTTCCCCGAAAAAAGGCGTTGCAAATCAGTGCGCGAGCCGTAACCATCGCCTCAATCCACGCGTCGAACTAACCATAACATCAATAAATTTCCTGCGCCCCTTATGAAAAAAATGCCCACCCCCAAACGCGTCGACCGCCGTCAATTTTTGAAAGCCGCCGGAGCGGCCATTATTTTGCCCGCCATTTTGCCGGGCTGTGTCATGGGCCGGGGCGGCAAAACTCCGCCCTCGGGCAAAATTAATCTCGGCGTCATCGGCTGGGGCATGCAAGGCCCAAGCAACACCCACGCGTTTCTGGCCGAGGAAGATTGTCATGTCGTCGCCGCCTGTGACCTCGATAAAAATCATCTGCAACAGGCCGTCAACACCGTCAACGAGCATTACCAAACCAAGGATTGCGCCGCCTATCACGATTACCGCGAAATGCTCGCCCGGCCCGACCTCGATGCCGTGATGATTGCCATTCCCGACCATTGGCATGCCTTGGTTGCCACCGAAGCCGCCCGCCGCAAACTGGACATCTACGGCGAAAAGCCCCTGGCCCGCACCATCGCCGAGCAACAGGCCATTGTTCATGCCGTGGAAAAACACGACATCATCTGGCAGACCGGTTCCTGGCAACGCTCACAACCGCCTTTCCACAAAGCGGCTGAAATCGTTCGTAACGGCTTGATTGGCGACGTGACGCGCGTGGAAGTGGGCCTGCCTTCTGGGCATAACGACTTTGCCGGCAACGCGCCGGAACTGGCAAAAAAACTGGCCGCGCTGAACATCAGAGATCTATCACTCGTGCGCCCTGGCACTGAAGCCTGGAAGATTGCCGTCAGCGAACCGCCGGCGGAATTGGATTATGAGACCTGGATTGGACCGTCCAAGATGGAGGAGTATATCGAGCAGCGGGTGCACAAGAACTGGCGTTGGAACTACAATACCGGCGGCGGGCAGTTGCTCGACTGGATTGGCCATCACTGTGACATTGCCCACTGGGGCTTGGACTTTGACCGCAACGGCCCATCGGAAATTGAAGGGCACGGGGAATTTCCCGCTTCGGACGCGTTGTGGAACACGTGCACGAAGTATCGCATTGAATTGAAGTACCCGCGCAATATCACGATGGTCATTGCCGGCGGCTATCCGGACATCCGGAGTGGCACCAAGTGGATTGGCACCAACGGCTGGGTCTGGGTGGATCGCGGCGGGTTTGACGCGTCCAATCCAGAATGGAAGAAGGGCAAGAATTTGCCGGAGGAATTGCGCAAGGTGAAGTTGTATGAATCACACGGCCACTGGCGGAACTTCCTGGATTGCGTGAAGTCACGCAAACCCACCATTGCCCCGGTGCAAACGGCACATCACTCGGCCATTCCGGGACATCTCGGTTTGATTTCCATGCTCACGGGCCGGAAAATCAACTGGAGCGTGGCGCACGAGAAAATTATCGGCGACCCCGAAGCCAGCAAATTGCTCACCCGCGAATACCGCGCCCCATGGCGCATGCCCTAAACACGCCGTCACGGTTTTACTCGCGAAGTGAGACCGCCGGCATGTAATCGCCCAGGTATTGTCGCTGCCACCAGTCACCGGTTTTGCGCCGTTCTTCGGGCGTCGTAAACCGGTAATTGTAAAATTCGGCACGAATGAATTTTGGCGGTTTTTGGGGAAAAGGATTCTTCGCCAGCAATGTGAGCACATCCGGCGAGCCTTGCAGCAACCGTTCGCAAAAGCTCTCCAGCCAGGGATTATCCCGATAGCTGCCGAATGCCGCAAACCACATTTGCCAGTCCAGCCGGGGTTGTAACGGAGCCACAAACGCGGGCCGCCTGGCCGCGTCGCCGGGCTTATATTTGAATTCATAGGCCAGCCAGTTCACGCCGTCGTTGCTGCCTTCCACAATGATTTCATTTCGCTGGGTCGTCATCACGGCAAACAATCCATAGTTGTTCACGCTGCGGAATGGCCTGATTTCTTCCGCCACCCAGCCGAACGGCGCAAGCACTGGTGACCGCCAACCCAGCGTGGCCGCGAGCACATAGCTGGAAGCGGCGAACACGACCGCCGCCACCATCGCCAGTAATGGAAACGGCCAACGAATAGAAATACGCCCTGGCAAAGCCGGTTCACTGCCGAAACGATTATAAAATCCCGACGGAACGCATTTCTTGAGCGTGAAATCGTCCAGCAATACGAGGCAAAGCACGATGGCCAGCCAGTTGAAGAACGTGTAATTCCCGCTCACCATGATGAGCACCTGCAAACCGATTAACATCCCTGCACCCATGAACCGGATTCGACGCGGCGCGAAGATCAACCAGGGCGCACCTATCTCAATCACCAAGGTGGCCAAGCAGGACATTTTTTGAAACCACAACGGCAGTTGATTGGCGTACCACGCCGTCCAGGGTGGCAGCGGCTGGGTTTGATAATGAAAAGTGAGCGCGGTGAGATTGCACCAGTTGGGGTCGCCGCTCAGCAGCTTTACGCAACCCGAGGAAAGCATGAGCTTGAACACCAGCAAACGCACCAGCCAGATGAAGAGCCGCGAAGGCGGCGGCGTCCGCGAGGGCCGTGGAAGGAGTTGCCACGGAGCCAGAAAAATCGCAAGCAGACCGGCTTCGAGCAACAGGCAGTCCCATTGGAAACCAAAAAAGTCGCGCCCAACAACTGACAACGAGAGATAAAACAGCCACAGCAACGTGAGGCACGGTACGGGCGCAATACCGGCAATGAGTAAGATGGATAACACAGTGCCAGCCATACATTGAAAATGGAGAAATGTATCTGAAGCATTGAACCAGCATAGCGTGGGTAGCAGATGAAATCGCTCGATACCGATGTTGTGCTGTACGCATTCCTGCTTCAAACCGTCCATGTATTGGCCGGCTGGCAAAATGCCATTGTGGCCAATCAATCCGTCTACTTGCATCCACAGCGAGATGAACGCGAAAAGATAAACCAAACCCAACCCGCGCAGGAAAAGCCATCGGACAAGAAAGTAAGACGGCACTTCAACCTGCTGCCCCCAACCCCAGCGCGTCAGCCGGGAAAACAAGGGCCGATGCTCCGCCACCAACCGGTAGGCCCATTCGCTCAACCTGGCAAAGAGTGGAAAATCTTCATAGCCGCGCAAGAGCCATCCCCAGGCCGGATTACCGGCCAGCGAGCGGAACACTGCTTCCGCGCCGGAATAAACGATGCCAGCGGGCGTGATCAATTGAACCGCAGTGTCAAACGCGGTCGGGGGGATTTCAGGAAATTGTTCCGCAATGCGCGGGTCTTGCGCTGGCAGATATTCTACAGCGTCGCCCGTCCATTGCCGCCAGCGCCGTATCCATAGGCCGCAAAAATGGCAGTCGCCATCATAGACCAGCAATGGCTTGGACGGTGCCTGCGATACTTGAACGCCATGGCTCATGTCCCGCTATTACCGCAAAAGGCCGCTTAAGACACGCTAAAATTATCCGGCACATACGATTGAATATCGCGGACTGGTTTTTGCCCCGGGGATTTTTTAGCATGGGCGCCTTGGACAATACGACTGAACAAAAATTTCGCATCGGCTCGGTGCCCTTCTTGAACGCCGCGCCGCTGACGCGTGGCATTGAAAGCGAATTGATCTTTGCGACACCGGCCAAGCTGGCGCAAATGCTCCGGCGCGATGAACTGGATGCCGCGCTGGTCAGCGTCACCGAGGTGCTGCTCAATGACCGCTATGATATTCTCGACGGCGTGGCCATCGCCTCGCTGGGCGAAGTGTACAGTGTGTTGCTGGCGCACAAAAAGCCGCTGGCCGAGGCCCGCGAAATTTTCTGCGACACCGCCTCACTCACGAGCGTGAACCTGCTCAAGGTGTTGCTGGCCGAACGCGGATTGAAGCCGGAATTCAAGCCCTTGGAAAGTTATGCCGCGGCCATTGAAAAAGATTTTGTGCTGCTGATTGGCGACCCGGCCATTGAATTTCAACGGGCACCGCATCCGCACGAAATTTTTGACCTCGGCGCCGCCTGGCTGGAACTGACGCAACTGCCGTTTGTGTATGCCGTGTGGGCGTTGCGGCGCGGCATTGAAAACCGCGAACTACGCCGCGAGCTCAAGGAAGCCAAACGCTTCGGGTTGGATACGCTCGACACTATCATTGAGACGCGCGAGGAATTCGACGAAGATTTCCGCCGGGATTATTTCGAGTGGCACATTCACTTTCACCTGAGCGAGGATGAAAAAAAGGCTATTGCGCGGTTCAGCGAACTGCTGGCCAAACACCATCTCGGCCCCGTATTCCCGCCGAAGTACGTGTAACGATTTTATTCCCGCGCGGTCTGGATCGGCAACGCGGACAGCTCCATGCCCTTGTTCGTTTCGCTGAAATAATTTGCCGACCAATCATTCGTGAATAGCACGACAGGATTTTTGCCGATGTCATAGGCGAGCCGTGCGCCGGTGGGCAAGGTCAGGGCATCCAGTTGCTCTTCCTTGACCGTGGTGGGCAGCCAGCGAACGACCGTCCAGGGGGCAGATTCGAGCCGTGATTCCGCGCCGTATTCACTCTCAAGCCGGAATTGCACCACTTCGAATTGCAACGGGCCGACCGCCGCCAGCAATGGCGTTTTGATGGAGGAATTGCGCAGATACAGCGCCTGGATTACGCCCTCTTGCAAAAGCTGGTCGAGACCCTGGCGAAATTGTTTGTATTTGGCGGTATTCGGATTATGCAGGTAGCTGAATGCCTCCGGCGTGAAACGCGGGATTTCCTTGTAGAGAATTTTGGGGTCGGTCGTCAGCGTATCGCCGATGCCGAAGCTGTCGTGGCCGACCAGTCCAATGACGTCGCCGGGAAATGCCTCATCCACCGTCTCGCGTTCGTTGCCGAAAATTTTATGCGAACTGGACAGGCGCACCTTCTTCTCCGAACGCGAATGATGCACCGTCATATCCCGCTCAAATTTGCCGGAGCAAACCCGGATAAACGCGATACGGTCGCGATGTTTCGGATCCATGTTCGCCTGGATTTTGAAAATGAACCCGCTGAATTCCGGATGTTCCGGTGAAATTTCCGTGCCCGCCATGACGCGCGGTTTGGGCGGCGGCGAATGCTTCAAAAAGCCATCAAGCAACAACTGGACGCCGAAGTTATTGACGCCGCTGCCGAAGAAAACCGGCGTGGTGGTGCCAGCCAGCACGGCGGCCTCGTCAAAGTCATGCCCGGCAATTTCGAGCATTTCCAGTTCCTCAACCGTCTTATGGAACGTGACGTCATCGAGCCGGCCGCGAATGATTTCGTCGTGCAAACCGCCGACCTCGACGGGCGCGCGATATTGGCCGCCAACGGTGCGTTCAAACAGGTGGAACTTCTGCGTCTGCCGGTCGTACACGCCTTGAAATTCAAAGCCATTGCCAATGGGCCAGTTCACGGGAAACGCGCCAATGCCCAGGACCCGCTCCAGCTCATCCAGCAACTCCAGCGGATTTTTCATCGGCCGGTCGCACTTGTTCATGAAGGTAAAGATCGGCACGCCGCGCTGGCGGCAAACCTCGAACAGCTTGCGGGTTTGCGGCTCAATGCCCTTGGCGGAGTCAATCACCATCACCACCGAATCCACGGCGGTGAGCACCCGGTAGGTGTCCTCGGAAAAGTCCTTGTGACCGGGCGTATCCAGCAGGTTGATGCGGTAGCCGTCGTAGTCAAATTGCAGCACGGTGGAGCTGATGGAAATACCGCGCTTCTTTTCGAGTTCCATCCAGTCACTGGTGGTGGCGCGCTGATTTTTGCGCGCGGTCACGGAGCCGGCCAGTTGCACGGCGCCGCCGTAAAGGAGAAGCTTCTCCGTCAACGTGGTTTTACCCGCGTCCGGATGCGAAATAATGGCGAACGTGCGCCGTTTGGCGATTTCTTTAGCGATACTCACAGCAAAGCCGGTGAGATTAGCAGAGATTTTCCAAGCGACAAGCCGGGAAACCAGCCGGAAAAACGCCGCCGCCTGCGGACAAGCTGCCCGCGCTGGCAAACGGCGTTGCCGCCGGCGGGAGAATGGTTGATGCGCCACCGTTTTGAATTGCGCCGAAGCAGTAAAAATGGGAGAGTGTCCGTCTGATTTATAATTAGAATGAATCTAAATATGACGCCGAAAACGAACAATGGCACGGAGCCGCTGGTGGAAAAGTTTACGCAATTTGCCGCCACCGCCACCGGCCCAAAATGGCTGCCGCCCCTGCGCAAAGCGGGCATTGCCAGTTTTGCCGACCAGGGTTTTCCGACGTTAAACGACGAGGACTGGCGCTTTACCAATGTGGCCCCCGTTGCCAGGCTACATTTTCATCCTGCCGAACCGGTTGCCGCTAATGGCGCGGAATCCAAGGTCATTGCGGAATCGGTGTTTGCCAATTTGGCCGGCCAGCGGCTGGTGTTTGTGAACGGTTTTTTCTGCGCCAAGCTTTCTCATCTTACCACACCGCCCGGCGGCGCGCGCATTGAGAGCCTCGCGGCCGCCCTCGCCCACGATTCAACGCTGCTGGAAAAGCACCTCGGCAAATATGCGCACACGGATAAAAATGCGTTTGCCGCGCTGAACCAGGCTTTCTTTGCTGATGGCGCATTCATTCACGTGCCGGCCGGTGTGGAAATCGCCGAACCGGTGCAGTTGATTTATATTTCGTCCGCTAAAAATTCCGGCGAAACCATCCAACCGCGCAATTTGATCATTGCCGGGGCGAACAGCAAATTGACCGTGGTGGAAAGCTACTTGAGCGCCAGCACCGCCGCGTATTTCACCAATGCCGTGACGGAAATCCTGGCTGGCGACAACGCCCGCGTGGAACACGTAAAACTTCAAGACGAAGCCGCCGGGGCTTATCACATTGCCACCATTGCGGGTGAATTTGGCCGCACCAGCAATGTCACGGTCCACTCGTTTGCCTTGGGGGCCAAGCTTTCACGTAACAATATCCGCACCAAGCTGGCCGGCGAAGGCTTGGAATGCATCTTGAACGGCCTTTACCTGACGCGCAACGAGCAACTGGCTGACCATCACATGATTGTGGAGCATGCCCAGCCGCATTGCGCCAGCCATGAATATTTCAACGGCATCCTCGACGATAAATCCAAGGGTGTTTTCCATGGCCGGATTTACGTGCATCCCATCGCCCAGAAGACCGACGCCAAGCAGACCAACAAAAACCTGCTTTTGTCGAACGAGGCCTGCGCGGATACCAAGCCGCAACTGGAGATTTACGCCGACGACGTGAAATGCACCCACGGTGCCACCATCGGCCAGTTGAATTCCGAGAGCATCTTTTACCTGCGCAGCCGTGGCATGAGCCAGGAAACTGCCCGGCGCATGTTGATTCATGCGTTTGCGGGTGAAATCATCGAGCGCATCAAGTGCGAACCGGCGCGCGAGGTCATCGACAAGCTCGTTTGGGACCGCCTGGAAGCCAACCCGCACCTGCTCGGAAAATAATTTCAAACCGGCCGGTATCCGGGTACCTTTTACCCACGTTTCCGTCTGGCGTGCCGTTATTGCGTGCCCGCGTACGGTTTGTTTGAACAGACCGCGGAAACCGTGGTTTAATTAAAAGCATGCAAAGAATCCTAGCCATTGCCTGGTTGACTTGGAAAGCCGCCGTGCGGTTCAAGTTATTCCTTGTCATTACGGTCTTGTTGATTCTTGCCGTCGTTGGCCTGCCAGTGATGATTCGTTCCGACGGCACAGCCCAGGGTTTCACGCAGATCATCGTCACCTATACCCTGAGCGCCATTACGGCGTTACTGGGGCTTTCCACCCTCTGGCTGTCTTGCGGCACGCTGGCGCGTGATATTGAAGAATGCCAGATTCAAGTCGTGGCCACCAAGCCGGTTGCCCGCTGGCAAATCTGGCTGGGCAAATGGCTCGGCATTGTCTCCCTGAACGCCGCCCTGCTGGCCATATCCGGCGGTTGCGTGTACGGCATGCTGCAATGGCGCGTCTCCAAACAGCCAGCCGAGATTCAACAAACCCTGCGCACACAAATTCTGGTGGCCCGTGGCTCGGCCAAGGAGGCGGACAAGAGCGCACAAATCGAACAAGTGACCGACCTCGTCTTCTCCAACCGCGTGAAGAATGCAGCCGTCAGCCAGAATGACCTGGCCGAGTTGCGCAAACAGGTTCGCGAAAACGTGCGCGGAAATTTTCAATTGGTGCCACCCAACACGCAACGGGACTGGCATATCAACCTCGGCTTTGCCAAAAATTATTTGCACGGCAAACCACTCCAACTGCGGGTGAAGTTTAACACGCCTGCGAAAAGCGCTTCCGGCACATTTGACGCCATCTGGCAGGTGGGCGATCCACCCAAGACAAAATATTGGCAAACGGTGGATCCACGCACGGGTGAGTTGGCGCCCATGAGCCTGGCACCAGATACGTTCCATGAATTTGAAATCCCGGCGGATTTGTTCGACGAGAATGGAATGCTCACGATTTCTTTCGTCAACTACAATAATGTTGCCTTGTTGTTCCCGCTCGAAGACGGCATGGAAGTCCTGTATCCCGAAAGCAGTTTCGCGCTGAATTTCACGCGCGGGCTGGGCATTATCTTTTGCTGGATGGCGTTGCTCGCGGCGCTGGGCCTGGCCGCAGCCAGTTTATTGTCCTTCCCGGTGGCGACATTCTTTACCCTGGCCATGTTGATCGTGGTATTTTCCAGCGGCACCCTGGCGGAATCCGTGGATAACGGCACGGTGGCGGCAGGCGATGAGGAGAAGGGTATTGCCGGCCACTCGATTGCCGACGTCGTCCTGATCCCGGCTTTCAAAGGCATCCTGGCCATCGTGGACATGGCGAAAAATTTTTCGCCCATTGACGACTTGAGCAGCGGCCGCAGCATCACCTGGACTGAACTGGGCCTGGCCTTCTTGCAAATCGTCGTGGTGCTGGGCGGTGTATTTGCCATTATCGGCATAGTTCTATTCTCGCGACGTGAACTGGCCACGGCCCAAGGAACCCAGTGAGCCATTGAAACCTGAATTGTGAACCCCCGCTTCAAAAAAATTGGCCTGTTGTTCCTCGCCGCCGCCATGTTGTTCGGCGCGGGGCGTTTGCAACAGTCCATGAACCGTGATCGCCAGGAGCTGGGCTTGACGCGTACCGCCGTACTGCAAAATGCACCGCCGGGCCTGGCTTTTACCACCGTGGCCCTGGGCGGTTTTCGCGGTTTGATTTCCAACTTCCTATGGATTCGCGCCAATAATTTGCAACAGGACGACAAGTTTTTTGAGGCGTCCCAACTGGCAGACTGGATTACAGAGCTGGAGCCCACCTACGCGCAGGTTTGGGTGTTTCAGGCCTGGAACATGGCCTATAATATTTCGGTCAAGTTCAAGGAAAACAGCCCCGGCGTGTACACAGACCGCTGGCACTGGTTGCAACGCGGCATTGAACTCCTGCGCGATGATGGCCTGCGCTATAATCCAAACAGCATTTTGATTTACCGGGAACTCGGCTGGTTCTTTCAGCATAAAATGGGGCAGGACCTCGATGATGCAAACATGTATTACAAATACAGGTGGTCAGAAGAAATGAAGGGATTCTTCGGTCCCAAAGGCACCAACTTTGATCAATTGCTGAGCCCTAAAACGGCTGACGATTTCAAGCGGCTGGAAATTTTCACCAACAAATTCAAACTGGACCCAGCCTTCGTCGTGCAGGTGAATGATAAATATGGCCCGTTCGACTGGCGTTTACCCGAAGCCCACGCCATCTATTGGGCCGCCAAAGGCCTGGATGCGGTCGCCAAAAATCCAGACAAGGTAAAGTCCGAAGACATCATTATGCTGCGGCGCATTACCTACCAATCCCTGCTGCAGTCTTTCCACCACGGAAGATTGGTTTATGACCCGGTCAATAAAACCTTCCTCGGCCCCAACCTGGATATCGTCGGGCGCGTGAACCAGATTTATTTGGATTCCGCCGATGAGGAAACCGATCAGGGCCAGAAGAATAATATTCTCGGGGCACACCGCAACTTCCTGCGCGACGCCATCTATTTCCTGTACGAAGCCGGCCGAACCAGCGAGGCCAATAAATGGTTTAAATATCTCGGTGAAAAATACCCGGACAAGCCGATTGTGGAAAATGAACCGGATTCACTGCCTAAAAACCTGTCTTTGGATGAGTATGCAGTAAAAGTCATACAAATTGATATTGGCGAAACCTCGAAGGAACGTGTGATGGCTGCTCTAAGTGGCTTGTTACGGCATGCCTATGTTGCCTTGGCAATGGACGATGATGACCGCTCTACTAATCTGAAAAATCTCGCTCAAAAAGTTTATGATCATTACAACCACAAGACCATATCGGCCAAAAGCAATGATCGTATCGAATTACCTCCGTTTGATATCATTCAGAAAATGGTGGTACAGGACCTCTTGAACCCGGAAAGACAGGTGCTGCCGTATGAAGGTCGTGCCATCCTCCGCACCCGGCTCGGGCTGCCGCCTGAGACCGCCACCTCACCGGCAGCCGCCACCAATAATGTGGAGATCATTTCCACCAATTTACCGGCCACCAATCTGGTGGTTCCGGCCATACCGTGAATAAAATTCCGGCTCGTCGCCCCACCCCATCTGATCGTCTGCAATGAAAAAAAATTCCAGTGATAAATCGTCTGTGACTTCCCAGCCTCCCGGCAAAGCTCCTTTGCGCGTGGGCATGATTTCACTGGGCTGCGCAAAAAATTTGGTGGACGCCGAAATCATGCTCGGTTCCCTGCTGAAAAATGGCGTGGAAATCACCAACGATGCCGCGCAGGCGGACGCCGTCATTGTCAACACGTGCTCCTTTATTGATTCGGCGCAGGAAGAGAGCGTGGACACCATTCTGGAATCCGTGGAATTGCGCGACGCCAATCAGCGCGGCCAGGCGGTGATTGTTTCCGGTTGCCTGCCCCAGCGGTTTCGCGATGAACTGCCCAAGCTCATGCCCGAGGTCGACGCGTTCATGGGCATTGACCAGGTTGCCCAGGTGGGCGACATCGTCACGAAAGCCCTCGAAAACCGTGCAAGCAAGGTGCGGCAACCTGCCGCCGCCAGCACCAAGGGCAAAGTGGCCAAAGGAAAAATTTCTGCACGCTTGGGCGAACTCGAAAGAGGACAGGTTGCCGACGCACACGAAAAGCAAAATGCCATTCGCGGCACGGACAAGTTCGGCAAAACCAAGACCGTTGTTGCAGCCGCGCCAGCCGCACCCGTTTTTGATGTCACCGCCCGGCCAACGTTCATTCCGGATTTTGGCACCCCGCGTTTCCGGCTTACGCCCAAACATTTTGCCTACGTCAAAATTGCCGAAGGTTGCAACCATCCCTGCAGCTTCTGCATCATTCCGCGCATGCGCGGCTCGCATCGCAGCCGCCAGCAAAGTGATATTATTGCCGAGGCGAAGGCGCTGATTGCCGATGGCGTGAAGGAAATCAACCTGATTTCGCAGGACTCCACCTATTACGGGCTGGATTTGCACCCGAACCACAGCCGCGCCATTTCATCGCCGGAGAAATTTTCCGCCGCCGCCAAGGCGCTGGCCGGCGATGCCACCACCATTTGCACGCTGCTGCGCGAGTTGAATTCGCTCAAGGGCGATTTCTGGATCCGCCTGCTCTACACCCATCCCGCGCATTGGACGGATGAACTCATCCAGACCATTGCCAGCAGCAAAAAAGTGGCGCGCTATGTGGACATGCCGCTCCAGCACATCCACGAAAACATGCTCGAACGCATGCGGCGCGAAACCTCGCAGCAATATATCGTGGATTTAATAAAGAAAATCCGCGCGGGCGTACCAGGCATTGCCTTGCGCACCACTTTTATCGTTGGTTTTCCCGGTGAAACGGAAAAAAGCTTTGAAACCCTGGTCGATTTTATCCGCGATACCAAATTCGAACGCCTGGGCGTGTTCGCCTACTCCAAGGAAGACGGCACGCGGGCCGGGACCATGGCAGGCCAGGTCACGGACAAGGTAAAACAAAAGCGCCGGGAGCTGGCCATGGCGGCGCAACACAAGGTTGCCGTGGAAGTCTCCGAATCGTTTGTCGGCCAGGAAATGAGGGTGCTCATTGAAGGCGAGGCCGATGCAAAACAATTGCAAAACGCGAACGTCAGTTCATGGGAACATGGTTTGATTCGCGAAACTGACCGGCATGTGGATCAAATGAAAGGCCGCTATTGTGTTGGCCGCGGCGAGGCCGATGCCCCGGATATTGATGGCCGCGTCTATGTGCGTGGCAAGTTGCCGGCAGGCGAATTTGCACGGGTTAAGATCATCGGCCACACTGATTACGATTTGATTGGCGAGCCGGTGAAGGGTTAACCGGACAGTCACAGGCTTGAGGATTAACTGCTCCCGTTGACAAGACCGTTGCCGGTCACTAATTTGAGACCAATTATTCCAACCGTCTCGACCAAAACCGTGCTATGAAAGTTTTTCGCGGCTTCCCAGGTATTTCCGGGCGGGCTGCGTTTACCTTGATTGAATTACTGGTGGTCATCGCCATCATTGCCATCCTCGCCGCCCTGCTGCTCCCGGCGTTAAGTGCCGCCAAGCAACGAGCCACTACCGCTGCCTGTCTTAACGCGGAAAAGCAGCTTGCCCTGGCTTGGATAATGTATGCGGATGAAAATTCCGATTTACTGGTGAATTTGAGCACCTATATGACGGACGCCAGTGGTAATACCACCACCAGCGCCTCGCCTTGGGGCGTTCCCTGGCGGACTGATATTTATAATTCGCAACAATCGCCCCTGCCCAATCTCGCCACATCAGACGGCTGGAAGGCTGGCATCGAGCAGGGTTATAAAAAACCCAGGCCAGACATGGATGGTCCGCTTTACCGGTATGCACCTAACGCGGATATCGTGCATTGTCCCGGCGATAAACGGTATCAATTATCATACCCAGCCAATGCCACACCCAAGACCGGCGGACCTTATTGCTGGGATAGTTTTTCCGGGAGCACTTTTTTAAATGGCGAGCAGCGCACTGGCAACTTGAGCGCCTATAACCTCAAAAAACGAACAGCCATTACCCGGCCCAGCGACAAGTTTATCTGGGTGGAAGGCGCCGACATGCGTGGTGAAAATATTGGTTCCTGGGATTTGGATGATTACGGCACCCGCGCCTTGGGCTTCAAGGATGCGCAATGGGGAGATTCACCGGCAGCTTTCCATGTGACCTCGGCGGATTTCAATTTCTGCGACGGCCATGCGGAAAGCCACAAGTGGCTGGACCCCACGACCATTGCCTTTGCCAACGATACGACGCAAAACAAAGATGCCGGCGGCAGTGCGAAGGAAAATGCAAACAACCATGCCAACCCGGACTGCGCCTGGGTGGCCAGCCATTATCCCGGCAATCAAAATCCTTGAACGCGTGCTTCTGAATCAGGTCGCTTTGGCATCCTGGCTTGTTACACTTTTCCCGTTGCGGACAAAATCGAATGACTGAATCGAAAGTAAAATTGTCGCTGGCCATGATTGTCAAAAACGAGGCGCGCTGTCTCGCGCGCTGCCTGCGCAGCGTTCAGGCCATTGTCGATGAAATCGTGGTAGCCGATACCGGTTCCACAGATGATACCGTAAAAATTGCCGCTCAATTCGGCGCGAAGGTGGTGAACTTCAAGTGGATCAATGACTTTGCCGCCGCCCGTAACTTTGCATTGGAACAGGCCAGCGGCGACTGGATTCTGGCTTTGGACGCGGATGAACATGCCAGCGAAGACCTGGCCCGCGAAATCCGGGCGTTCATCCAGGGTCCGCCCCAAATTGGCCGTTTAAAAATCGTCAGTGACTTCCGGCATAACGGCCAGACCTTGCGTTCCAGCACCCACGTCTCGCGGCTGTTTCCGCGCGGTGCTAAATTTGAAGGCCGCATTCACGAGCAAATTGCATCTGCGTTGCCGCGTGTGAATTTGCACGGCGAACTGTGGCATGACGGTTATCTGGAGACCAAGAAATCCGAACGCAATATCAGCCTGTTGCAAGCTGAACTGGCGCGCGAGCCGCGCAGCGCCTACCTGCAATATCAACTCGCCTTGGAATTCACCTCGCTTGGCCGGCCGCAGGACGCCTTTGCCTGTTTGCAAAAGGCCCGCTCATTCATGCAACCAGCCGACCCGTTTGCCCCCAATGTGATGGTGGATTTTCTTTACGCCGCGATGGCGTTAAATCAGTTCGCTGCCGGGCTGGAAGCCATCCGCAGCTCGGAAAACTGGCTGGCGGATTTTCCCGATTTCCATCTCGTGTGCGGATTATTTTACGCAAAGTACGTTGGCAGCAATCCGGCCAAGTTCATGGGAGATTTACCGAAGATTGAGCAGGGCTATAAGCGCAGTCTGGCGCTGGGCGAAACGGATAAATACAAAAGCGTCCACGGTGCCGGCAGTTTCCTGGCTAATTACAATTTGGGCGTATTTTACCACGCGTTTGGCGAAGATGCCCGCGCCAGGACCTGTCTGGAAACCGCTGCCGGCCAGGGTTATGCCCCGGCAGCAGCGTTGTTAAAGAAGTTAAAAGCGTAGCTGGTTAAACTTCCACCAAGGAATCTGTTTCCGCCAGGGCGGCCTGCAACATTTGGGCTGCCGACGGCAGCGCACGCGCGAGCACCTCCAAGTTCCCGTTGATTTGGTCAAGCAACGTCTTGGCGCGAACGGTAATCAGCTTTTGATACCATTCCACAAATGCCCGGCTGGTGGCTTCCTCATCGGGTCCCGGATTGGGAGCATGGAAAGTTGTTCCGGCGGCAATCTCACACATAATGAGCGCAGCCAGCGAACGCGGATCAGGTTCGCTGCTCCAAATTTTACCCCACAATCCGGCGGCCTGCGAAGGCTGGCAACTGAGCATCAACGCCTCGGCGCGTTGGGCGGCAATGACCGGGTTTGCCGGAAGTGCATTGGCCGCTTCGCCTGTCCAATCGCGGGCAAACTCCAAATATTCCGGCTGGCTTAGTGCGATTTCGCCACCCAACTGCCAGGCAGCTACATCAAGGACATTGCCCGACACCAAGGTGTGCAACTGGTGCAATGCATCAACGGAGCGGCCTTGATTGTGTAAAAATTTGGCGTAATCCAATTTCGCCGTCTCCACCCGCCCAGCTTCGCCGAGCGCAGCCAGAAATGCTTTTTCGGCGGACGTCGGGTCTTCGAGCTTGGTTAGGCACAGCGCCAGGCAATGATGCGGGGCGGCGGTATTGATATCCGTGTTGATGGGCGTCAGGTTCGGCTGTTTACGTTTGGCAAGGCACTGGCGCATTTGATCAGCAGCTTCACCGAACTGCTTCAGTTCGAAATGTGCCAGGCCTAAAGCGAAATGGAGTGATGCCGTCAGGCCGCCCTGTTGTGCGAGCGGCGAGGTCAAAACCTCGATCACTTCCAGATGACCGCGAATCTTATAAAGCTGGCTGGTAAATTGAGTCAACAACACCTCGCGCAATTCGGGCACGAGTTCAGACGCGGGCTGCGCCGACATCAAATCATAAGCCTCGCGATATTTTTCGATGCCGCCGGCCAGGTCATCTGAGCGAACCAGTTCCAAGCCCAGATTCATGACTAAATTAACATCTCCAGGATTTTCCTCGATGGCAGCGTGCAGCAATTTCAAATTACGCGCAATCTTGTTGCGGTCACGAATCAGTTCCTTGGTGTAGCCATGATGCAGGAGCTCGGCCGTGCCAAAGCCGGTCTTCAAGCCCCACTTTTTGGCGGGCACCAGCAAGCTGGCAAACACCTGCTCATGAATGCGTCCATTAAAGAAAACTTCCGGCGCATTCCGGAACAACCGTGGCACAAAGCTGCGCCCCTCGTTTTCCTGGCCGGCATTCACCAGCGGCAGACGGAACGCAATGGTCGTGGCAATTTTCATGTCTGCCAGCAACTTCGCATGTTGTCCTTCGGGCAGTTCCTCGTCCGCATCCAGCATTAACACCCAGTCGCCAGTGGCATGTTCCAGCGCGGCATTGCGGGCGGCGCCAAAATCATCGCACCAGGCGAATGAATAGATTTCCGCGCCAAATTCACGGGCAATTTCCACCGTGCGATCCGTTGAGCCGGTATCCACCACGATGACTTGAGCGGAAAGCCCACGGACTGATTTAAGACATTTGGCGAGAAATTGTTCCTCATTTTTGACAATGAGGCAAATCGACAGACGCATCGGAGACGATGACGGCAGCACCAGCCAGTCCAGTTTGGTTTCGCCCTTGAAGGCTTGATTTGAAAATTGTTTGGCAACTTCCCAGCCCGGCACGAGGTCGCGGGCTTTTTGGGCACAGGCCTTGGCGACTTTTCCATTGCCAGCGGCCAGCGCAATTTCGCCCAGCAACAAATAAGCCTCGGGATGAAACGGACGTTTGCCAATGGCTGTAAGCGTTTCCGCCCAGGCACCTTCAAGGTCATTTTGTTTCAACAACTCCCGCGCCTCACTCAACTGACCCAGACGGGCAACGGCAGGCAACGCCTTGGGCGTAACCGGTTTGGCCGGGGCCGGTTTACGGCCACTATCAACATGCACTTCCACCTTGGCGGTCGGCTCGGGAAGTTTGGGAATAAAGGGTGCCTTCCCATTCATGATGCAATCGCAATAACGGTCTTTGGCAATCTTGATTTCCTTCGCCCCGATGTCGCGATTGGCGTGTTCCACACTGGTCGGCGATTCCAGATACAGCCCGAGAATTTCCGGCAGGTGCAAAAATTTGCGATTTTGGGCCAGGCGCAACCAGAATTCATAGTCGCCGGCGGAAATCATGGCGGCATCAAAATAACCATGCTCGGCATGCACATCACGCCGCCACATGGGTTGCGGACCGCAGAAACAACCCTTCGTGTACAAGTCCTGGGCGTTAAAATCCAGCCATTGAAAGCGGCGCGTAGCCTGCGTGGTTTCCAACGTCTCATTTTCAACCGGGGTGATAAGACAATCCGCATAAACGAGCGAAATATCCGGACGCTGGTCGAGCGTGCGTGCCAAAATTTCAAAGGCATCCACGCGATGGCGGTCGTCCGTATTGGCGTTGGTGACGTATTTGCCACGGGCAGCGCGGGCGCCACGGTTCCAAGCGCCGTAAACGGTTTCACGTTCCTGCGTGCGGATGTAAACAATATTGGAAAACTTCTTTTGAAATTCCTCTACAATGGAACGCTCATCCTGCGGCGAATGGCTGTCGATCACAATGATTTCAAGCTGGTCGGCGATGGTTTGCCGTTCCAAATCTTCCAGACATTCACGAATGAAACGCAGCGATTTATAAGTGGAGACCACCGCCGAAACCAGCGGTTGCCGGCGCGTGGCGCCCACGGCAGCGGGCCGGTGATACAACTGCGGCAGCAATGCCAGGGCGCCTTTGTGCGTGGGCTCTATATTTAGAGCGCGTCGGGCCGCTTGAATGCCAGATTCCGTGTCGTTAAAACGCTCATGCTTCAATTTGGCAATTTTTACCCAGGCGTCGCAATTGCGCGGCTCGGCTTTTAAAACCTGCTGCCAGTAATCCAAAGCTTGCGGAAAATCTCCCGCCTGCTCGGCAACATCGCCCAACGCACCCAGTGCGGGCATGAACGCCGGATAAATATCCAGCAATTGTTCCAGGCTGCGGCGCAAGTTTGCCGGTGCCGCCTTGGACTGCAACAACGCCTGAAGGCGTGTCCGGGCTTGCTGATGAATCATGAGGGCCATAGTGATAGTTAGTTGGTCATTTCCAGCAATGCCTTGACGCCTGTGTCCAACGCATTAATTTGCAGGTACCGCTGGTAAACCTGGCGCGACTGGCCGGCCTGGCCGCTCAGTGACAGGGCTTCACCGTAGTTGATAACCGCCGGCCGGTAGAATGGATTTTCCGCCACGGCCGCCGCAAAATGTTCCAGCGCCTTATGCCGTTGTCCGCGGTTCCAGTAAATTACGCCGAGGTTGTTATGCGCCTGGTCCGGGTCTGAATCAGCTTCCAGGGCGCGTTTAAAGTAACGCTGCGCCTCGACTTCGCGATGGCTGGCCGTCATTTGTTCGCCTTGTTGGCACAAACGGGGCAGCATGGTGTGGTAGTTCAAAAATTGCAGGTCGGCGAATTCATTCAACGACTGGCTGCTCCATAACGGGCGGTCTTGGAACAGATAACGGTCATTGACGTATTGGCGCTGGCGGGCTTGGCGCAAGCTTTCCGGCGTGACTGTACCGTATTGCGGATAATCCGGCTGGCGGCCATCAAAGAGCCATTCCACGAGCTGGATAAACCGGCGTTCCACCGTGTGATGCGCCAGCAATTCCTCATGTCCACGGCGGGCAATGGCCCCGGCCGTCTTGGGATCATGAATGAGTTCCTGCATGACCGACTTCAATTTGGCGGTGTCAGTGTAGTCGTAGTACAGGAGATGTTTTCCATGCTCAAACAACGCATTGTTGGCCGGGCGATAACTCGGCTGGAATTGCAGCAACAGATTGCCGCAGCTCATGACCTCGTAGGTGCGGACATTAAATCCTCCCAGCACGCCGGGCAAATTGATGGCCAATTGATGCTGGTTGTAGTTCGTCACCATTTCACCGGCCGAGGCCCGTTCCACCACCTGGCATAACTGGGCGGATTGCAATTCCTGCAACAGCATCTTGCGCAAGGGATATTCGTTCCATGCCTTGCCGCAGAAAAATGCCAGCGGCTTGCGCTGTGAAAATTCTGTGCGATTGGAGAAAAAGCGGTGATCCGCCGCCTGCGGCCACCAGAGCGCAGGAATTTTGGCGGCTTCGAAAATATCCGCGTCCACTTCATCCGTATAAACGAAATGAGTGTACACGTTTAACGCGCTTTTGACACAGCTTACATAACGCTTGTAGAGCGCGTCCCGCGTGGATTCAAATGAATTGCAAACGCGATGGCCGCGATATTTTCCCCAAGCCTCGCGCTTTTCATCGGTGTCATGCAGGAAACTCAAATGATGATCACCACCGAGGGCCAGCAAGAAGTCCGCTTCCCCACCAGTACGAAGATAGTTGAAAAAGAGACCGGCGGTTTCCGGTGTGGGGCGGAAAACACGATTGAGGCAGCCTGCTTTTTGCAAGGTCATGGCCCAGGATTCCTTCAAGTGCCACGTCTGCATGCCCGGCGGCAGTACCAGGTCGACTTTTGGCAGACTGCCGCGACGGCTGCCAAGGTTGAACAGTGCCGGTGCGGCGGGAGTTTTTTGCGAAGGCGCAACCGCAAGCTGCTTTTGCTCCATCGCCTTCATGACGTCAGTCACGGAAATGTCGGCGATGCATTTGTTGTAGCTCAACCGGCATTTCCAATCGCAGTGGAAACAATCCAAATGGTGGGTAATGCTCACGTCGCTGTGGCCAGCGGGATATGGAAAAAACCGGCCGTAATGACCGCCCCCGAGCAGCACAAACGCCGGTATTTTGAGGGCCGTGGCAATGTGCGCCATGCTGGTATCGGAACCAACATAGAACGCAGCCCGCTCCAGAACTGCCGCCGCCTGCCAGATGGATAAATCTCCCAAAAAGACATGCGGTTTGGCCTGGGTCTGGGCGCTAATTTCACTGGCAATTTGCTCCTCGCCCGCCCCGCCCAACATCATCATCAGTTCCCAGCCGCCTTCGAGCTGCAACTGGTCCATGAGCGACGCGTAATTTTCCGAGCCCCAATATTTGATGGATTGCGTGCCGCCCTTGGTACCCGGGAAAATAACACCGTATTGGTTCAAACGATATTCACCGGCCAGTTTCTCGGCGAACTGGCGGTCTTCGGTAGTTAACGGCGCTTCAAACTTGATGGTTTCGTCCTGCGAACCCAGCAAAGAGAGGATTTCGTTATTGCGATGCAATTCATGACGGCGGACAGAATTGTCCACAGGCAGGAAGGCCGCATACGCTGCATCCGTCATGGCCATGACCTGGCGGGAAATATTTGAATTATCGCCGCCGACCCCGATTTTAAAGCGGGCCGGAATGGCGGCCACGATTTCCTCCGCCACATATTCGCGCGAATAAAGTGGATTGATCAACAAATCCCAGGGCTTGGGGCTTTCACGCAAATTTTGGAAGGCCTGTTCGCGATAGAACTTGTTGCCATTAAGCGGGCCGCGTTCCACGTAAAGGGTGCGATTGATATGCGGGCAACGGTCATAGATCGGTTTGTTTTCCGAGTAGGTGATGACGACAATGTTGCTCTGCGGAAACAACTGGCGCAGCTTCCGGTAGTTGTCAAAAAAGATAAAATTATCACCAATGGCATCCAGACGGACCACCATGATGTTATGCAGTTCGCGGCCCGCCCGCTTCAAATCGCGCAGCACCCGCTCGGCCTTGGGCTGGTAGTTGACGAGGCCATTGGCGGTGACACCGGCCTTGTATTGCCAAAGTTCCTTGAGCAGGCTGGGAAAATCGTTATTCATACGGTCAAACGGCGGTTGAGTTTTCCGCGACGGGCGCGTTGTCTACAAAACAAAGATTATTAAGCTTCACTGCCAGGTTGCGTTGGTCTTTGCTCTTCGCATCAATCTGGGCAGGTACAAAACCGGTGCTGCTTTCGATGACCAGTCGTTGGGGCGTGGCCGAAGCCTCAAGTGGCAAGGCGAGCGTGAAACTTTGCTGGTTGTGGGTGAATGACAACCGGGTCATGGGACGGTCGTTTAAAAACACCGTCGTTTGAATTTGCTGGCGGCCATAACACCAGAGATCGCCGATGCCCAATGAAAATTGCAGTGTGGCCGGCGATTCCAGTAATTCCGGGGGGAGCACAATTTCCGCGCGCTGGCCGAGCCACCGCATGGTGCCTTCGGCGGAATGAGTGTCCGCTCCGAATACAATTCTCCGCGCGGCGAGCGCAGGCGGCAGGCTGATCCTGACCGGCGGCTTGGGGGTCGCGCCTTTTACCCGGCCAATCACAAACATGTCATCCGGGAAATAGCCGGGCAACACATTGGTCACTTCCAGTCCCGCGCCGTCAAACAACGCTTTAACACTCTCTCCATTATACAGGTAGATATGCTCGGCTGGTTTAAACTGCGACCACTTGTCATTCTCACCGCGATAACAAGGGGTCTGAAAAAGGAACACGCCGTTTTCGCTCAACAAGGCGGCGATGTGGCGCACGGCTGACACCGGATCCGGGAAGTGTTCAATGACATCGAAGGCCGCGATGGCGTCAAATTTTTCGAACGGCAATTTTACGTTGGGAAACAGGCCGGCACAGACGTGTTGCAGGCCAAACCGTTCGCGGGCAAACTTGCAGGTGGCTTCATCCACCTCAATGCCGACAACCTCTTTTACACCGTGCTCCCGGCAGTAGTGCAGGAATCCGCCGTGCGCACAACCAATCTCCAGCAATGACCCAATCGCCGGACCGGCTTGTTTCAGCAACGAATGCCAGACCGGGATGCGGTCGTTTTTATCTTCTTCCGCGCGCTTTTCGATATTGGGAAAACCGCAATCGCGTTGCTGATGTTCGTGCCAGTAACCCTGCAAAGAATAATATTTTTCGAGCTCCGCTTCCGTGGGCGCGTGGGTGAGCACCTGGGTGCCACAGCGGTCACAGGTTCCATAGAATGAATGCACCGAGGGAGACAGC